>Ga0114925_10000476_pt1 | contig 17656 bp, 17 predicted proteins | sample SumtaG_2_FD_87287 | JGI IMG/M metagenome (GOLD analysis project Ga0114925, IMG submission 87287) | Deep subsurface microbial communities from Indian Ocean to uncover new lineages of life (NeLLi) - Sumatra_00607 metaG | ecosystem: Environmental > Aquatic > Marine > Oceanic > Sediment | place... | reverse complement strand
TTTTGCAGCTCGTGGATAAAGCGCTCAATCTCCTTCTCGTCAAAGGTGACCCGCTCCCGTATTTCCACGGTCGCTGTCTTATGATCTAGTCCGATCACACCGATCATGTACTGTCCATTCTCCTCAGGATCTTCTTCACCAACGGCTCGAGCTCCCGTTCCATGCACTGCCTTTTACCTTCGGCACCTGCATCTTCAGCGACAATCCGAGCCCGCGCCGCACGAATTCTTTCCAGGTCCGCCTCCAGCCCGGAATACAGCTTGCTCTCCAGATACTCCCGCAACCGACGCGCCAAGTAGGGCGCGGTGCCGGAGGTTGACACCGCGATAGCCAGTGTACCCCTGCGAGCAACAGCGGGAACGAAAAAGCTCGAATGCTTCGGGTCGTCCACGGAATTGACCGGCATTCCGCGGTCCGTCGCCTCTTCGTAGACCATCCGGTTGACCTGCGCTGAATCGGTTGCGGTAATGACGAGTCGGTAGCCTTCCAGATCTCCCTGGGCGAACCCTCTGCAGATCCATGAGATCCGTCCGGAATCGGTCAGGAAGCGGAGCTCTCTGCACACCTTGGGAGCCAAAACCGTCACCACGGCGGAAGCGGTGAGCAGGCCTTTAACCTTCCTCGCTGCTACGGTTCCTCCACCTACCACCAGACAAGGTGTCGAATCCAACTTCAAAAAAATCGGGTACAACACAATCCCCTCAAAACCTGTGCAGAGTCTGTAGAATCAGACGTACCATCACCATAAATACAACCACCACGGCAAAACCAAACACACCGAAGCAGCTCTGCTTTCTCCCGCTCCAGCTGAAGACGCGTCTGAGAACAATTCCAACCACGTACAACAACCAAAGTACAGCCGACAGCAGGATCTTCGGATCGGTAAGCGGGATGTATCCCCACACCCTTACCGCCAGAATGCTGCCGAGCAGAATGCCGACCGATAGAAACACGAATCCCGCCGTGAGGGCGATATTGTTCATCCGTTCGAGCAGCTCAAGGGGAGGATGCCGATCGAACATGCGCCGAAGCCTCTTTTGTTTGAGCTCCCTGAACAGGTGCAGGTACATGAGTCCCAGGATCATCGAGAAGGCGAAGGCAGCGTAACCCAACAGGGTGGCCAGGGTGTGGCCCCCGAACAAGGGGGAGCGAAAAAGGCCTTCGTCCAGATAGATGATCCGCGAGCCTAGAGAGGCGAGCAGTTGGAGCACAAAGATCAACGGAAAGGTATAGACCGCCGCCGACCTGGCTTTCACGGCGACATATAGAACCGAGGCGATGAAGGTGAGGAAGAAAGCGATGACCGAAAGAGCTTCGAAGAACGAAGTAAGAGGTACCTTTTGTTCACTGATCCCCAGTACAACAAGATAGGATAGATGTAGGGGAAGGGCGATCAGGATCATCACCTCTGTGACTATTGAAAATCCTCTCCTGCCGCTGAAGAAAAAGGCACCAGCGAAAAACGAAATCACGAGGTAGAGGATACTGATGCTCAGGCTCAAGGTAAACAATTGGTTCTGCATCGTAAAACGAGTACTGACTGGTCAGTTCTTCTCTATATACCATATACCATATACATTATCGGATTACAAGGGTTAACCAGCCTGAACGATGTTTTTACAGACTTTTTTTCATACCAGCTGCACCACAACTGATGCGGGACTCAAGTGATGCTGAGGATCCAGGATTTGTGACCCGCGGATTCAGTGCGATGGGTACAACGGGACAAAAAAGCCCACCCACGCATTACGCACAGATGGGCTGCTCGTGTTCGAACGAAATGTTGCTCGAACGAAATGTTGTTGCTCTTAGTATTTGAAGTCGCTGGGTCGGCGTTCGCTGCGGTTGCACTTGTTGCAGGCGGCGATGCTTTTCAGCTTGCCTTTGGCAAATACTGATTTCATCTTGACCTCCCCGCCACAGGCGCAGAAGAACTGCTGTGTAATCACGTTCACCCGAGCATTTTTGCTGATTTCAGCCATAGTTTTTCCTCCTCTTTACTTACGGGTCTTACTAACTATCGCAATCTTCAATCACAATCTTCAATCACAATAGAAGGTAGATTGCGATGTCTTCAACCAGTGCGAAAATCTTGCCATACAAGCAAGATTTTCGCACTGTCATCATAATAATTGGCTTTGAGTAGCAGCCCTGTCACAGGCACCCTGCCTGAGGCTAAAGCCGGTAAAAGGTATTGTACGAAGCGTCCTTGCGCCACGGCGCAGATTCAGGATACACTTCGTAACCGAAATCAGATGAAATTTACTAATTTTGCAGAAAAGGTCAAGCCCCCGACGTGAAAAAAATTCCAGTACGGAAGACGTACTCCGCCCTCATAATAGATGCGGACAACACGCTTTTCGATTTCAACAGGGCTGAAAAGGCGGCGCTTCGGGAGACTCTGAAGGCGAACGGGTACAACGGATCTCCGGAGGATACCTACCTCCTCTATCACAGTATAAACGACAGCCTGTGGAAACTCTTCGAACAGGGCGAAATCTCTCAAGAGGAGCTGCGGACGATGCGCTTCCGTCGGCTTCTCGACACACTTCCTCTCCCGAATCACATCGCCCGGCAGCCGGATCCGCGGGAAATCGGGGATCAGTACATCGACTCCTTAAGTGAAAAAGGCTTTCTGCTACCCCACGCCCTCTACCTGCTGCGGATGCTCTCCTCAAAGGTTCCCTTGGTGTTGCTGTCCAACGGAATTGCCTGCGTGCAGCGGCGGAGGATTGCCCGCTCCGGGATCGCCGAGTATTTCCAGGATATCCTTATATCGGGAGAAGTGGGCATTTCCAAGCCCGATCCTGCAATCTTCGACTTGGCAATAAGGGCACTTGATTGTGCGCCAGATCGAATCCTCTGCGTAGGGGACAGCCCGAGCTCGGATATTCGGGGTGGTTCCTCCGCAGGCCTTGATACCTGCTGGTTTGCGCCACCGGAGGCGGTGTACCCGACCGGTGAACCGCAACCCACGTACAGGATCAGTGATTTGCGCCGGCTACTGGATTTCCTGCCGGGGAGAATCGAGTAGACTTCGGTTCATCTCTCCCGGATTCGCCATTGCTCGCGCGTCGAATCATAAAAAAAGCTCTCGAAGGGGAAAAATACGGCTGTTCCGTCCTCTGCTTCCAACTTGGCCTGCTGGGTGAAGATATTTACATCAACCACTCTGAGCGTCCCTTCCCCCGACCTGATCCGGGTTCCTTCCGAAGGCAGAGTTCTTCTGATTTCCCTATACGAATCGTACTCGTAGGCAAGGCAGCATAACAGCCGTCCGCAGGGACCGCTGATTTTCATGGAGCTCAGGGTCAGGTTTTGTTCCTTGGCCATTTTTATTGACACCGCCCGCAGTTTATCCGTAACCCCGTGGCAGCAGAATGTACGACCGCAAACCCCAATACCTCCCAACACCCGGGCCTCATCCCGTACACCGATCTGGCGAAGCTCTATCCTGGTTTGAAAAATACTGACCAGGTCTTTGACCAACTGTCTAAAATCCACCCTGTTCTCGGCGGTAAAGTAGAAGAGGATCTTCTTCTCGTCGATGCAGTAATGGGCGCTGACCAGTTTCATGTCGAGACCGTGCTCGTCGATTTTCTCTTTGCAGGTCTGAAATGCGCCTTCCTCTCTGCTCTCATGAAGTTCGTAGCGCTCCCAGTCTTCCCGTGTAGCTTTTCGTTGGATGTTCTGCTGATCTTTGTCCTCCCCCCGTCCGGCTCGGACAGGACCTTGAATCCGACCCAGTTCGAGGCCGTAGCGGGTAGGTACGACGACCAGGTCACCCGGCTGCAGATCCGGGCTTTCATCCCAGCCGTAGATATCGGTAGCGCTTGAATGAATTATTTTCACATGATAGAGGGGCGCCTGAGCAGTTTTATTCTGTTCTTCCATGGTTCCTCTCTCGGTGGACCCGGTAATCAAGAAGAACAGAAGTCCGCGAATCTCGTTGATCTTTTCCAAAATATCGAGCTGTTTGCCCTGGTTCTGCAACACTTGTGCAGCGAGGCGCTCCAACCTGCCGTCTATGATTTTCACCTGTGTGAAACGTTTGCGCCGCAGGATGTTGCTTCCCGATGTCTGTTCCTCCACAGCTATCATGTTGCTGACTACATAGTCCAGAAACGAGCGAACCGCCCGGCGGTATCTCTTAATATTCTCCAGACTCTGGCTTTCAACCAGGATTTCGCCGGTTTCATACACTTCATCGAGCAGTTCCTCGAGATTTTCTCTATGCTCGTTGTTCTCATCGAGACCGAAGTACAGGGATTGTTCCTGAGCCGCCTCCTCAACCACCGAGTCGAAGCTTTGGGCCTTTAGTTTTTTTGTAGATTTGCTTCTCTTACTTCGGGAACGCCCCGACAGATAAGAGCCGTCAAGAGACTCGATTCTTTCCATCCCACTACCTCGCTGTAGTTATGCCCCCTCAGGAATCTCACCCGCAACAACGCCCCTTGCTGCTATCCGGTTCCGCCGGCTACGCCAGTTGCGGAAACGGGCCTCTTGGCTTCCTCCTGATCTTGGGAACTGTCACTTCCAGGCGGGGCGTAGGACTCCGGCTCGACCTGCTCGACGGACGGCTTGGCTGCGGCAATTTTACTGCCTTTGCCTTCCTGTACGATCTTAGCCGTGCCGTTGAAGATCACCCCTTCTTCAACGATAAAGCGCGGACTGTGTATATTGCCTAAGACGATCCCCGTAGAGAGGATCACCACTTTCTCGTTGGCGAAAATATTCCCTCGGACAATACCGCCGATGACCACGGTGCCGGCATATACTGTGCATTCGGCCCGGCCGTTTTTTCCAACCAGGACTTTGCCCTCGGTTCGGACAGTACCACAGAAATCTCCGTCGATACGCAGCAGTCCATTTAGATCGAATTCCCCGTTGAAGCGGGTTCCCTCACCTATAATCGAATTAATGTAAGGTCCACCGGGTATTTGGACGTCACTCATGAAGGTTTCCTATCTACCGGAGGAGACAGATTTCTTTATCAGTGGACTGCGGATGCTCAAGAACTGTTCTGGATCGACAACCTGGGTACCAATCCAGACTTCGTAGTGCAGGTGCGGACCCGTGGAGAGCCCGGAACTGCCCATGTAGCCGACGATCTGTCCTCGTCGGACCTCCTGACCCTTCTGGACGATGATCCTGTCGAGATGGCCGAAACGGGTATGAAATCCGTAATTATGCCGCAACACGATATACCAACCCAGACCCATGGGGTCGTTGTCGATTTTCTGGATCTTTCCGTTTGCCGTAGCTACGATAGGCACGCCGTAACCCCAAGCGATATCGATTCCTTTGTGCAGGTACCAGCCACCGGTGAAGGGATGTTTCGCCGGCCCGAATCGGTTGGTCACGTTCCCGTGTACCCCTTTGAGGGGCCAGAGGGTCGGTATATCCACGAGAAGCTCTCGTTGAGCTTCCAGGACCTGGTGAATTTCTCCGAGGGGTTCGACGGCATTATCCAGATAGGTGCGCAAGCTGATGAGATCGCTGAGGTCCCGAAGGTTGCCGAACTCCACATCCTCCAAGCTTACCAGGGAGGAGAGATCGCCGCCGACACCCTGCTCGAGGTAGTTCTTCGCTCCTTCGGTCCCGATTTCGGTAAGAACGCCTTCCATTCGGCCCTTAAAGACCTTCACCACCCTGCGCAGCTCAACGATCTCGTCCTTGAAACTCTCCAGAGAAGCTTCACTGACGTTTAGATTGTTGGATATTTTCAGGAATTGGTCGTTGGTGGTCGTGAAATGGGTGGTCAGGCCGATAAAGCCGACCAGTAGGACAGAAAGTAGAAAAACGATGAAAATCAGAGTAAAAACGGATATCTGGAAGTTGAATATCCTCTTTTCAGAGTGAGGGATAAACATCACGGTAAAGCGCTGTTTTCCCTTATGATGGATCCTCTTGAAGAAGGACAAAAATCCCTGCCAGAAAACACGCAGTCTCTTACCCAGGCTGTCTACGATCTCGTTCTCTAGTTTCTTATATTGATGTGCCGGTGACAACTAAATCTCCCCTCTCTATAATCGACCGGTTTGATCTGTTTTGTGAACGGGTTATCTCACGATAAATAGGTACAATCGTCTAAACACTACCATGTGCTTTTTTTTTTGTCAAATCTATTTGTCGAATCATTATTGACTACCTGAAGCCGTACATGGTATCCTCAGAGCCTGGATTAATCGCCGCACAATCCTAAATTTTTTTAAGCAAAAGTGGAGAGATATGCGACTCTTCGATTCACACGCACATATTGTTCTCATTACTGAAGATCCGATCGAGCAGTTGATGGTCGTACAGGAAGCGAAGCAGGAGGACGTTGCCGGCATTGTGAGTATCTGCAACAATCTTCGGGATTTCTACCAGATATACCAGAATCTTAAAACAGAAGATCATATCTATCACAGCATCGGCATCTCTCCTTCCGAGGTTTCACGACCTGGGGATGACTGGGAAGCTAAAATCACCGAGGGCAGCAAACGTGACCGTGTGGTGGCGGTTGGTGAGATTGGTTTGGACTACTACCACAAGTTTGGAGATCGAGATTCCCAGGTCGAGCTCTTTATACGCCAGCTGGACCTGGCTCAAAAACTTGACCTGCCCGTCATCATACATAACCGGGAAGCGGGAAGCGATGTCCTCGAAATCCTGAAAGAGCGGCTTCCCGATCGGGGCGGAATTCTGCACTGCTATTCCGAGGACTTCGCCTACGCTGAACGGTCCCTCGAGCTCAATCTATATATCTCCTTTGCCGGCAATGTCACCTACAGGAATGCCCGGAACCTCCACGAGACGGCAAAGCAGATGCCCCTGGACAGGATGCTGATCGAGAGCGAATCGCCCTTCATGGTCCCTGCTGCCTACAGAGGCAAGAGGAACAAGCCTTCGTACCTGAAAGAAACAGCCGCGTTCATTGCTGAAATGAGGGAGATGCAGGTAGAGGAGCTCTCGGAGATCCTCTACCAGAACAGCGTTACTTTCTTCAAGATCGAGGACTAACTGGCTTAGACAAGAGCCTTTAGGCAACTTGGAACTGTTTCTAAAGAGTTTGACTCTCCCCGGACTCACCATACCGGGGAATCTACTGCTCGCTCCGTTGGCGGGGTACTCCGACGCCGCTTTTCGGTCGATCTGCACCCAGTGGGGCTCCAATCTCTGCTACACCGAGATGGTCTCGGCACAGGGGATCATCAGGAACAATGCGAAAACCCTCGAGTTGCTTCGACGCGCCGACAACGAAACTCTTTTCGCGGTCCAGATCTTCGCTTCGGACCCCCAATCCGCCGCAAGCGCGGTCCGGATGCTAGGAGTCCACCGCCCCGATCTGTTCGATCTGAACTGCGGTTGCTCGGTGCCAAAAGTCCTGAAGAGCGGCTGCGGTGCGGCGCTCCTCCGGGAGCCCGAGAGGATCAGGACCATACTGCGGGCGATGGGTGGGGAGACGGATCGTCCGATAACGGTGAAACTCCGCAGCGGCTGGGATCAGAACAGTATCAACTTTCTCCAGACAGCAGAAGCGGCGCAGCGGGGAGGAGCGGCAATGCTATGCCTGCACCCCAGAACCCGTACCCAAGGCTTCTCCGGGCAGGCTCAAATGTCTCATCTCATAACCCTTAAAAGTTACAGCGCTGTACCGGTGATCGGATCGGGGGACCTTTTCACTCCAGAAGCCACCCGGAGCATGTTCCGAGCATCCGGTTGCGACGGAGTCATGTTTGCTCGGGGAGCACTGGGAAATCCCTTCATCTTCAGAGCCACGTGGGAACTGCTCAGCGGGAAGCGGCAGAGCCCGCCGCCGACACCCAAGGAGAGGTTGGAAACCGCGCTGCAGCAGCTCAGACTGACTGTCACCTTTAAGGGAGAGCAACGTGGCTGCAAGGACATGAGAAAGCACTTTTGCTTCTACAGCAAAGGCATACCCGGGGCAGCGGAACTTCGCGCGCAGGCGGTGCGAGCCGAAAGTGTTGAAGATTATCAGAATCTGGTAGAAAGATTTCTTTAGTCCAAACGGTTTTATGTAACAGCTGTTTCAGGGTATAATAGCCTCAAGAGTGGCCAACTTCTTTGAGTATCTACAAGATATAATTGTCGCACTTTTTATTCGCGATCCTCAGGAGGCGGAGCGACGACGGCGCCTGCGAGCCCTCTACGACGAGGTCAAGAAGGTTCGCCCCCTCTACTACCGCCGATCGAGCCTGCAGGTTCTCCCCAACTTCGGGAGTTCGATCTTGAGCCTGGCTCTGGTGCTACGTCCCCTTCGGGAAGTGTTCGAAAAGACCGTCAGCAACCCTGATCACAAGTTGGCTCAGAGATACAGAGACTATATGGTCACCGCCAGACTGCCTGAGAAGCATCAGAACCTATACTCCTCCTTTTCCTACGATTCCCTCAAGGAAAGGGTGCTGAAATCATCGGACCCGGAGAGTGAGCTTCTAAAAAGCAGCAACGAACTCGAGGAGCTGCTTCGAGGGCTTTCTACGAGCGAGTTCCGCGGTTTCGATAATTCCTATACAGTTTTGGATAGGCTGATTACTCTCAGTCAGCACAACTTCTTGCCCATGCTGCGCCTCTTTGATCCTGCCATGAAGTCTTTGGAGGGCGCCGACCCGGCAGCTTTCCAATCCGTATCCGAGGATGAGATCCTGCAAGAGCTGCTGGATTTCTACTTCGTCCTTGCGGGTTTTGATCTTTTTGCGGACGTGGAAAAGAACCTCGGTCTCCTGTTGGAGCGGCTGTCCCGGGATCGCTCTGAAGAGGCAAAGGATAGGCTGAAGAAAGTCCTGCTTCGGCTTCAGAAACTACTTCAAGAGAGCCTGCGAACCGATACGATTCTATCTCTCCTCCGCTTGATTCAGAAGGACCCACACTTTGTTCCCGCATCCGTTCAGGAGGAGAGCTCCTTTTTGGAAACCTTCAAAAACCGCCTTCAAATTAGCTATCAGCGAAGCAAGGAGAGAATACAGGGGCAACTGCGGGAACTCGCCGTGGTAGAAGATCTTAAACAGTTGTTCCCCAATGGACAGCCTGAGGAGATCGAAGGGTATCGGGAGGACGTCGACCAGGCTCTTCAGGATCGGGATTTCGACGGTTTCCCCCAGATCCGGCCTCTGCGTATCCTGAAAAGTTACATCCGCGCTCATTTTGATAGAGAGCTGAAAGAGGCATTGAAACGTATCATCGTTGAGGGGAAATTCGACAACAAGATCTTCCAGAACATGTTCACAAACACCTACTTTCAGTGCGAAGGTATGGCCGGCAAGATCATTCAGTTCGAGGAGGAACTGCAGGGCTCCGGCACCCAGTCGATGAAGAAGCTGCCTAAATACATCGAACTGTTGGACCAGGGCAAGCCGGTGCACAACATGGTCACCACGGTACTGGAAGCGATCGAAAAGGATTCCAGAAAACTGGTCGAGGAAGGGGCCAACTGCTTCTACAATCTCTGTGTCATTCTGTTGGAGATCCTCAACGATGCAAAGCTGAAGACTCCGGTTCAGGTTAACAATATCAAGTCCCTGTCGGGGAGAAAATCTCAAGAATATCTTGCCCGTCTTTCCTACGGATACAACAACCTGTTTCTGTTCACAAAAATCATGAAAAACTTCACCATGATCAAACAGCTGAACATGGCTGCTGACATAGCAGGGGATTAGGAAAATCCCGGGAAACCCTGCTGTCGACGCACCTCGTAGAGTAGAATCCCTGCTGCCACGGAAACATTGAAGGAATCCACATGTCCCCCCGCGGGAATACGGACAAGGAGGTCACAGCGTTCCCGCACCAGACGCCTTAATCCGCGGTGTTCTCCGCCCATCACCAGGGCCACCGGACCTTGAAAGGTCTGCTTATCCAGGCTCAAACCGCCCGCATCAGCACCATAGATCCAGTAATCCCGGCTCTTGCACAGATCGATCGCCTGCACGAGATTGGCCACGGCGATGATCGGTACGTAGCGACTTGCCCCTGCTGAAGCTCTGATCACGGCGGGGGTTTCGGAAACGCTTCGGCGAACCGTAGTTACTACCAGATCTACTGCGAACTGATCCGCCGATCGCAGGATGGCTCCGAGATTGTGGGGGTCATTCAGCTCATCGAGCAACAGGATCAGCGGATTCGATCCGCCAATCGTCTTCAGAGCTTCCCGAAGGTCCCGTTTTTCCGGGGACCGGGAGGACTCGGGCAGCAAGACCACTCCCTGGTGTCGGTCATGACCACAGATCCGGTCAAGCTCTTTTACGGTAACTTTCTTGCTGGTAATCCGCTTCGCCTGAGCTAGAACTTGAAGTGGTTCTGCACGGGGATCGCTTCGGGATATCAGCAGAACGCCCCTTGTCCCCGATCGCAGGCTTTCCTCTACGGCGTGATATCCGCAGATGACCATGCTACTGCCCGTAGTCTTTTATCACGTCGATCACGCCGTCGAAGTCGCTGTCCATCTCGTACTTGTGAATATACAGCCCGTCTAGATATACCCACACGTCGATCATACCGTCGAAGTTCGAGTCAATCTCCTGACGTATCAGCTTCCCCTCCTCGAAAAAGTAGAAATCGTCCATCATTCGATCGTGGTTGAAGTCCAGTTCTTCGTAGATCTTGCGGTGTTGCAGATCGTACTCGACAGTGTAGTCGACGAAGGAATCAAAATTCCGATCCATACTGACCTTTTCGATACGTCCGTCGGTGATTTCAAACCATTGATCGTCCTGACCGTCGCTGTTGGAATCCACTGCCTGTCCCGGCGAGGCTGATAAAACACCGACAGCACACACGGCAAGGATGAGAATGAACAGTTTTTTCATACGCTTTACCTTCGACAAACGGAAGCTAAAAATTTACATATTTCACTGAAGCCTTTTCCCTCCTGAAAATACTCAAGGAGAGTCGGCTTGAAAGCTACAGCGGGTGAGCCCAAGAGCAAAGGGCTAGGAGCTATACTCCTGAACCGTCTCACGTCCCTGCAGCACCTCGATGGCGGCGAAGGCCAAGGCTTGCATTTCATTCTCGCCGGGAAAGACGAGAAATGGCCCGAGGAAGCTCACCCGGCGCTGTATCTCCTCTACGATCCGCCGGCCCCGTGCCAACCCACCGGTCAACACAACCGCATCGATCCGGCCGCCGACCACCGCCGCGAGAGAGCAAATCTCTTTGGCCACCTGGTAGCACATCGCTTGGATCACCTCGAGATATTTCCCTCCATCCCGATGTCCGACGGTTTGACTGAGATGTGCCTGAATCTCCTGTTCGATCAGCTGGACGTCATTGGTGCCGAGATAGGCTACAATTCCGCCCTGCCCGGTTAGCTTTTTCTGCAGGCTCTGAGGGTTCTCACTATGGGTAAGAATGTGGCGGAGCCAGTCCCCGGAAGGAAGCCCCCCGGCCCGTTCCACAGAAAACGGCCCGTCGCCGTCCAGGGCGTTGTTTACATCCGTGACACGCCCCCGTTCATGAATGCCCACGGATGTACCGCCTCCCAGATGGGCAACGATCAGATTGCATTCGCCGTAGCTTTTCCCCAGCTTGACTGCCGCCTTCCTGGCCGTCGCTTTTTGGTTGAGGGCGTGAAAAATCGATTTGCGAGATATCTCCGGCACTCCGGAGTAACGGGCGAGTGGACTCATCTCATCCACAACCAAGGGGTCAGCGATGAACGCTTCAACTGCGTACTCCCGGGCCAGCAGGCCGGCCAACAGGGCGCCGAGATTCGATGCGTGGGCCCCGTAGCGGGCAGTCTCCAAGTCACGCTTCATAGCTTCGTTGACCCGGTATACTCCCCCCGTCAGTGGGTGCAGGAGACCGCCCCGGCCGATCACGGCGTATAGCCCTTTCGGTTCGAACTCTGGCCTTTGTTCCAGCACGCCGAGGATCACCTGCTTGCGAAACTCGAGTTGATCGATGATCGTGGGAAATCGGGCAAGCTCCGCCGTGTTGTGGCTGATTCTCTCGTTGATAAGCTCCCTTGCCTCGGAGTAAAGGGCGAGCTTGGTCGAAGTTGAGCCCGGATTGATGACCAGAACCATCATCGCCTTAGAGCACCTCCCGCCGGTGAGTCGATCTCTTCAGGTTAGTATCTTTCTTGAACGCAGAAGAATCAAGGCGAAGGGCGCTTAAGCGCAAGGCAGCACAATGCGGAAGCAGCTACCTCGGTCTGCGGGAATGTAGATTAGGCTTCCCCCGTTCCGCTCTACCAGAGTTTTGGCCAAGAACAGACCCAGGCCTGTGGATTGCTTGCCGGACACGCTAAGGTCGAACACTCGGTTCTGTAGTTCCGCGGCTATCCCGCCGCCTGAGTCCCTGACGTCGATCACGGCCTGCCCCTCCGCGATGTAGGAACGGATCTCCACCGTCCGTTCGGAAATCCCCTGTTGATCTCTGATGCTGTCCATAGCATTGCGAACCAGGTTCAACAGAACTTGCTCGAGTTCCCCCCGGCGCACCGTCAGTCTCATTCGATCCGGAATGTCGACACTTAAGTTGATCCCCTCCCTCCGGCAGCCGGTTCTGATCATCTTGAACAGGAGATCGAGATCCGATTTCAAAGCAACGGTTCCTGCCCTTTCCCGGCCTTGCTTTAGAAGCTGGTCGAGAAGCTCGGTAACCGCCTTTCCTCCGGACTGGGTCTGCTCCATGATCAGGTGTAGCGCCCGGTGCATGGAGGGTTCATCCCTCCTGCGCAGAGCGAATCCGGCGTTGGTCTGTATCAGAGCCAGTGTATTTTTGAACTCATGAGCCGCTCCGGCGGCCAGAATTCCGGTAACGATCAGGCGATCTTGAAGCAATAGGGTATTCTCGGTCTGGATGAGTCGGGAGTGGGCCTGTCTCAGCCTCTTTTCCTGGACTCCCAGGCGAATGTGCAAACTCTGCCAGCCCCTACCCTGGAGATAAGCCTCCTGGGACAGAAGAAATCCACAGGCGATACTGTAGAACAACCCCGAAAAAACACGAAGCCTAAACACGGGCAGGCCGCTGCCGATCGCCAGGTAATCGTAGGCAAGGGCAGCAAACTGGAAAGCGGTGGCCGCCGTGTAGAGAAACAGGAGAGGGTGATGATTCACCCGGCAGATACCGGCAAGTAGAATCAGCGGGTAAAGAGAAAGCAGGGTCAGTAGAAAGGTAAACAACAGGTAAAACGGTAATGTCCTTGACAAACCGATTATCCGCACGATGAGGAATACCAACAAAGCCACACCGACTGCTGCGTGCCATGCCCATGGCTTCCGTTCTACCGTGAGGAAGCAGGCATACATCCCGACGGTCCACAGGACAGCCAGAGTGTATGTACCGAGGGTCATGGCGCCGGAAGGCAGAAACCCCGCCGCAGCTACAAGGGTTAGAGTACAGCTAAACCAGAACATCTCGAGCTTGCTCGGTGCGTGGGTAAAACGGATAGCAAGCAGAACCAGCTCGAAGAGCAGCAATGTCACCGATGCGGCCCTGACCCACAGGAGCAGTGAGTTCACGCTTATCTTAGATCTGACAATCGCACCGGTTTCGGACTGGATTGCTCTCCGGTAACCGAGCCGAGTTCCTTCAGCAGCGACCGGGCCTTACCGGAAATCTTTGTGGGAATCTCCACGATGATCTTGATATACATGTCGCCCCTCCTGTCGGGGCTGTGAAGATAGGGGACGCCCTCATTCTTCAAGCGCAGCATCTTGCCATTCTGCGTTCCCGGTGGAATTTTCAACTTGACCGTTCTCGAGTTCTCTAAGGTTGACACGAAAATTTCCGCTCCCAAGGCGGCCTGGCTGACAGATAACGGGATCACGCAGTACAAGTCGTTGCCGTCCCTCTCGAAGTACTCGTGGTCAAGCACGCGAATATAGACGTACAGATCGCCGGGGGGACCGCCGTTCAAACCGCCGTCTCCCTGTCCCGGAATGTTTATCCGTTTACCGCTTTCGATACCGGGAGGACTCGTAATCTTGATCGTCCGTCGTCGGGAGATCAAACCATTGCCCCCGCATGCCGAACATGGCTTTTCAATAATTTCACCCTCGCCGCTGCAGCTGGGACAGGTGGTGGCGATCGAAAAGAAACCAGAGCTGCGCCGAACCTGCCCCGTGCCTCCACAGGAAGGACAGATCTTTTTGCCGCTGCCCTTGTCTGCGCCGGTTCCTTTGCACTCCCCACAGCTTTCACTGCGGGTAAAGGTGATCTCTCTCTTCTCTCCGAATACGGCGTCCGCGAAGGATATCTCCAGATCGTAGCGAAGATCGGCTCCGCGGCGGGCGGAGCTGCGGCCCGAACCCCTTCGGGATCGAGACCGTCCGCCCCCACCGAAAAAGGAGTCGAAGAAGCCGGTGAAGTTGAATCCGTCGAAGATGTCTTCGAAATCGTGGAAAACGGAAGAAAAATCGTGGGCTCCGAAACCCATGCCGTCCAATCCGGAAAAACCGAATTGATCGTAGGCCTGCCGCTTCTTCTGGTCCGCCAGCACCTCGTAGGCTTCCGTGGCTGCTTTGAACTTATCTTCGGCTTGTTTATCGCCGGGATTGCGATCGGGATGATATTGGACGGCTAGGCGCCGGTAGGCCTTCTTAATCTCGTCCTTGGAGGCGCCTTTGCCGACGCCGAGGACATCATAGTAATCTCGTTTTGCCAATCCTCTAGTTCTTCTTTACGGTTTTTTCGAGTCCTCGTCGTCAACGACTTCGTAATCCGCATCTTCAACGGTCTCGCTGGATTCCTGTCCATCGCTGCCGCTACCGGCCGCCTCGGAAGCGGATCCGGCCTCCTCCTGAGCACCGCCTTCGGCTCCTCCGTCTCCTCCGGCCTGGGAGGCGGTACTCTTGTACACCTCTTCGGCGAGCTTGTAGGCGGCCTGTTTGAGCACCTCGATCTTGGATTTCATCTCCTCGACCTGATCCGATTCCATGGCCTTGCGCAGGTCGGCGACAGCTGTTTCTATTGTTTTTCGGTCGTCCTCTGTGATCTTATCCCCATAGTCACGGAGCGATTTTTCCGTGGTGTAGTTCAGATTATCAGCCTCGTTTCTCGTTTCAGCCTTCTCCCTCTCCTGCTTGTCCTCTTGGGCATGGGATTCCGCCTCTTTGACCATCCGCTTGATCTCCTCGCCGGAAAGGCCCGAGGAAGACTCGATACGGATCTTCTGCTCTTTGCCGGTGCCAAGATCCTTGGCCGATACATGGACGATACCGTTGGCATCGATGTCGAAGGTTACTTCGATCTGCGGTACCCCCCGCGGTGCGGGTGGGATCCCCACCAGGTCAAAACGGCCCAAGGTTCGGTTCTGAGAAACCATCTCCCGCTCCCCCTGCAGCACGTGGATCGAGACGGCGGTCTGGTTGTCCGCGGCTGTGGAAAAGATCTGACTCTTACGGGTAGGAATGGTTGTGTTGCGCTCGATGAGCCTGGTAAACACGGTGCCGAGAGTCTCGATGCCCAGAGACAGAGGAGTAACGTCAAGCAGCAGCACATTCTTGACATCTCCGGCGAGAATCCCGCCCTGGATGGCGGCCCCTACGGCCACAACCTCGTCGGGATTCACACCCTTGTGTGGTTCTTTCTCAAAAAGCTCCTTGACCAGCTTCTGAACGGCGGGTATACGGGTTGACCCCCCTACCAGGATGATCTCATCGATATCGGCAGGTTTCACCCCGGCATCGCTCATCGCTAGTTGGCAGGGGCCTTTGGTCTTTTGCACCAGGTCCTCGATCATCTGCTCGAATTTTGCCCGGGTCAGGTTGTACTGCATATGTTTCGGACCTGAGGAATCGGCGGTGATAAAGGGAAGATTGATATCCGTCGACTGCGTGGTGGAAAGCTCTATCTTGGCTTTCTCCGCGGCATCCCTGAGCCGCTGCAGGGCCATCTTGTCCTGGGAAAGGTCGATACCATAGTCCTTTTTAAAATTGTCCACCAGCCAGTCGATGACCCGGTGATCAAAGTTGTCTCCCCCCAGATGGGTGTCGCCATTGGTGGACTTGACCTCAAACACACCTTCGCCCAGCTCGAGTACTGAAATGTCGAAGGTACCGCCGCCCAAATCATAAACGGCGATGCGCTGTTCCTTATCCCCCTTGTCCAATCCATAGGCCAGGGACGCTGCGGTAGGTTCATTTACGATTCGCTTGACCTCGAGACCGGCAATACGGCCGGCATCCTTGGTAGCCTGCCGCTGGGCATCGTTGAAGTATGCCGGAACTGTGATCACGGCATCGGTCACCGTTTCGCCGAGATAATCTTCGGCGGTTTTCTTCATCTTTTGCAAGATCGCCGCAGATATCTCCGGAGGTGTGTATTGCTTGCCTTGGATATCGATGGAAACACCATTTCCCGTATCGGCCACTGAGTAGGGTACCATCCTAATCTCTTCCGGTATCTCTTTGTGTCGACGACCCATAAACCGCTTTATCGAATACACGGTATTTTCGGGATTGGTGATCATCTGGTTTTTCGCCGGTTGGCCGACCAACCGCTCACCTTTGGAGGTGAAGGCAACGATCGATGGGGTTGTTCGCTGCCCTTCCGCGTTTTGGATTACCGCAGGCTCTCCACCCTCCATAACAGCAACACATGAATTTGTAGTTCCAAGGTCAATTCCGATTATCTTGCCCATCTATCTCTCCTTCTCCTGTTCGTCGTCACTTCCGGCTCGCTCAAGCGTTACCGGTCTGGCAACTTTAACTTTTGCTGGTCTCAACACTCTGTCGTGGAGGAGATACCCCTTCTGATAATCCTCCAACACGATCTCTGTATCGTGCTCATCAGTCTCCTCTACGGCGATTGCTTCGTGCTTCTCCGGATCGAACAGCTCGCCGTTAGCGGAGAACCGCTTCAAACCCCAGTTCCGCTCGAGAATGCTGACCATCTGCTTCTCGATAATTGATACACCGGTATGGAAGGCATCGAAATCCTTGGAATCCGCCGCAGATTGAATGGCTCTTTCAAAATCGTCGATAATGGCTAGCAAATCGGTCAGGAGAGCGGCGTTGGCGTATTGAATACTCTCCTCCTTTTCGCGAAACATCCGTTTCCGGAAGTTGTCGAACTCCGCGGCTTTGCGTAGCAGTTGATCGTTGAGATCCCTGACTTCATCTTCCAGCTTCCGTATCTGGCTTTGTAAGTCCACTTTCGCAGCCGGCTCACCATTTACTTCGACAGGGGTTCGCGATTCTTTGGATCGAGCTCCTTTTTTCTCTTCTTTTCCGGTCTTGTCAGTTTGTTGATGATCTTGCTTCAGTTCCTGATCAGACATCCTCTACCACTCTGTTTCCTCACGCTTTATTGCTGCTCCGCTCGAGATCGTATGGAACGGATCCGGTTCTACACCTTTGAGATTTTTTCGTACTTGCTCCTGGATAAAATAATAATCCTCTTGGCGGGCAGTCAAGTTTTTTTTACGGCGGGGTTAAAAATAAAATCTTTCTATAGCGAAAATTATATATAGCAGATACGCGATAACAAGCAGATACCCTTTCCAGCGCTGTAAAGCGTAGCGCCAATGCGCCAGAATAAGCATCAGAGCGACTACCGCGAGCATCCAGGGGAAGGCAAAGAAAATCAGCCGCCGCTCGACCTGGATCGGGCTGGCGACGGATGCGGCTCCGATAATCCAGAGAATATTGAGGATATCCGCTCCAATGATGTCCCCGAGGGCTAGATCTCCGTATCCTTTCCGCCCGGCGAC
>Ga0114925_10000475_pt1 | contig 17688 bp, 17 predicted proteins | sample SumtaG_2_FD_87287 | JGI IMG/M metagenome (GOLD analysis project Ga0114925, IMG submission 87287) | Deep subsurface microbial communities from Indian Ocean to uncover new lineages of life (NeLLi) - Sumatra_00607 metaG | ecosystem: Environmental > Aquatic > Marine > Oceanic > Sediment | place... | reverse complement strand
ATATTTCGTGTGCGGTAACCCGGCTGTCTCAATAAGACCCGTAGTTTTGCCCCGACTTCTCAGTCAGGATCCCGAAAATTCGGGATGCCCCCCGATTGCTCGGGGTTTGCCTTTGTCGGATTTTTGACGCTATTTATTCCGACCGCTCCAATGGTTCGGAGCTACTCCATTAATTAATTGTCAAAATCAAATTGAACTTCTATAATCATATTAATGCTTCCCTGAATTGGGTAGAGTTTAACCTTCACCGTTCCATATTGGTTGGCGTATGGAAGGAAAGGTACAATAGACCATATCAGGTAACTTAACAATAATAATTTTTCACGAGATTTTTCCATTTCCCCAAACTTCCTCCGTTTCCTGCTAACTTCTACTTTAAGTATAACTCAACGATGTTATGTTTGGGTTAAGAAAATGTTAATTTTTTGTTAATTTTTTGTTAATCTTTAAGGCATGTTTTTAAAGGCGTGATTATAGTGGAGAGATTATCACGCGGAGCTATCGCTCTGCGGCTACAATTTGGTGGGGAAACGAACGGTAGGAGGAGAGCATTCCCACCTGGGATAGGCGTTGTCTCTTTGTTCTCTCAAATTCTTTTCTGTATTTATCTTTTACAGATTCGGCAGCAGGAATCTTAATTTTCAAAAAATTGACGAACTTTCCGTTACGAACTACCCTAAAGTCTAAATGTGGCCCTGTAGATAATCCACTTGCTCCCACATAGCCAACCACCTGACCCTGCTTCACCTTAACCCTTCTCTTTATTCCTCTTCCATATCGAGAGAGGTGACCATAAGTGGAGTAGTAACCATTTTGATGTCTGACCTTAACAAACCTTCCATAGTCGTTTTTCCATCCCACGTAAGTTGCCACTCCATCTCCAATACTTACCACGGGAGTACCTAAAGGAGCGGCATAGTCGATACCCAGATGTGGACGATAGTACTTCAAAATCGGATGGAATCTCTTGTAGGAGAAATAAGAACTAATTCTACGATAGTTCAGGGGAGACCGTAAGAATTTTTTCCTTAATGATTCACCTTTTATCGTATAATAATCTTTATGACCTTCCGGACTTTCAAAAAGTATTGCTGTATGACTTCCCTCTTTACCCAAATATTGGGCAGCCAATATCCGTCCATCGGAAAATTCTTCTCCTTTCTTATAAGACTTTTCCCAAACTAACTTGAATGTATCACCAGGACGGGGTTCGGTCAGGAAATCGACCTGCCAGGCAAATATATCGGCAAACCTCATAGTAAGTTCTGGAGATTGTCCAAGCTGAACCATAGCCTCGTAAAGAGAAGTTTCTATTCTTCCTACTAACCCAAGAATACGTTTCTCTAAAGGTATTTTCTGATGGAAGGCGATTAGCTCTCCAGAAGCAGATTTCTTAACCCCATATATATCCAGAGGTCCTGAATAGTAATTGAATCCCTCCAGAATCCCGCTTGTAGAGGTGATTATCTTATAACTATCACCCGGGTAGCATCTTCTGGTATCGAAAAGCGGATTGAGAAGTTTCTGTAAAACCAGAATTTCCTTAGAGGAAATTCCGTGGCTACTCAGACAACTGTAAAGGGAATCACCCCGGGCAAATGTCCCTGTGGAGACCACGACTTCCGGAGAAAAGGAGTCGGCCACATCCTTATTCTGAAAAAAGGAGATAAGGATAAGCGACCCTATCAGCAAGAAAAAAACCAAGAAAATGTAAGCTCTTTTCATTTTTGGTACAAAAGACGCTCCGACCAATCGGAGCGACTACCATTATTGAAAAAATAGGTAGTCGCAACCTTCAGGTTGCGTTAATACTCCCCAAGGAGTCGGAAATTGTAGCAAACTCTTCTATGCTTAGGGTTTCTGCCCTGCGAGCGGGTGAGATATTCAATCTTTCCAACAGTTCTTCTAAGAGGTGTTTATCTATTTTTAGAACATTGCTAATGGAATTACTCAATTTCTTCCTTCTTTGGGAAAAGGCTCCATGAACAATTTCAAAGAATAGCTTTTTATCTTTTACTTTTATTCTGGGACGCTTCAACAGTTTCAGCTTAATAACAACTGAATCGACATCTGGCCTGGGACGAAATACATTTCTGGATACATTAAATCGTTTCTCCACATAACAATGATACTGTACCAGAATGGATAATGAACCATAATCTTTTCCCCCGGGGCTGGCTGTAATTCTCTCTCCTACCTCTTTCTGGAGCATAAAGGTAGCTTCCGACCACCCTTTCATATTTAGTAATTTTATAATGATTGGTGAAGTTATATAATAGGGTAGATTTGCAATAACCTTTACAGACGACCTGGAGCCTGAGCCTAAAAACTGGGAAATATCCAATTTTAAGAAATCTCCTTCTATAATTTCCACGTTTTTGTAATTTTTCAGCTCTTCCCGAAGAAAACTACATAATTTTTTATCAATCTCTATAGCAATAAGCTTCTTGACCTGAGAAGCAATCTTGCCAGTCAGAATTCCTTTCCCTGCACCGATTTCCAACACTATATCTTTGGGACTCAGTTCGGCAGAAGAGACTATCTTCCTGGCAATATTATGGTCAACCAAAAAATTCTGTCCCCACCGCTTGCGCGGTCTAAATCTTTCCATTACCATCTTCGAACGCATTTTGCATGGTTAAAACCGCCTACAAATGCCATTGTAGGCACAGATTCAATCTGTGCAGCTGACCAAGCGACTCCGAAAACTATCTCTTCATTAACTTTACGGCTAATTTTATTGCCTCGATAAAACTCTGGGGATTTGCTTTATTCTGCCCGGCAATATCGAAACCTGTTCCGTGGCATGGTGAAGTGCGCACAAAGGGCAAACCCAAAGTAACATTAACACTTTTGGTGTAAGATAAAAGCTTTACGGGAACCTGCCCCTGGTCGTGATACATCGCTATAGCTAAGTCGTATCTGCCTCCAGCAGTATCATAAAATCCTTTGTCGCTGGGAAGAGGCCCATTAATGGCTATCCCTTCTTTTCTCGCCTCTTCTATAGCCGGAATAATCGTCTCAATCTCTTCCTTCCCCAGAACTCCCCATTCACCGGCATGGGGGTTTAAGGCACAAACCCCTACTCTGGGCGAATCTATTCCCAAAGCCTTCATCGCCTCCACTCCCAATCTTATGGCGAGAAGAACCTTTTCTTTACTAAGCGAAGAGGCTACCTCTTTTAAAGGGAGATGTCGGGTCACTAAGACTACCCTTAAATTCCCTCCCACCAGCATCATAGCGAAATCTTTCGTTCCGGTAAGTTCGGCTAAGAGCTCTGTATGCCCGGGATAAGAAAATCCTGCATCTTCCATCGATTTCTTACAGAGGGGAGCAGTAACCATACCTTTAGCTTTACCACTCTGGACTATTTCAACTCCCTTCTTTATATATTCGAATGTTGCTTTACCACACATAGGGTCAACTTTCCCTGGCTTTAGTCTATCGATGTCTATATTGCCTAAATCAAAGAGGTCAATAACACCATAATTGAATCTTGCCTTTCTAATGTCTTTGATGGGATTAAGCCTCAGCTCTCCTTCCGACGCCAGACTCTTCGAAAACTGTAAAACCGACGCTAAAACTTTGGCATCACCAATTACTATCGGTTGACAAATCTTATATGTATCGGGTAGACTTAAAGCCTTGACAATAACCTCAGGCCCTACTCCTGCAGAATCACCCATAGTTATGACAATCTTAGGTGGCATCATTTACTCCAAAATCTTTTGGAGTAGCGAAACTTGTTTCGCGCCAGGTGGACGCAGAGCAAGCTCTGCTACTCCTTAAGTTCTTCCACTACACTCTTGCAGGCTTCATAGAAAATTCCCACATCTACAGAAAAAGAGATATACTGAACTCCCTGAGCAATCCATTTCTTTGCAGCTTTAACATCATCAACAAATGTGCCCACGGCAAGTCCAGCTTTTTTGGAGATACTGACTACTTCTTTCATCTTCTCCACGACTTTAGGATCGTTCACCTGGCCGGGTATATTGAGTGATTGAGAAAGGTCATAAGGTCCAACAAATATAATGTCCAGGCCCTCAACCGACAAGATCTCTTTCAGGTTACTTATTCCTTTTGTCCCTTCAATATGGGGTATGGTTATAGTCTCTCTATTAGCATCTTCAAAATATTTGTAGCGGTCCGAGGCAGAATAGTCAGCAGCTCTCACAAAGCGACACACCCCGCGGCTTCCCCGGGGAGCAAACTTGGCCGATTGAACCAACCTTAAGGCATCTTCTTTATTCCCAATTTGTGGAACCTCCACACCACCTGCACCGATATCTAAAGCTCTCAGTATCAATCCAGGCTCATTTTCAGTCACCCTTATGATCGGCGTGATATCTACTAATTCTGCTGCCCTTATCAAATTCTGTGCAGTCTCCACCGACACTGGTCCATGTTCCATATCAATTATAACGAAGTCGAACCCTGCCTTTCCAGCAATCTCCACGGAAGCTGGATCAGTAAACTTCATAAATGGGCCCAGTGCAACTTTGCCTTTCTTTATAATCTCTTTTACTCTATTTTTCTTCATTCTTAACTCCCTTGCATCCCGATTTTCAATCGGGAAAATTGTGCCTACAAGTAGATTCGTGGAACTCTCTTACTAATCCCGCAGACTACCTCGTAGGTAATAGTCCCGGTCAGTTTAGCAATCTCATCGGCAGTTATCTTCTCTTTTCCTTGAGAACCGATTAATACTACTTCCTCGCCGACCTTAACATTTGGCAGGGAAGTAACATCAACCATACACATATCCATACATACCCTTCCCACAAGGGGAACTCTTTTTCCACAAATCAACACCTCAGCCCGATTCGACAGCAAACGATTGTATCCGTCAGCATAGCCTATGGGAAGTGTTCCAATTATAGAGTCCCTGTTTGCTTTCCATGTTCGGCCGTAACTTATGCTCGTTCCTTTCTTCACTCTCTTTATAAATACAATTTTCGTCTTGAGTTGCATTACCGGTTTTAAGTCTATCTCTCTTTCTGCCCCTTCAAAGGGAACAAGACCGTAAAGCGATATCCCGGGCCTGGCTAAGTTGAAATGGGCATCTGAATACTTGAGAATAGCTGTAGAGTTAGCTGCATGTCTATATTTTATGTTTATATTATCCCGCTTGAGCTTATTGATAACTGATTGGAACTTTCCAATCTGTTCCATAGTGAACTGGTAATCGCTATCTGCTGCTGCAAGATGGGTGAAGATTCCCTCAACAATTATCCCTGGCAACTGGATAACTTTCTTGACAAGATTTGCAGCATTTTCCGCTGAAATGCCGATGCGTCCCATTCCCGTATCTACTTTTATATGAACTTTTACTTTCTTCTTTCTTCGCTTGGCAATTTTAGAAAGCTCTTGGGAAGCCTGAAGGCTACAAATTATGGGTGAAAGATTATATCTTAGAATATAAGTAAAATTGGACAAGGGGTAAACACTTCCCAGAATAAGGATGGGTGCTGTAATCCTTCTCTTTCTCAAGAATATTCCTTCTTCAATATTGGCTACTCCTAAAAGCTTCGCTCCACAAGATAGACTGGCGCGAGCAATTTCTTCCATACCATGACCATAACCATCAGCCTTAACTACCGGAAGTAAGGATACACTTTTCCTGAGTTTTCTTTTTATCTCTCGGAAATTATGTCTGAAGGCACCTAAATCAATTTCAGCCCAGGTTGGCCGGAGAAAAGGAAGAACATAATTGGAAGGATAATGAGATTTTGGCATATTTTATTCAGGTTGTTTTGTTAAATTCTCAAAAGAAGTATATTCATTCAAAAATTTCAGCTTCACTGAACCGGTGGGACCATTTCGTTGTTTTCCAATAATTATTTCTGTAACTCCCGGGAGAGCATTTTTGGCGTCGTAATAATCTTCTCGATAAATAAAGGTAACCAGGTCGGCATCCTGTTCTATTGCCCCAGACTCCCTCAAATCGGAAAGTTGTGGCCTTTTCGATGTTCTCTTTTCCGTCTCCCTGGACAACTGGGAGATAGCTATAACAGGAACCTTTAATTCCTTAGCCATACTTTTTAGAGAGCGTGTAATTTCCGAGATATCCTGCTGTCGATATTCGGACCTTCCCGTGCGGCCAGGCATAAGTTGTAAGTAATCAACGATGATTAGAGAGAGTCCCCGCTCAGATTGTAATCGCCGGGTTCTGGCTTTCATCTCTAAGACCGAAATTGCAGGAGAATCGTCGATGAAAATGGGAGCGTTGGAAAGAACGGAAGCGGCATTGGTTAGAGGAGTCCAGTCCTTCTTATCTATGAAACCTGTTCGCACTTTATGCACACTCACTTTAGCCATTGAACATAGAAGGCGCAAAACTAATTCTTCTCGGGACATTTCCAAACTGAAGATTGCTACCGGAAGAGATTCGTTAACTCCTACATTACGAGCAATACTCAAACAGAACGAGGTCTTTCCCATGGAAGGACGTCCAGCAACAACTATTAGATTTGAGGCATAGAATCCTCCTGTCTTCCTATCCAAATCTATAAACCCTGAAGGCACTCCAGGAACCTTCTCTTTCTTCTTGTATAAACTTTCGATAGTCTCAATACTCCCATGTACCATTTCAGAAACAGGGATGAATCCTGTTTGAACTTTGCTCTGGGTGATACCGAAGATTGCCCGCTCTGCCTGGTCCAGAATTTCACTGACGTCCTTGGTGTCGGTATAGCCATCGGTTACAATCTGCGTAGCTACTCTAATTAAATTTCTGAGGACCGCTTTCTCCTGCACAATCTTGGCATAGTACTCAATATTAGCTGCTGTGGCAACACTATCTATCAGATTACTCAGATAGGTAGCACCACCCACTTCTTTGAGTAGCTTTGCCTTTCTTAACTCTTCAGCAGCAGTAACGAAGTCAACTGCTTTATTCTTATCGTAGATATCGATAATCGCCCGGAAAATCGTCTGGTGTACTTCACTATAAAAACTTTCCTCTCTCAAAAAATCTATAGCCTTAGCAATTGCTTCCTTTTCGATAAGCATCGCTCCCAATACCGAGCGCTCAGCTTCCAAGTTCTGTGGTGGAATTTTATCTATTAAATCGACCATTTTCTCCCTCCAATATAGCGGCAAAGCGTAAGCTTTGCTCTTCCTTTTTCTGCACGGTTGAAACCGTGTCCCGATTCATCGGGACACAAATTCAATTTGTGCATATGTCGCTCTGCAGCTACTTATTAATAACAAGAATGACTTTAGATATTTACTCTTTTACTACCCAGACTTTTACTCTCCCTGTAACTTTTGGATGAATTCTAACTTCCACTGTATAGACTCCCAATTTCTTGATCGGCTCATCCAGAAGTATATCTTTTTTACCCACATTTATTCCTTTGGAAATTAGAGCTTCTCGAATATCGGAAGAAGTAACCGCCCCAAAAATCTTCTCACTCTCTCCTGTCTTTACAGTAATGGTGCAAGAAATTTTATCTAACTTACTGGCAAATGTGACTGCTGATCTCAAAATCTTCTCATCTTTCTCTCCTTCTTTTCGCTTCTCCTCTTTCAACCTGCGGATATTCTTCTCGTTAGCCTCCCAGGCCAGGCGGCGAGGGATGAGATAGTTCCGAGCATAACCATCGCTAACCAAGATTACATCTCCTCTCTCACCAAGGCTTTTAACTGTCTGACACAGTATGACTTTCATCCTTCCCCCTAGTTTCTTCTCCAAAATTTGTGGGTAGTGTAGCCCTTTATGGGCGTAATTCTTACGGGCATGAAGCCCTACACTACCAAATCATTATTCGTAGTGTAGCCCTTTATGGGCGTAATTTTTTACGGGGACAAGCCCCTACACTCCTTTATAAGTCCCGATTTATCGGGAAGCTACAATATTTGGAAAAATCATTTGTGAAGCTCTTGGAATTTCAGCCAATAACTAGGAAAAATTAAAGGTATGACTTTCTAATCCAGAATAAATGGAATATCTTGGAGAGAATGACATCTTCTATCTCGTGGTGAATGGTAATAAACTGATACTTCTTGCTCTCTTTACGGCTCTACTCAAGCTACGCTGGTGCTTAGCACAGTTTCCAGTAATCTTATTGGATAGAATCTTGCCTCTATCTGTAATGTAACTCCTGAGGAGTGCTATATCTTTATAATCGATATACTCTATCTTCTTTATACAGAAACGACATACCTTCTTTCGAAAAGGCCGATACCGTCTCCTCCTGGGATCAAAGCCTCCTCTTCTTCCTCTACTTTTCTTTTCTCCATTGGCAACCATTTTTTCTCTCTTTCTAATAATCGCAGGTCGGGCACTCTTCAGAATGCCGTCTGGTCGGGCACTGTTTACAGTGCCGATTCCGTCACCCTACCCCGTCCCGATACCGGGACGGGATCGGGAAAGGGCGACCGACCTGAATTCAAAACGGAATTTTGTCTTCCGATTCACTCCCTTTTATTTCTTCGTCTTTGGGGAGTTCTTTCTCTTCCAAAACCCCTTCTGGTGGAGGAGCTTGCTCAGTAGCCTTAACTTCGCCTTTAGCCCCAAGCATCTGCATCTGATTAGTTATAATTTCTGTTACAGATCTTTTGTTTCCATTCTTGTCTTCCCAGCTACGCGTTTCCAGTCTCCCCTCAATATACACGTGACTTCCCTTCTTGAGATATTCGCCACAAATCTCGGCCAACTTTCTCCAGACTACTATCCTATGCCAATCTGTCTTCTCCTGTTGATTACCTTTCTGGTCTTTCCAAACCCTGTTCGTTGCTATTCTAAAATTTGCTACAGCATCACCATTCGGTGTATAGCGAAGTTCTGGATCACTACCCAAACGACCAATTAGAATAACTTTATTGACAGTCCCTCTAGCCACTATTAATCCCCCTTTCTATTTAGACATCACTGGTTGGGCTTTCTTTTCCCTCCTCATTTTTTGACTCCTCACTGGTTGCTTTTTCCTCTTTCAGTTTTTTCTTGTCTACCTTCACGATTAAGTGTCTGATCACTTTATCAGTAACGCGGTAATTCTTTTCCAATTCAGCAATCAGAGTCGGCGGAGAATTAAAATTGAGGCAATACATAAAACCTTCTTTATACCCTTTTATTTCATACCCCAGCTTCCTGCGTCCCAATTTATTACAGGAAATTACCTTGCCCTGCCCCTGGGTTATGATTTTCTCAAACTTTCTGGCAAGTTCCTCCAGTTCTTCAGTTGGTAAATCTGGTGGACAAACAAAGATACTTTCGTAAATAGGCATAAGCTATCCTCACTTTGTTCGGATACTTCCATAGGGGCTTCGCCCCTCTGGCGCTCCAAAATGCTCCTCTTCGTCGCATTTTTTCGCTGTCACCCCTTGGGAGAAATCAGATTATTTCTCCCAAGCCCTCTAATCAGCATCCCGATTATTATCGGGATGCTTATAAAATTTATTTCCTCTTGTCTATCTCAAAGACGAAAAATTCATTAGAATTATATAAAATTAGCCTCGGCATTGCAAGAAGAAAATCCCTTTCACTGTAGGGATTGACGGTTCTGTCAACCCAATCAAGGGACAGACACGGCGGTCTGTCCCTACACGATATCTATGGTCTAGACATGAAATCTAAAACGCACTATATCACCATCTTGAATTTCGTAATCCTTTCCCTCTATCCTGACCAATCCTTTCTCATGGAGTATCTTCTCATCACCCTTCTCTAAATCTTTAAAGGAGAAGACCTCGGCCTTGATAAATCCTTTCTCCATATCAGAATGTATCTTCCCTGCTGCCAATACGGCAGGAGAACCTCGTTTTATTGTCCAGGCTCTTACTTCGGTCCCCACAACAGTGAAAAAAGTAATTAAGTTGAGCAACCTATAAGAAGACAGGATCAGGCGCTCCAATGCGCCCTTGTCTATACCCAGCTCTTTTCTAAATTTCTCCCTTTCTCCTTTCTCCAATTGAGCAATTTGAGCTTCCACTTCTGCCGACACACTTAAAGTCTCGGCTCCTTCACCTTGGGCATACTCCTCCACCTTCTTCCCCGAAGCGGGGTCCTTCTCATCCACGTTAGCCAAATATAGAACTGGTTTCGCTGTAAGTAAGTTGTAGGAGGCTCGTAAATCTTCAGGGACTTCTATTCTCCTTGCAGAGATTCCCTTCTCCAAGCCTTCTTTTATCTGTTCCAGTGTTTTCAGTTTTTCTTTAGCTTTTTTATCGCCACTTTTAGCTGAACCGCTCAATTTTTCAATATTTCGCCCCACCACTTCCAAATCTGCCAGCATAAGCTCGGTGTTGACAACTTCGATATCCCTCACCGGATCGATATCTCCCATAACATTAACTACCTTCTCCTCTGGAAAACAGCGAACGAGGTGGACTAAAGCATCCACCTCCCGAATATGGGATAGAAATTTGTTTCCCAGACCTTCGCCCTTCGATGCTCCCTTTGCCAGACCGGCCACATCTAAGAATCTTATCGTAGTATGGGTCAACTTTTGAGGTTTATAAATCTCTCCTAGCTTCTCCAGCCTCTCATCAGGAACTTCCACAATTCCAACATTAGGCTCGATAGTACAGAAGGGATAGTTGGAAGCTGGAGCATGACCCGTAGTTAGAGCATTAAACAGTGTCGATTTCCCTACGTTGGGAAGACCGATAATTCCTAATTCCATATCTTTTCCCGGACAAAAGGGAATAGGCAAAAAAAAGTACCTGTCCCTTTTTTGAAAAAGTACCTGTCACCTTTTTATAAGAAGAGGACGACCAACCAGTTGTGGGATGCCAGAATCGCATTAGCAAATACTAAAGATACAATAGCCATCAACTTCAATAAAATATTTAAGGAGGGACCCGCTGTATCCTTGAAAGGGTCTCCCACAGTATCTCCGATGACCGAAGCCTTATGCACTTCCGAGCCCTTTCCACCTAAATTGCCTTCCTCAATATATTTTTTGGCATTGTCCCAGGCTCCTCCTGCATTAGCGAGAAATATTGCCAGGGGAACTCCTGTAACAAGAGAGCCAGCCAAAAACCCACCCAGTGCTTCCACTCCTAAAATGGTCCCTACGATGAGAGGCAAAAGGACAGCTGCAATTCCTGGAACCACCATCTCTCTCAAAGCTCCCCGAGTGGCAATATCCACACAGCGAGCCGAATCCGGCCTTGCCGTACCAGCCATAAGCCCGGGAATCTCCCTGAACTGTCTCCTCACTTCTTCCACGATTTTAAAAGCCGACCTGCCCACTGCCTGCATTGTGGCTGCAGAAAAGAGAAAAGGAACCACACCGCCGATAAACAGTCCAGCAACAACCTGTGGTTTCATTATATTTATAATAAGTTGTGAAGTCATGGTAACTTCGTCATATACGCTCAATCCCACTGTCTGGGCAAAAGCAGTGAACAGAGCCAACGCAGTTAAAGCAGCAGAGCCAATAGCAAATCCTTTACCAATGGCTGCGGTTGTGTTGCCCACTGCATCGAGTCTTTCAGCTCGCCGCCTCACCTCAGGAGCCATTCCAGCCATTTGGGCAATGCCACAAGCATTATCAGCAATTGGTCCATAGGCATCTATAGCCACAGTCATCCCTGTGATGGATAACATCCCCACCGCCGAAAGGGCTATGCCAAAAACATTTGCAAACCTATAAGCAACAATAGTAGCCACTCCTATGGCTACTACAGGAATTGCTACACTGAACATTCCCGAGGATATCCCCTGCAGGATATTAATAGCTGGACCAGTGCGGGATGATTCGGCTATATTTCGCACAACTTTGCCCGATGTATAATACTCCGCAGTAAATCCCACAACCATTCCCGCAGATAATCCCGAAAGAATGGCAAAGAAAACATTGACTTTTCCATACCAGAAAGTTGCCAGGAAGAAGGCGCCAATTATGAAAAGAGAAGCGCTGGCAATCATTCCTTTACGCAGAGCTCTCTGAGGGTCTTCTCCCTCAGCGGTGCGGACGAAGAAGATTCCAATAATGGAAGAGATAATTCCCCAGGCAGGCAGAAGCAGTACTAACATTATTCCCTTAATGTTTTGAAAAGCTACGGCAATAATAATTGCCGAAATTATTGCCCCTACATAGGATTCGAAGAGGTCTGCACCCATACCCGTAACATCGCCAACATTGTCACCAACATTATCTGCAATCACTGCTGGATTACGAGGATCGTCCTCGGGAATGCCCGCTTCAACTTTGCCCACTAAATCCGCACCCATGTCGGCAGCTTTGGTATATATCCCACCACCAACACGAGCGAAAAGGGCTACAGATGAAGCGCCCATACTGAAACCAACGATAAGTTGGGTTGCCTCGATAATCCTATCCAGAAAGTTTTCATAATGGAGACCGGCGTGGTGGAGAAAGATTAAGAATACAAGAGATAATCCGAACAGGCCAAGACCGGCAACACTAAGCCCCATTACTGCTCCGCCGGGAAAAGCGATCCCCAGCATTTCATTAAAACTTTTGGTAGCTCCCTGGGCAGTACGGGCGTTCGAGCGAGTAGCAATCTGCATTCCTAAATAACCTGCCAGAGTGGAACAGAATGCTCCGGACACAAATGCTATTGCTGTCTTTTTAGCCACAAAAAAGTAAAGAACCACACCCAAGGTAACCACGAAGAGAACAATCGCCGAAAACTCACGGGAAAGAAAAGCCATGGCTCCTTCGTGAATCATTTCCGATATCTCTCTCATCTTCTCTGTTCCCTGGCTTTTTCTGAGAATCTTTATGGAGAGATAGACCACAAACAATAATCCAAGAAATCCTGCTCCTAAAGCCGCTCCTATACCGGGTAAATCTCTGAGCGATTCAACCACTTCATCCTCCATTAATCTTGAGAATTATTTTTGGTAATTTTGATAGAATAGTCTTCGGGAGTAATAATCCCAGCTGAGACCACCAATTTCATAGCCTCTTCCACTGTTATCTTTAAAGGAATCACCTCTTCCTCAGGAACAATCACGAAGAAACCAGAGGTGGGATTGGGAGTTGTAGGGATAAAAAGGGAAACATTTTTCTTCCCTTTTTCCTCATAAACGTTGGTCACGAAAGCAATTGTGTAAACTCCTTTGCGCGGATACTCCACCAGCACCACCTGGCGCAGGGCTGTCTTGGAAACAATTATCGTTTGAATGATTTGTCTTATAGTCTGATAAATGCGGTTAACTACAGGGGCTTTGAGTAGCAGAACTTCTGGTAATTTAAGGATTTTTCTACCAACAATATTTGTGGCTATCATACCAATTATCCAGATGATGACGAAGGTTATTAGAAAAGCTATAACCCTTATCGCAACAACAGGCATTTCTTGCAAAATAGATATCCTTATCAGTAAAGGCGCGACAGATTTGCTTACGAAGTTAAACAAAGTCCAGACGATATATAAGGTCAGTCCTATGGGCAAGAGGACAGCTAATCCAGCGAAAAATTGTCTTTCGATTATCTTTCTAAAATTGATAGCCATTTTAAACCTGCCTTTTTAATCCATCATGCGAAGGAATTTGGTGTAGCGAGCATTTCTTGTAGCAGCAAAGCGTAAGCTTTGCTCTTCCTTTTTCTGCACGGTTGAAACCGTGCCTACAAATGGTATTGTAGGCACAAATTCAATTTGTGCATATGTCGCTCTGCAGCTACACTATCTCCAAACCAACCAGATAAAAGTAGAGCTGGCTAATACTGCAAAGAATGTGAATGGCAAACCGATGCGTATAAATTGGATGAAATCTACAGTATAATTACTCCTCTTCAACATTCCACAGGCAACCACATTAGCTGAGGCACCAATAGGAGTAATGTTGCCTCCCACAGAAGCGCCAATCAACAGGCCAAAATAGAGAAGGGACGGACTCATTTCCATTCCCAGTGCTAAACTGCGCACAACGGGAAGCATGGCAAGAACATAGGGAACATTATCTACGAACGCAGAAAAGAAGACCGAGCCCCAGACAATTGCCAAATAGGCCATTAATCGACTGTCTCCCGCAAAGCGTATAAAGAAATTGGCTAAATCATCAATAATTCCCATTTTAGTTAAGGAGCCCACTATGAGAAAGATGCCGGCAAGAAAGAAAAAGGTCTCCCAGTCGAGAATCCTGATGTCATGGAAGAGGGTACTTCCCAGTTTTCCTTGATTAAATTTCCTAACTCCCAACCCAGTCAGCTCGTGCCACATTAGGCCAATAAAACCAAAGACCATACAAATAATCCCTGATAGATTAACTGAAAGACGGTGCCCAATGGAACTACCCAGAAAGGAAGCTCCCACCAAGCTTAGAATCATAAAACCCAATAGAAAAGTTGGTGTCCATGTTGTCACCTTAGCCTTTTCCACAACTCCCACACGCTCTTTATTTCTTCGAAAAACAAAATAGAGAACTCCTAAGGAGGCCAATGCACCAAGTTCAATAGCAAAAAAGATGGACGGTCTGCCAGAAAGAAAGAAAAAATCGTTAAAGTTCATCTTAGCGAATCCTGCCAGGATTATACTGGGCGGATCGCCAACTAAGGTAGCTGCCCCCTGTAAGTTACTAGAGATGGCAATACCGATCAAAAAGGGAACAGGATTCACTTTCAACTTCTGGGCGATTGCCAGAGCTATGGGAGCAACTATGAGGACAGTGGCCACATTCTCTACAAAAACAGAAATAGCTCCTGCCACCAGGCAGACTGAAAGAATTGCCCAGTTAACATATTTTGCCTTTACTACCAAAATGTTAGCCAAATAGGCTGGGACGCCAGAAAGACTGAACAGCTGAGCCAAAACCAGTGTCCCCCAGAAAATACCCAACACGTTCCAATTGATTATGGTAAAAATGTCAGAAAATCTAATTATCCCGAAAAGGAACAAAACAGCACAGGCAACCCAGCATACCTGTGCCTTATACTGCTTCTTCCAGATAAAAAAAAAGTAAGCTATGACGAAAATAGAAAGGGTAAACAGTTTCATCTATCCACCTTTAGGGGTCAAGTCTCCACATTTGACAAGAAATAATAAATACCAGAAAAATACCAACATCTCATGCTAAAATAACAGAGTCCCTTGAGAATTAGGTACCTACGGGAACAAAAAAGTTTTGACTAAACCACTACTGACGCTGCCAGAGCCAACGAATGTGGAATGTGGAGACCTGACCCCATTTACCTTTTTCTACTCACTGCTGCATCAATACCCTCAGTAATTATTATCTCTACCACCTGGCATGCTCTTCCTACCATCTCCTCCACAAAACTCTCTTCCTGTTCACTAAATTTCTGGAGGACATATTCGGCGGGGTCGAGATCTTCTTCCGGCCTACCAATTCCCAACCTCAAACGAGGAAACTCTTCTGAACTTAAGGATTCAATTATAGATTCCAATCCATTATGCCCGCCAGAGGAACCCCTTTTTCTCAACCTCAACTTTTCCTTTTCAAGATTAAAATCGTCACAAATAACCAGAATTTCCTCTTCCCCTATTTTGAGCCAATCGCATAGAGCCTTCACCGCTTCCCCACTACCATTTACAAAAGTCAAGGGCTTGGCCAGAATAATAGTTGGGAGAGAGAAACTTCTACTTAAAGCATTGGATGTCCACTTAAAAGTTTTGCGGCAAGAAACTGAGGAGTGCTTTTTCTCGCCAATCAGCGAAAGACATTTATGTCTGGTGAGCTTTATTCCCCATTGATTGGAGAGCGCATTTACCACTCTAAATCCAAGATTATGCCTTGTATATTCATACTGCTTCCCAGGATTGCCCAAACCAACGACAAGCCTCACTGTTTAGCCCCTTCTTCCTTCTTTTCTTTCTTCTTCTCTTTTTCTTTTTCTTTTTCTTTTTCTTTCCCCTTCTCTTTTTCCTTTTCTTTCCCTTCTTCTTTCTCTTCCTCTTCTTTTTCTTCTTTCTTTCCTTTACCAATAACCTCAGGTTCTGCAGCCTCTTCAGGAGCAACCTCCTCCTCAACCGGCTTCTCCTCTACTATAGTAGGAGCAATAATGCTTACCACAATCTTTTCCATGTCGTCTAAAACTTCTACACCTTGGGGTATTTTTAAATCCTTAATGGTCAAGGTCTCTCCTGCTTCTAAGGAGGAGACGTCGCAAATGATCTTATCTGGTATTTTTGTTGGTAAACACTTTACTGCAATTTCGTGGACAACGTGGTCAAGCACTCCTCCACTTTTCTCAACTCCAGGAGCTTCACCATAAATTTCAAGGGGAACATTAACCTGAATCTCTTCTTTTAAAGATATACGATATAAGTCGATGTGGAGCAAATCCCTGGTTACGGGATTTATCTGAATCTCTTTAATAATCACTGCTACAGGTTTTTCACTTGTCTTGGAGGCAGTAGCTCCTGAGCCGGAAACATAAAGGGAGATAATCACATTCTCTCCGTGCTCTGTATGTAGAGCTTTTAAAAATTCCTTCTGGTCAATAACTACGGGTAGCACCGGTTCTTTCCCCCCATATAACACTGCCGGGAGCTTCCCCTCCCGACGTAGCTGATTGGTCCTGCCCTTGGTGGTATTCTCCCTCAGTTGAGCATTTAAGACTACTTCTTCCTGAGCCACTTGTAACCTCCCAAAAAATAATTAGACGAACAGCGTACTGACTGAAGATTCTTCATGAATTCTCTTAATTGCCTCTCCCAAAAGCCCGGCAACTGAAAGGACAGCAATCTTTTTACTTTTCTTTTCATTTCCCAAAATGATGGAATTGGTAATCACCAGCTCCTTCAGTTGAGATTCCTCAATCTTTTGCACTGCCGAACCGGATAAGACTCCATGGGAACAGGCAGCAAAGACATCCCGAGAACCCTTCTCCTTTAATGCCTTGACCACGCCTGCAATTGTTCCCCCAGTATCAATCATGTCATCAAGAATAATCACATCTCTACCTTCAACTTCGCCAATGATATTCATTATTGAAGCCACATTGGCTGCTGGACGACGTTTATCCACTAATGCCAGCGAAGCTTTTATCCTTTTGGCAAAAGCGCGAGCGCGTTCCACTCCTCCGGGATCAGGTGAAATTACTACTAACTTCTTTAACCCCTTTTTCTGGAAGTAATCGAGCAAAACCGGTGTGGCATAGAGATTATCAACAGGAATTTTGAAGAAACCCTGAATCTGAGCAGCATGGAGGTCCATAGTGAGAATTCGATGGGGTCCGGCTGCGGTAATTAAGTCGGCAACCAATTTAGCTGTAATGGGAACACGGGGTTCGTCCTTCTTGTCCTGTCGACCATAACCGTAGTAAGGAATAACAGCTGTAATCCTCCTTGCAGAAGCCCGGCAAAAGGCATCGATCATGGTCAAAAGTTCCATTAGATTATCGTTTACCGGGGGACAGGTAGGCTGAACTATGAAACAGTCAGTTCCCCTAACGTTCTCCTTTATCTTCACTCTGCATTCACCATCAGCAAATTGCGCAACCATTGCTTTTCCCAGAGGGACTTTAACACATCTACATATCTCTTCTGCCAATTTAGGATTTGCCCTTCCAGTAAATATCTTTAATGCATTTCTCATAATAATCCCTCTCCTTACTACATCCAAATTGACTGTCATTGCGAGGAGCCCCGCACAGCAAATGTGCGGGGTAAACTCCGCGACGAAGCAATCTCGAGATTGCCACGCTCCTTCCAGTCGCTCGCAATGACACGACTGTGATGCTTCGCAACCACTGGTATTTATTTTCTCTTTTTCTTTTTATCCTTAATTACTTGCCTTGCTCT
>Ga0114925_10000474_pt1 | contig 17691 bp, 15 predicted proteins | sample SumtaG_2_FD_87287 | JGI IMG/M metagenome (GOLD analysis project Ga0114925, IMG submission 87287) | Deep subsurface microbial communities from Indian Ocean to uncover new lineages of life (NeLLi) - Sumatra_00607 metaG | ecosystem: Environmental > Aquatic > Marine > Oceanic > Sediment | place... | reverse complement strand
GTTTCTTGGGAGAATCCTTGCCGCCTAGTCATCGACAAGCTGTGCTTGAACCGCTTGTGAAACCGAATGATCATGAGGTTATACTTCCCCTCATGCTGGAACAGATTGTTCCGCCTATCCAAACCATTAAGACTCTTCGCGGAACGGTCAATTTATCAGTTGCTGGAATTGATCAGGGGTTTGAATTGCCATTACAAATAACTTCTACACGCATTGGCAAAGCAACCGTTTCACTTCTCGATATCAATCAAGATCGTGAAACAATCTTGGTAAAAGCTCGTGTTCAATATGATGCCTCAACCGATGCCCTGGCTTCACATCGTCCGTGGCTTGAAAAGCGGCTCCTAACGGCCATCGATAGTGCACATGGCGATCGCGAACTCATTCGACAAGACCAGCATACTGTTGAACGAACTAAACAGGGGCTCACGGCGATGACAACATTTCTCCTCCCACAAGAAAATATGGATCGACGTTCAATTCGATTACGGTGGGTGTTACCGATTGCTATTCATGAGATCCCAGTCAACTTTCTTGTTGAGGACATCACACTGACAGACAGCGCTGACTAAAAGCATGTTTTTCCCGGGGGAAATGCATGACTTTCTGGGTTGTCGCGATTCGTAGAGACCGCTACCTTTTGAAGTCAAATTTCATTTACAAGGGTTTCGTTAGTCTTCTATGGCCGTGATGAAATTACGTTCATTTGTGTTGGTTCTATGCATGCTCGTTGTGCCCGCGCTTGCATTGTTTTCTCACATGACTCCCCCTTCCGTCCAACAGGCTGCCCAGCAAATGATATGGACACCCTTGTGTGAAACAATAAGTGTCATCAACGCAACGCTACAATTTGATGCCTATACTTCCGTTGCCAACAAAGATGATTTCGAGCATGACGCTTCACTTGGCGTCACGAGTTCTTCATTGACAAACGATACTCTTTCAGAATCCTCTCTCTCAGCAGTGGAGAACACACGCGATACGTCTATTCGAGAAACCCTTCCCACTGTCACAGTTCAAGAAACAAGAATTCCTTCGACAGAAGACTCTGAAAGAAAAAAACCACGATCACAAGCTGAGTGGGAATTACTGGCATCTCTTCACAAGAAGCTCTTATCCTTTGGAGCAACGAAATTGGACTGTCGCCCGCAACCAGGAACACAGCATGGGTATAGCAGCACATGCCAACTGCCAATGGATCCAAATGGCCAGTTACATCGGGTATTTCATGGCCAAGGATCCAGTGCGCCTGAGGCCATGCATGCACTCATCTATCAAATTCAGGCTTGGCAGGTTCGGCAAGCCGGATTATCTCGAAAACAATTCTGAGGATAATAGCATGAGAAAAAGGGCGACTCGCTTTGCTGGCAAGCAACGAATGTGCAAGCAGGCAAGCAAGCGTTTCTTAACGAATACTCTCAAGCGACAAATCGAGTCAAAGCACATTGCCGGATGGCCTGATCAATCTTTTGCTGCTCTAAAAAAACATTCAATACGCCATCATCTCTTCTGGAAAAAACGGCGAACTGTGCAGCCAGAGATATCAAGTGACAACACACAAGGTTTTTTCATACGAAGTGATGAACTCGCTCGCCTTGAGGCAGCGCTCTATCTATCTCGAGAGCCCATTCCGGTGCGACGTCTCGCAAAACTTGCCCGTCTTCCTGATGGCACACGAGCCCGAACACTTCTTTCAGATTTACAGAAAATTGCCACTGATTCTGGTTCAGCCTTTCGTGTTGAACAGGTTGCCGGTGGTTTTCAGCTGCTCACTCGGGGACACTTTGGTCCATGGGTTCGGCGGCTTTTAGCAACCCCACCCGAAAATCGGCTTTCTGCCTCAGCCATGGAAACCCTTGCCGTGGTCGCGTACAAACAGCCTGTGACACGTGCTGAAATAGAGTCCATACGGGGGGTTGGCTGCGATGAGATGCTCCGACAGCTTCTGGAGCGTGATTTCGTGGGAATTGGGGGACGTGTCGAAGAACTTGGAAGGCCCAATATCTACGTCACAACCCGGCATTTTTTGCAAGCTTTCGGTCTGGCGAGAATCGAGGATCTCCCCCCTTTGGACTGCCTTCAGCCATCTGAACCCCTGCCTGAATCAAATTCTGTGTGAGAATAATTGGGTCGGTACTTGCAGTCGACGGCTTGGGGGGGCAAACTCTTGCCTCAGTATTACGACGTTGTACGAATTATGAAAAATCTGGCGTCACTGATTATCGCTAGCATCAAATCATATTCAGACGTAATAATACAAAGAATGATCTGGAATTCTTATTGGACTTGTTTGATTCTCATTTGTTTACGTTCATTCAAAACAATATATTTCAAGCTACGTTTTGCATGACCACAACTTTATTTTAGGAGGTTTACCGTGACGCTTGCTTTGGATCCGAGAGGGCATCAAGACATTTTGTCTGCCGACGTGTTCTCCTGGAGTGAACTCCCCGAGCTCTTGGCTACCGCAGTTCTGTTCGAGGATTCAAGCGATCGTTGTATGCCTGCCAGTCCTTCGATTTTCTCTTCCTACGACGATGATGATGATGACTTCGGTGATGAAGACGATGACTTTGAAGAAGACGATGATGATGACTTCGAAGAAGACGATGGTGAAGAAGGTGACTTCGAAGAAGATGAGGAGTGGGAAGAAGTCGAAGACGAAGATGAAGATGAAAACGAAGAGGACGACGACGCTGGTGAAGAGTGGGAAGACGAAGACGATGACTGGGAAGATGAAGATGAAGATGACTTTTAGAAACGACTTCGCTTCAATTTAAATTGTCATCTTCCTTCATTATTATTTTCATAATTTTTCCACGTCGTTCTATTGTCAGCTCAACCTCACCGGTCAGTTGGCCGAATCGGCTGACCATATCGCTCTGGTCGACGAGTGTTTTGTTTTCAATCCTGACAAGCCGATCTGCAACTTTTAATCCTCCACGGTCTGCAGGAGATCCCGGTTCAACCCGCACGATGACTGGAACATGTGGTTCAGCCTGATCGCCACGTGTACCAATTCCCCAACGAGCTTTCTTTCCTGACACTGCCCGAGACTCAAGCTTTCTCCTCTTTGCTTCCGATTCCTGGCGACATGCTTCCCGAAAAGGCTTTATATCCTCTGGATTATGTGCGACTTTCAATAACGTCCTCAATGTAAATTGAGCGACTGGCTCAAGACCGATGAGATTAACAAGATGGACGTCATCACTCGGGCGATGATAATTATCATGCAGCCCCGTGTGAAACATAAGTGTTGGAATCTTTTTCTTAATAAAAGGGTAATGATCCGAGTCTGCACTAATCTTCCAGTTGTAGATAAGCTCGAGGGCTTTTGTAGCTTTATAATTATTTGCCACAGAGCAAAGTGAACGCATGCCTTCGGCGGTACGACTGCCAAACACCTCAAGCCTGTCATTTCGAAGACGACCAATCATATCCAGATTAATACAGAATACGATTTGATATGTTCCAAGTGGATCCGGTCGATTCTTCAGGAAATGTTTTGAGCCAAGTAATCCCTTTTCTTCGCCATCCCAAAACGCTAGCAACACCGATCGCCGCGGAGGAGTAGGCAGTGACTGAATGGCCTCAGCAATTTCCAGGATGCCGGCCACCCCCGAAGCATTGTCATCAGCACCATTATGCACAAGACCGAACGGACCATAGCTGTTACTTTTTTTACCGTAACCAACATGATCATAATGCCCACTCAATATAACCAACTCGTCAGCAACAGCTGGATCACTGCCCGGAACAAGAGCAAGAATGTTTCTCATTCGGCCAAACGACTGATAAAAACTTCCTGCGTCACCAGCAGGCTCAAGCGACAACCGATCAATATTATCGACAATGTAGGCTCCAGCAGCACGTCCACCACGTGTTCCAGCTTCCCGTCCTTCAAATGCATCATCCGCCAAGGCGGCAATATGGCGACCAGCATCCGATGCTGAGATTGTGGCGACAGCAGCCATCTCATCCTGAGCGGAAATGACGTCTGCTCGAAGAATACGGTTATTTGAGAATAAGAGTATTCCAAGTACCGCGATTGCCAAACTTTTCCTGATTGGATTGAGAAAGCTCCTGTGAGGAGTAGCCTCCTTGCGTGACTGACTAGGAACGTTCAAAATACCAACTGCTGCGTTTCTCCAATGCCGGGGGAAATGGCTCTTGAGGAGAGGTGGCAGAGTGGTCGAATGCGCGTCTTTGCTAAAGACGTGACCGGTCAAAAGCTGGTCCACGGGTTCGAATCCCGTCCTCTCCGTTTTTATCATAGTCCACATTCTCAAATGCTGGGCATGTCTTGATGACTTAACTCATCACTGCTCGAAGGTCCCCTACTTTTTGTTTTCATTCGGGTCTGCACCCCCGTACGTTGACTGCAGTTTCTCATGTTGATCGATAGCTTTCTGCAATGCATTTTGCATTTTGGTGATGTGCACTTGCACCTTTTTGGGTTCTGCTGGTGGTTCTTTCACAACTGACAAGGCATTTTTGTAGTGTTCGCGTGCCGATGACAAATGTTTATCCACATTGTTGAGCATCTCTGTCGCTTCAGTATTTTTTTCCGTTGCCAAGTGCTCACGCATGGCAGCAGAATGCTTTTCAGCAAGATCCAAGTGGTGAGTCACCGTAGCATGAGTCAGTTGAGCAATCTGTGGTGAAACGGTTTTCGCTTGACTCAAATAACTGTGATAGTGGCTTGCATGAGCATGAGCAGCACTCATATGAGAATGTCCACTACGGGCATAGAAGAAAAAGTCTCCTCGCGCTTTTGCCCCAGCATCTCGCTGAGCGTAGGCCGTTCCCAGCAAAACCATAGACATGCTTACTGCACAGACAACAGAAAGAACTTTTTTCATGGTGAAAACTCCTATCAGTACATCAATCTCTTATCCTCAAGCCTGAATGACCTCTACAACCTTACCATGCTGAATTCTCGCACGTGAAACTGTAGCGATCCCGAAGTTACGCCGATCTAGGAAAGGAATGCCGGCGAGGAAAATTATAGGCATACCTGCTGGCAACTGACACTGTTTTCCAAAGGAGGGTAGCGTTATGCCATATGGTGATTCCTCAGGTTCATCACGAATAGAATGGAAATCTTCGTTTCTTGGCGGACTTGTGGTGTTGGCGATCTCCTATGTTGGAGTTGTTTTGCCAGCACGTTCCCAGATTGCCAATTTGGAAAAACACGTCGCGAGCCTTGCCACCACAGTCAACGCCCTCAATGCATCTCGGACTGGCGTTGATAAGGCAAATTCACTTCTGACTCGACTTGAAAACCAGTCAACACGCCTTGCAACAGCTGAGTCGACAATCGAGCGCATCGAGGCACTAGCGGATCGACTTGGTGCCGATGCTGATCGCCTTGCTTCAGCACATTCAATTCTTGGGAGAATGGACGACTTCCACAGAAGTATGGCACGACAGGGGGAAACACTCTCAGCTGCAGAAGCCACACTCAATCAGGTTGATGCTGTTGCAAATCGTGCCGTCTCAGTTGGTCGCACTGCACTTCCCGCAGCCCAACAACTCGCTGACCTTTCAACAATACTGCAAACACAATCTGAAACCACAACGAGCGCTATGGAACACGCCGAACGACTGATCACGCTTGAAAACCGCCTCGCAGAGTCGTCCGTTGATGTTCGTGCAGCAGATGCAGCCCTTGTACGTCTTACTGATCTGGCTGAGATGCTCGCTGGGGCGTCTGGCACAGTCGGTCAACTACAACGATTTGTGGTTGAGGTCATGCTTCTTGAGCCGGCCGTCGGCCGGGCTGTACGAGCCTTGGGACCAATGGTTGAGTTTACTGAAGTAGGCTCACGGAAACCATCTGGACGCGACACCGAAGACTCTCTTGAGGAAACGACGTCTCACGTAACTCCTGCGACTGAGGTCGCTCGAGTTATTGATGAAGACAATCGTTAGACATTTTTCCAACGATATCGGTGAATGAAACATACAGAGTTACCAACCACCACCACCACCACCGCCGCCGCCACCTCCTGAGAATCCACCACCACCACCACCACTCGATGAACTTGGGCTTGTGGCGGCAGCGGCAACGGCACTCGTCATAGCGGAGCCAATGCCAGCTGCCATGGCACCCATACTTGCTGGAGACCATGACTGTCCGTGATACCACGAGGGTTGATAGTGACTCTCAGCACCTGGATTGGCACTTGCAGCTGAAACAAGATCCTGGAACTGTTCCGCCCACTGATTGGCCACACCAAGAGCCACAGCGTAGGGTAAGAATCGCTCAAATGTAGCAAGCGTTTGCTCAGGAGGCGTTCCGTCTTGACTGTTGGAAGTCATTTGCTCGAGACGATCCTTTTCTGCCGTCGACAGATACATACGAAATCCATCAATACGATCCATGATAGCGCGCCCTTTTCCTGTAGGTGCCTTAATCAATTCATAAAACAGGACATTCACTCCGATGATCCCTAGCAAGAGAGGGACAATCCAGAGTGATGTTTCCGTAGCAAGAAAAACAATTGCCACGAACTCACCTGTCACAAAAGGAATGGAAAAGAGCGTCAGCCAAGAAGCCTTAACAATACCGCTCACAGGACTGATCCCTCCTCCAATAAAGACACCCCACCATGAACGAATCAAAGCATGAATTAATACGGCCACAACGGTAGACCAGATAGAGAGCCATAACAAAATGAAAGCAACCTTCCCTGTGGCATTTGACCAGCCATCAAAAAAAACGACTGCATTAACAGAAACAACCGAAAGAATGACTCCGAAAAAAAACCACATGCGATTGACACGAAACAAGTCGCCCTCAAATTCTTTCATGAGCGATTTTTTCAAGGATTCAATTGCTTTTGAAAACACTTTGTGGTGCGCCTTATCGATCGTAATTTCTGATCGGGGACCGAGTAAGTCTCGAAACACCTTCTTTTCACCTAAAGAGGCACCTGCAACATCATTGACTTTTCGGGACAATGTATATTTCTGATTGACTTCACGAATATCAAGTGATCCTTGACTTGCGAGCGAAAGAATAGCCGTTGAAAAACACTCCTTGTCAAAACCCATCCTGTCAATGAATCTCACCGCACCGGGACTAAGATTATTGGGGGGGGCAAATTCGGGAATGACAACACCAGTTGCTGGATCGCGACCAACAAACCACCATGTCAATGAAAAATATCCAGTCACAAGCACGAGCGCCAGAAACATTCGCAGGATATATCCATCATCAAACACTCGACTTAAGACTGTTGGCTCGTCTACAAATCCTTTGGCAAACTGAACAACAATCGTCACTCCTTCTTGCGTCTGAAGGGGTTGTGTCGTCTTGAATTCAACACGGGGCCTTTGAGGGTCAACGGTACATTGAATATTTCGCTGATTTTTTGATCCTAATGGCCCGACATACGCCTCTGCTTTCACCGAATCAACAGGCATCTTATCTGGGAGGACAACGCTTGCGGTTGCTCGGTCAATCGGAAACTCCCAGGCATGCCCTGTAACATTCCAATAGACTTCATCATGATCATCATAGAAACGAACCTGTGATGTCGCGTATGTAATCACATAGGTATATGCACCAGGGTCTAGGCGATGAGACTTCCGTCCAATGTAGATCCGCTCCACAGCACCCATCTCTCTTTTTTCTGTATGGTACGGTTCATCATGTCCATCACGCTGGATACGAAGAATCTCAATTGGAACGTTTGTGAAGCCTGCAAGTCCTCCACCACCATATCGAATGGGAATATCACGATAAATTCCTCGGGATATTTTCTTCCCTTCTGTGATCACCTTGATGGTCTCCGTGACCGTCATGATGCCATCAGCACCGACATCAATATCACATGAAAAGTCTGTTATGCGCTCAGTGGCAGTAGCAGCACTCTGCGTACATACAAAAAGAACAACGAATGCCGTCAAAAACCATTTCCAATGATTCTCACTCATGCTATGTATCTCCCTCTATGTATTGTCTTGATACAGTTTGATCGAAGGGGGAAGCCGCTGGGTGACAGAACTGACTTCAAAATACTCAGCCAGAGGAAAACCGAAAAAGGCTGAAACAAGGTTGGATGGAAATGATTCCACTGTGATATTCAGGTCACGTACTGCACCGTTGTAGTATCTACGGGAGTATTGAATCGAATCCTCAACCTCAACCAACTGCTCTGAGAGTCGTACAAATGCGGCATTTGCTTTGAGATCTGGATACGACTCCACTACAGCAAAAAATGACTTGAGTCCACCCGTCAGACGATTTTCCGTGTCGTTCCTATCGTGCATCGACTTGCTGGCATCGGCTGCACTACGAAGCCGAGTGACATCTTCGAGCACCGATCGCTCAAAGCCAGCGATACCTGTCACGCAAGCAACAAGATTCGGCACCAGCTCATGGCGTCGCTTGAGCTGAACATCGATTCCACTCCATCCCTCACGGACAAGATTCCGCTGTCGAATCAAACGATTGTACGACACAGCAACCCAAACAAGAAAAATAACCGCTACTGTTGCCACGACCACTGACCAAATACCACCCGCAGTGATCGTGACAGCAGTAGGATTCATAACCACCCCATCATTTGGATTTGCATTTTCAAGAAACAGAATGGTGATTCATAGTCTAATGACTATGGTCAAAATCTGGCTCTTTTCCTTCATATGCTCGGTAGAGATTGAGAATAGCCTCTTCCAAAGCCTTTGCTGTAGCGGCATCGGTAGACTGCTTGCACTTCATGGCTGCCGTTGTGACCGAATGAGCAGCCTTCAACTGCGCAACGTATTGAGGGGAATCAGCTTTAATCCGTTGCGCGAGAAAGTACGAAGCGACCGTCTCTTGAATACTGGCTGCATGCGCCTCTTTCGTCATAACCCATCGAGCAAGCTGATTGGCATCCTGACCATTTGTTTTCCCTGCAAGGTCGTTAATCTGAAGTTGTGCTTTTGCAATGGTCTGCTCATCTTCGAGTAACTGCTCAAAACGCAGCTGATCGCCATAGATTCCACAGGGCACCTGACAATGTGCAAAAACAGTTGATGTCAAAACAAGTGATAGCAAAAGGCCAAAACTGGTACGAAGCATAAAAAATTCTCCTCTTTCATTTATTTTGAAGAAGCGACATGAACCGAAAACCATATTACGATACACGAACATGATGCAGAAAGGGGTTCCTCGTGGCATCGTTGGTATTTGTTGTTCTAGAAATGCTGTTTCTCGGGGGCGCACACTGGCTCGGAGGGCCACCTTGGGTGGTTTTGGGAGCGGCAACGGTCGTCTTTCAGTCCGTGATGAAACCACATGCCAGAGGTCTACTGTATCAAATTCCAGCCGCCATCTGGCTGATCTGCTTTTATTTGGTCCACAATCGAGAGCTGTTTTTCCCTTATTCAATTGCCTTGGCAGCGTGTGTCACACGTCTGTTTGAAGGTCGCTCTCGATGGCCTGGATTCCTTGCGGGAGCATGCATTGTCACACTCTTCATGCTTGTTCGAATACTTCAACAGGCAACACCACGCGTATTAGCTGTTGAACTGGTCGTTGCGGTGATCATCCTGATTGCTTTGCAGGCATTCCATGGTCGACGGTGGCGGAACCAACTGATGTCACTGCTTATCGTCGGTCTCGCGTCGATTCTGGCATACATCGGCCTTGCTTTCTGACATGGCACATCATGTGCCATTCGGACGAACGTCGCCGTTCGCGAGTTTCTTTTGATACTCGCTTAATCCTTTTGACACGATACCAGTCAGAAAAAGAACCCCCAAGATATTTGGGAACGCCATTCCAAGAATCATCAGATCTGAAAAGTCGAGAATATTTGTGGCTGTGACGACAGATCCCAAAAATGTGAAACATAAAAACATTAATCTGTAGATAATGGTGAATGATTCTCCAAACAACCACGTCCAGCAACGCTCTCCGTAATAGGACCATGAGATCATTGTTGAGTAGGAGAATAGGAAGATGGCAACTGCAAGCACATACGGAAACCATGAAATCTGATCCGCCATGGCAGCCGATGTGAGTGCAGCCCCCTGCTGATTGGCAACATAGTCTGAAAAACGTGCATCGTCACACACCCCGGTAATCACAATCACCAATGCAGTCATTGTGCACACAACCACTGTATCAATGAATGGCTCTAAGAGAGACACAATACCCTCTTGAACAGGATATTCACTACGGGCAGCCGAATGGGCGATGGCAGCTGAACCAATGCCAGCCTCATTTGAAAAAGCTGCACGTCGAATCCCAATGACAAGACAGCCAAGAAAACCACCGGCTGCTGCCTGAGGATTGAGTGCGCCCATAATAATTGATGAGCATGCTGATGGGATCGCTGTGATATTTGTGACCAAAATATACACGCACGCCAAAAGATACAGCACACACATTGCTGGTACGATTTTGTCTGCTACAGACGCGATCCGTCGAATGCCACCAATGATCACAATACCAACAAGCCCGGCCATCATGAGACCATATGCCCATGGATACGAATCAAAAAATGGAACAATGGTTCGAACTTGATCAAGCCCCAATCGAACCTGAAACGAATTTCCGCCACCCAGTGAACCACCGATACAAAGAATGACAAACGCGATGGCAAGTACACGACCAAGTGCTGTAAGACCCCGGGTAGCAAGTCCCTCAGACAAGTAGTACATGGCACCACCCATAATACTTCCATCTGGCCGAATGTGACGAAATTGTTGTCCAAGAGTGACCTCTGTGAACTTTGCTGACATGCCAAGCAGACCGGCCATAATCATCCACAGCGTTGCACCAGGACCTCCAGTTGATACAGCAATTGCTACACCAGCTATATTGCCAAGGCCTACCGTCGCAGATAAGGCTGTAGCCAGTGCCTGAAAATGACTGACCTCTCCAGGTGCATCAGGGTTATCGTACTTTCCCCGAACCAAATCGATTGCATGCCAGAACATCCGTATGTTGACGAATTTCATGCGGAGTGTGAAAAAGATCGAACCAGCCAGTAACCACGCTACAACGACTGGCATACCCAATCCCGGTACTTCCCAGAAAAAAATAGTTGCAAGGGGTTGAACAAGGTACTTCCCAAAAAACAGGTCTGCTTGTTCCTCGAACGTCGACCGTTGTGCATCAACAGCAGCAAAAAGCCACGCGTTTTCGTAAACTAGCTTCATGGTGTATGCCTCGCCCCAGGAGTTGCAAATTTTGTTGGTAACTGCACGTGTAGATTACTGTTTCTTATGGCTTTAAGAGAAATCCGATGCTTCATTTAATATTTAACTTCTTTGTTTTCTTGTGTATGGCATCCTCTGCAACGCATGTGATTCTCGCATCTGATCGCCCCAATGTTCTTTTCATACTCTGTGATGACCTGCGGCCAGACGCAGTGGGATGCCTTGGTTCAAAGCATGTGAAAACCCCCAATATCGACGCGGTTGCCACTGATGGAGTCACATTCCTCAATAGTTTCTGCACAACGTCCCTGTGCTCTCCAAGCCGGGCAAGTATTTTGACCGGTCTGTATGCACATGCCCATGGCGTTCGAAACAATTTTACTGAATTGCCCAAAAGCCTCCCTCATTGGCCCGCTCGTCTTCAGAAGGAGGGCTACGATACTGCCTACATCGGCAAATGGCATATGGGTGAAGGAAACGATCAGCCAAGACCGGGCTTTGATTGGTTTGTCTCGCACAAAGGACAAGGAAAATACTTTGACACTGAATGGAATGTGAATGGATTTAGGCATGAGACACCAAAGGGTTACTACACCACTGTTGTGACTGATTACTGTCTTGCATGGCTCAAGCAACGTACACCCAATACGCCATGGTCACTTTGCCTCGGGCATAAGGCACCGCACTCTTTTTACTTTCCTGAGCCAAAGTACGAACACACATTTGATAATGTGACCATTCGCTATCCCGATAGTGCCTTTCATCTTGAGACACAGCCAGACTGGATTCGGCAGCGATTACCAACCTGGCATGGTATCTACGGTCCACTATTTGACTGGCGAAAAAACTTTCCTGATCGTCGACCAGAGGCTGTTGCTGATTTTGAAAAAATGGTTCAAGCGTACTGGGGCACCGTTCTTTCCGTGGATGACAGTGTCGGCAGACTTGTAACATTCCTGAAGGAAAGTGGTCAGTATGACAACACACTCATCGTGTTTATGGGAGATAATGGCTTACTTGAAGGTGAACATGGAATGGTTGACAAACGAACGATGCATGAGCCAAGCATACGCGTTCCACTGATTGCTCGCGGACCTGGCTTACCCAAAGGATCAACCGTCACTGGCCAGGTACTCAATGAGGATATTGCCCCAAGTATCCTTGATCTCTGCGGAGCCGAACCCCTGAAGGATATTACCGGGAAATCATGGCGGAAGCTTGCCGGAGGAAACGATACCAACTGGCGGACAACCTGGCTCTATGAATACGACTATGAAAAGCAGTTTCCATACACGCCAAACATCCGAGGTATTCGCACGGATCGATGGAAGTTTGTTCGTTATCCTCATGGCGACGGTTCTCCGGACCGACATACGCCAGAAATGTATGACCTCAAGAATGATCCTCTTGAACTAAACAACCTCGCTGAAAATCCTGCATTTGCGACACGTCGCGCAGAACTCGAAAGCCAACTTCAGACAGCACTCCTGAGATTGAATCTCACTCCGGATCGCGACACCATGCCGATCGATGAGGGAATTAAGACAGAACTGCCCGATAAAAAAATTCGATAGCTGATAAAAATATCTTTATGTGAAAGTTATCTTCTATTCATTTGTAAAATGGCGACTATGATAGCTTTTGATATGCCATTGATCTTCCAACGACATTTCATTTCGTATACTTTGATCTATTGATTCATTCGCATCCAGAGATCACCATTCTTCTGGCTCTGTTTACCTAACCAAAGGAGTTCCTCACTCATGAGTTTCCGGAAGTCTCTCAACGAAGAAGTCGCAGCTGCCTTGAATGAACAGATATGCATCGAATCATCAGCAGCCTTCCTCTATTTTTCCATGGCCTCATGGGCCAGTGTTCAGGGCCTGACAGGCATGGCACAATGGTTTCGTGGCGAGGCAAAAGGTGAACTGACGCATATGAATCTTTTTGTTGATTACCTCAATGATCGTGACTATCAGGCGAAATTTGCCACCATTGAGGCACCAGAGTGTGAATGGGCCAACCCTATCGAGGCCTTTGATCTTGTTCGGACGCAGGAGCACAAACTGCTTCAGCGGATGAATGACCTGATCGATCTTGCCGACAAACATAATGATCATCTCACACACAGTTTTCTCACACAGTTTGTACCTCAACAAATCGCTGATACGGCTGAAGCAGATGACGTACATGATCGACTGACGCTTGTTGGAGGTGATGGTCATGGCCTCATCCTGATCGACCAAGAACTTGGCCGTGATGCTGAAGGTGACCACTAATTTGTGCCGATTGGTGTCATTCAGCGAACCCTTTCTCACAACTCCAACAGAGCTTTGAACTCGAGCATCAGGGATTGGTGAGACATGTCTTGTGGAACAATCCTCCGACTGTTTGTCATGCGCCGAAGCCTGACACAATGGGGGCGACAAGGCCTCGCTTCATACTCTGATTGCTGGTTCGAGAAACGATGCTTAACAAGCAACCGAAATTTCTCCACCTGACTGTACCGCCGCGATACACAAACGCGTCACAGAGACGAATCGCCCCATACAAAACAACTGTGTGACTGTCAGCCGTGTGCCGTCTTGTGTTCTATGCCTACCGTCCCAAATGAGTGACTCGCTTCACCCCTGTCATTCAACGCCTAAAATGGACACATCGTCAAGTGGTCCATTGGGCTGACACCACTGCTGTCACGATTGCGCCCCACTTTCCTAAGGTCTGTTAGGTGAACGTTGCCAGTGCTGTGGGAGCATCCTTATGAATACTGAAAAGCTTGTCGAGACTTGTCAGTTTGAAGACCTGAAAAATTTCAGGACGGATGTTACACATCTTCAACCGCCCTTTTCCGCCTGACACTTTTCGATGCAACTGCCCCAGGAGGCCAAGCATCGCACTGGACATGAATTGCACATTGCCAAAGTCCAGAAGTACATCTGGGCCAGGAATATCACCCAAGAGCGTATTGAGCTCGGTCTTGATTTCATCCAATACCGTGTCATCAAGAATCTTGGCATCTTTGAAGACCACCATATGGATATCACCCGATTTAGCCGTCTGTATTCTGCGAAACTGATCCATTGCTATCGACTTACCTTCCGTCAGAGGAAAATCTTGCTTGTTCTATCTGAATTCTGAAAGACTAGCCTCCTGAACTCCTGCCTGTCCATGAACGTCTCACGAACCTGCCTAAATCAACATATTTCTCTCATTCTCAACGTGTTTTTGCTCCCTTTCTCAATCGGAATTCCCAATCTTCAGAATACCACTCCAGTAATGTTCTTGTTCGGAAAGTGCCGATAGAAACGATCATTCCGGCTGACTGTGATGTTGCCTGTCCGTTTGTAAAAAAGGGGTCCTTCAGCGTGCTACGCTCACTCGTCACTCTTGCTGCTATCCTTGGCACGATACAGGGCCTTTCGGTCGTGGCAGATGCTGCTGTGTATGAGGAATGGCTTGAAGGCCCAAGCGAGTCACAACGCCCGCTCGATCAAGCGACTGAAGCATCGTCGTTTCTGCTTTGTGCAACTCAACGATCCAATCCTGGCGGCATGCAAAACATACCGTCGCTATGCTGCCCTGGTTGGAATAGATATGCCATTTTTGATTTCATGTTTTTGCAACGGGACAATGCCACAAGCGGTGCGGTCATCACCGAAGAAATTATTGGAAGCCAGCAGGTCCCGGTCTTCACAACTCGCTCTATGCAACCATCAACCGGTCCAGGGGTTCGTCTTTTCTACGGTGCGCTTGGTCCGGACTGCACAGGATGGGAAGTCGGCTATCTCGGAATCTATGGAATGTTTGGCGCGGTTGATCGCTCTTCTCTTACAGACTCGTTGGTCATTCCTGGTGGCATTGGAGGAGTTACACCCGGCTGGTCAAGTGCAGATGAAGTTCGTCCCACCTATGCATCCAGTCTGAATATGTTCGAAGCGAACCTCTTTCGATACCAATGCTGCCCTGAGTGTAATAGTGATTCATGGCTCTGGTCACATCTGGGGAATAAGCCAGTCTGCCACTGCAGTAACTGGTTATTTGGTTTTCGTTGGGCTGGACTCGAGGAACAAGCTGATCTGAATGTGCTGTGCTGTCGGGTTACAAGCGATGTGTTTACATCGTATTCCGTCCGGACGAGTTCTCACATGCTTGGCCCACAGGTTGGTTTTCGAGGACGACGACAATGGAAGAACTGGGCAGTTGAAGGATGGGCAAAAGCAATGCTTGCAGGAACGATTCTGAGTTCGAATGCCGATCCGATCTTTTCATCGCTCGCTCCAACCACCATCATTCGAGGGCCACGCCGAATCACGGAAACAGGTGTTGGCTTTCTTGGTGACCTCAATTACTCGGTGAGTCGACGATTGACACAATCCTGGTGGTTGCGGGCGGGCTACAACATGATATGGCTTTCCGGAGTCGCTCTGGCTCCTGATCAATGGGACTTCACAAATACACCGACAAGTGGCACAACGCTTGTCGGAGGCGGTGGCGTGTTCCTGCACGGTGCCAACCTTGGACTTGAAGCCCGCTGGTAATGCAGGTGGCTCATACTTGCATGAGCCCATCGAGTCCCTCGTGCTACTCTCCTCCATCGTAACGGATGCTCTTTACAGTATCACGCTGGAATCACAGTACGGAGCTGTGCAGACAATCCATCGCCCGCCTAGTTTCTGAGAATGGCGACACGCAATGGTGGATAGCAGGCTGTTGATTGCTGTAAGGTGGATTTTATTGTGCCATCCGGGTTTTGGACCTTCTGAACACCATCTGTCGTACCGAGTAACCCTTGCACCGTGAAGATTGACTGGTCATCAATAGCGGCACTGAAGACTTGTGTCCGAGCGTTACCGTATGCCTGGAACGCTGCGACACGATAGGCATTGGGGTTGAATCCGTATGTTTCAACCTGCGCGTTTCCATCAATACCACTGGAAACAAGAAGCATATCAGGGCCTGATACCGTCCGGAAAGACTGCGGCAGCCGGGCAACTGAGACACCCCGGTTAAACCCACTGCCCATCACACTAAAGGAATCAAACAGCGTGGGTGATGCGGTGGTGCCGTTATACCCTCTGACCTGTGCTGGTATCCCGAAGCCACTCCCTATAAACAGCTCCATAATGCCATCCGGGATATCCGAGGTCACCGTGCCACCAGTCACTCCGCCAATATCAGCAGTATCGATGGTCACTCCACCAAGGTAGCTTGAGCCGAAGGGTCGCAGCTGTCGTACTGGCGTGGTGTTGATTGGGGTTGCAGCACCAGGATTCACTTCAAAGACACTGACAAGCCCACCAAGATTCTGAGCGGCCACAATCTCTGTCTTTCCAGTGGCTGTAATAGAACCTTCTGATATTTCAATACCGCCGGTATAGCTCGGTCCGAATGGGAAGAAGCTGTAATCAGTGTTCTCATACGCGTTCCCATGAATAATTTCCCAAACCTTCACTTCACCGGGGCGACCTGGTCCGGGTGCAGTGATGATGTCTGGTTCACCATCACCTGTGACATCAGCACCATAGACCCGTACACCACCACGGAAGGAAGGTTCATAGGCAAAGAATGGCGTGATCCTGTCAAAACCGTCATCCGGATCAATCACTCGAACAAACGGTCCTGTCTCACAACCGATATCAGTTCCGACAATGACCCCACGCGGAGGCACAACAACCGTTTCCGTGGCTATGTTGTTTGTTCTATCTGGGTCCCATGTGCCAGAGTTGACTTCTGCTGTATTGATAATTGTTCCACCACTGTTCCCAATAGTCACTTGAACAGTGATGGTCAATGACTGGCGATCACCCGGATCCATTGTTCCGATGTTCCAGTATCCTGTTCCCTGGTCGTAGGAGCCGCCGCTGACTACGTATGAATTATTGACATACGTTACACCCGTCGGGAAAGTTTCTTGCACGAATACATTCGACGCTGTGTCCGCACCAAGATTTGCGACTTCAAACGTGTAGTCAAAGAAACTGCCAATCGCTGGTCGCTCATCACTTGCCTTTTTTGTAATTACCAGATCAGCCTGAAGTGGTGTAACTGTGGAAGAGTCCGTATTGTTTCCAGGATTGGGATCAATTGTGTCTGATGTGGCCGTGGCAATATTTGGAGTGGGTGAAACCAAACCACTGCCTGACGCTGGCGGATCAACATTGGCAAGTATCTGGAGGGTTGCCGTGTTTCCAGTTGTCAGCGGACCAATCGCCCACAGACCCGTCATCTCATCATACGTGCCAGTGGAAGGGACAATGGGGGAATTGCCCCACGCACTGAGGCCCGTCTGGAGTGGATCGTGAACATTGACATTTTGGGCATCCGTAGGGCCAAGGTTTTCTACGGTGACCGTAAAGGTAACCTGAGAATCGACCTCAGGTCTTGGATTATCAACCGTCTTCGTAACAACAAGGTCAGCCTGTTGTGGATCGGTTGGTGACTGTGCAATGTTATTTGAAGAATTGGGATCCCAGACATCATTGTGTGTAATCTCGGCAACGTTGTAGGTAAGGCTTGCTGCAGTCGCTT
>Ga0114925_10000473_pt1 | contig 17730 bp, 17 predicted proteins | sample SumtaG_2_FD_87287 | JGI IMG/M metagenome (GOLD analysis project Ga0114925, IMG submission 87287) | Deep subsurface microbial communities from Indian Ocean to uncover new lineages of life (NeLLi) - Sumatra_00607 metaG | ecosystem: Environmental > Aquatic > Marine > Oceanic > Sediment | place... | reverse complement strand
TAGAGGAACGGATGTTGCGTATAGGGATTCCGAGTAAGGGACGGTTGTCAGAAGTAGTCGCCAACTTGCTTCATGATGCAGGCCTTTCGTTTCGACGAATTTCTCGTTCGTTGTTTGCACGATGCCGTGATGTGCCAGTTGAGATTGTTTTCCTGCGAACCGATGATATTCCAATCCTTACAGCAGAGGGTGCAATCGATCTCGGTATCACTGGTGCCGATCTTGTCGCTGAGGGACGGGTTGATCTTATTGAGAGGTTATCACTCGGTGTTGGTGGCTGTAGGTTGGCGTTATGTGTACCCGATGATGCAGAGATTACCTCACCAGAGAGCCTGCAGGGGCGAAGAGTTGCCACGAGTTTCCCAAAAATAACTCAGGATTGGTTAGCTCAGCATGGCGTTGAAGTTCATTTGGTTGAGCTTTCAGGTAGTGTTGAGATAATGGTGTCTTTGGGTGTAGCCGATGCAGTTGTTGATCTCGTTGAGACGGGGAGTACCCTTGCGGCAAATCGCCTTAGAGTACTTGAAGAGATAGGTTGTTACGAAACGGTACTTGTTCAAAACAAAAATATTACCGATACCAATATGGCTGACCGTATTGTTCGCCGTCTGCAAGGGGTTGTCATAGCCCGAACATGGACATTATTGGAATATAATGTTCCACGCAATCGGCTGGCTGAGGCTGAGAATATTACTCCGGGATTCAATTCACCTACTGTAAGCGCACTCGAAGACGATAGTTGGTGCTCTGTTCGAGCGATGGTGCGGCGAAATGAGACCCACAAAATTATGGAACGTCTTGAATCGATAGGTGCTTCCGCCATTATTGAAACGGATATATCAAACTGCAGGCTTTAATTACCTATCAATCGGTGTTTTTATCTTATTGGTTGACCACCTCGGAACGTAGAGACCACTTCTGTTGTTGATTCAAATATCGCAGCGGCTGCTTTAACCAAAGTCTTTGGTGTGCCAGTTGGTTTAAGGATTACGAAGTCAGCAGGTCGTCCGCTGGCAATAAGTCCTGTGCGGTCTTCGAAACCAAGTGCCCACGCTCCATTGGCCGTAATCATGGCCAGTGCTTCTTGAGGTGTTGCCAGACCAGCGTCGATTAGGCACGCTGCTTCTGCACGAATAGAGAGATCAGGGTTTGAACCGCGTCCATCAGTGCCAAGACAAATTCGGACCCCAGGCTTTTTTAATTCTTGGAGAGGGGGAAGGCTGCCAGATAATGCACGTGTCGTGCGAGGGCAAATAACGAGGGCAAGAGTGTGTCGATGGCATTTGAGTCGGGCCATTGCTTGCGGGTTGTCGGCCAGATACGTTCCGTGAATGATGAGGCCGCGACCACTCTTCGCTAATAAAGATATCCAGTCCGCAGTTGTAGCTAACTTTGGGGTAGCTTCAGGCCAAATGTCGAGTTCATTGAAAAGCTCCCGGAAAGGTCCTGTTTGTTTAATGAGGAACTCTTCCTCAAACTTCGATTCGGCTAAATGCATGGCGAGAGGCGTTACGCATGTGTTGTGTCTCGCTCTTCTTCGGAAGCAATCGAGATTACATTTTACTGCCGCTAATGCTGCCCGACCAATATGCCATTGGGTAGAGTAAGGTGCATGAGGTGATAGCCCGACAGCAACATTAGCACGTGATAATCTTTGAAGACTACGTAAGTTGGACACTACCCGTGATGGAAGTGAGTTTGCGGTCGACTGATTCAGTCCAAGAACTTCTTGAAAGACACGGAGGCGAAGCCGGCCTGATATTTCGTTGTAAGCGATATCGCTAGTTGCAATTTCACCAAGAGCCACCACTCCGCATGCAGCGGATTCATTAATTCCGGACACGATGGCGTCAGTAATTTTTTTATGGGCAGTCGTTGAGGGCGTGTATTGACTACGCTTCCAAGAAACGACCTCACGTATCCATTCGTGAAGTCCGCCCGTGGTATCAAACGGTTTTTGGCATGAAGAAAACTCAAGGTGGGAATGAGCATTAATAAAACCAGGCGTAATAATGGTATTGCCTTGATCGATTACCTCGATGCCTGTGTCTTTACGTGGAGGCCAAACTCCGAAGCCTGTCACATCGCCTCTTTCAACACGAATCCATGCATTTTCCAAAGGACGGCAGGAAACAGGAAATAGCCATTTCGATCGAACTAAAAACGACCGATGCTTCTGACCGGTATTCAGCATGCAAGTTGACCTTGAGTTACGTTGCTGAAGTCAGGAGAGGCAGTTCGACGTTCGCTGGTGACTGAGACCGTGTTTCCAATAATTGGTCGTGTGTGCCATCTACAATTTCATAGAAGACATTGCGGCGTCTCGGTTCCCAGCCAAGCTCTGATATTGCAGAACGCATCTGGTCTAGGGTGAGGTGGTGTACTGTTCCCGCAGCGCTGACTACATTTTCTTCCAACATCAGGCTGCCCATATCGTTCGCACCAAACAAAAGTGCAAGTTGACCAATGTCTCTTCCCTGGGTGACCCAACTCGATTGGATGTTGGGAATGTTGTCCAAGTAGAGCCGAGCAACCGCTTGAGTTTTCAAGTATTCGAAAGCACCCGAGGGAGGAATATGAGACATCTCGGTGTTGTCCGGTTGGAATGACCAGCAAATAAAAGCAGTAAATCCACCTGTCTCATCTTGTAGTTCTCGCAATCGCTCTAGATGCTCTATTCTTTCGGCTAATGTTTCAATGTGTCCAAACATCATTGTTGCGGTGCTTCGCCCACCAAGACTGTGCCATTGCCGATGAACATCCAGCCAGTCATCCGTCATAACTTTGCCACGAGTCATGGCTGCTCTCACTCGGTCTACGAGTATTTCACCGCCTCCACCCGGAAGCGATCCAAGTCCCGCTGCAGCCAGTCTTTCAAGAATTTCTAGGAGGGGTAGTTTAGTTACTTTTGTAAGATGAAAGATTTCTGGAGGAGAAAATCCATGGACATTCACCTGAGGAAACTGAAGCTTAATATCTCGAAGGAGTTCCTCGTACCATTCAAGCTGGAGCGTGGGGTGCATGCCTCCTTGTAGCAGTATCTGATCCCCTCCGATAGCAACAGTCTCCTCAATTTTCTTGAGCAGGATCTTTCTGTCGAGTACATATCCTTCCGGATCTTTCGGGCCACGATAAAAAGCACAGAAATCACATACGGCGGTACAAATATTTGTGTAGTTAATATTCCGGTCGATGTTGTACGTTCGGTATGCCTCTGGATGAAGCTTTGTGGTCACAGCATTTGCTGCTTGGCCAATTGAAGCCAAAGCGTTGGACTCAAGAAGTTTAATCGCATCACCGCTGTTCAACCGCTGGCCTTCGGTAACCGAATCAAGTATTTTCTGAATTTCTTTTTCAATCACTGGGCACCGGTTGGAGAATGTTTTGAGTATTGAAATGCAGCATCAAAAATACCATCAGATGGAGCAAGGCCAAGTTCAATGGCGTATTCGTGGAAGAGTCGTAATCCCTCTCGTTCGTATTGTCCGAGATTGTAATGAAGATTATCTCCTAGGTAGTCAAGACACTGCGGAACAGAAAGTCCGTGAGGCGCAGCTTCAATGGCTGCTATAGTTGCAAGATTGGCAAGGCCGGCATCGCGAGCAGCATTGAGTCGACTGCCCAGTCGCTCGAAATTAACGGTCGGACGTGCGGCCCAGACAGCAAAGACGAATGGTAGGCCCGTCCACTTGTGCCACTCGTCACCCAGATCCCAAACAGTCTGAAAGCCACCACTCGTTGGGCCTATTGCACGGTCACCTATCAGAAGCACGGCATCAGCAGTAGTTGATTCTATACTCTCCCCAATGGGGAGCACTTCAAGTTCCGGGTAATTATCAAATAATTTAGCTAATAAAATCTGACAGAGTGCTACGCTTGTCCTCGAACCTTCATCTACAGCGATTCTTGAAGTTTTCTCTGGACGTGTACGAAAGAAAAGTCGGACACTCATAACCGGTCCAAGGCAGGCAATGCACGCGTTAGAAACAACGTGGTAAGAACCTGCATTCTTAGCTGGCCAGTGATGTTCACGTCTAGAAGATTTAGCAAGAGGTGTATCAAGGCGTTGAAACAGTTCAATCGAAGGAATAAGAGCAGCGTCTAGATCATTACTCGCGAGACGATCTGCCAGTCTGCTCGGGAGATCGAAGTCCAAGGAGTCGCCGAGACCGTATATCAGCGGTCGACTATTCAGGTATTGAACCGCACCGATTCGTTCACCGCCGAGTCCAGCAGAGCTTCGGTTGGTTCGCTGTTTCATTGGAGTTCGTAGTGGACGGATCATTTTCGTAATGGCTGTTCTCGGAATCCAACTATCTAAATGAATTTAACTATTTAAACAATAGACCAATCAACTAGTAAGGCCAGAAACCAGGTGTAATAACGCGAGAAAACAATAATTCGAGGGGAAAGTCCTAACAACTTCGAATTCAGTAATTAGGGCAGCATAGCTCAGGGTTCCAGTTGTCTGAATGCACGGATTCCAAGTATCAAGGGTAAGAAAGTGGCTAGCAGGCCACCCGCGATAATTATGCAGAGGCTGACAACTTGTCCACCAGAACTTCCAAGGAGTTGGCTTGCTGTGTCCAAAGGGACTTGGCCTAGAGTTTGCTGTAAGAGATTGAAGTGGTGCGTGAAACCAACGGTCACAACCAGAAGAATAATGAACATGGCACTGAGGACGAGGCTCAGAGTTCCCCCAAATCCAGCTGCAATTTTTGCGGGCGATGATTCACGAAAATTAGGAATGCTTGCCCCCATTCCAACAGCAATACCTGAGAGGCCAGAACACAGAGCAAGGCTGCACATTAGGTGAATAAAGATGGTGCTCCACGGCAATCCAAGCATGGAGTCACTTAAGAGAATTAATCCAAGGCAGGGTATGAGGCCCCCTGCAAATGAGAAGAAAAACTTAGACAATACAATTTGATCTCGATCAATAGGAAGAAGACCAAGGATCCAAAAACGGCGACCTTCAAGGCTAATTGATGGAAAAACAAATCGGGTTGTGAAAGTTGAAAAGATGAGACCTACGACAGCTAAGTTGAGATGCCCAATAAGGGATGCGTAGACATGCGAGTAGTTAAATGAGCGGAGGTTATAGAAATAAAGGCCCAAAAGACCAAAAAAGATTATGAATTGAGACCATTGAGTGACGTCGCGTCGGAAAATTTGGAGGTCTTTCACAAGCAGTAGGCGAATAGGATTTCCAACGTGTGATCCGCCACGTGTGAGTAGTTCATCAAGCCAGAAGAGTTGTCTGCGCTTCCTGATTGGTACTTCTGCCTGCAGGTTGCTGTAGCCTTTACGGTAGGTCCAGCGTGCAACCCAACTGGCTATAAGACTGAGAAGAAGTGCATTGGCGAGAATCAGCCCCAAGAACTTCAATGCTTCACGAGTGCTTTGATTAGTCAAGTCGGGAGATTCTCCGCGTAGTGCCGCATCGAGAAGACCGGAGGCAAGCCACCAACTCGGTAGAAATACCTGCTCGGTCATGGCAAGGCGAGACAGCGTTTCCTCAAACCAAGCAGTTGTGAGCAACTGGCTTTTTGTGGAACTAAAAGTTGACCATGAGATCCAAAAGATTCCTACGGCGACTAAAGCAAATGATATTGATAAAGCGTGAAGTCGTAGTCGAGGTAGTCCGGCAACGACCAGCATGCACAATATGCTGCCGATAGACGCTGGAATAACAACAAAAGTAACGATAAACGGTACAATCATTACGAAAAAGCTCCAAGGTGCGTCCCGCACTATGCCGTACGCAATGAGCATCGGGCTACCAAGAAGAATGAAGCCCCAACTCGAGAACCAGAGTGCCTCTGTAAATTTGTGTGCATGGATTGTCTCAGCACGTAGAGGGCATGTTAGGAGAAAAGACGACTCACCTGACCGATACAAGCCGCCATACATTAAGATGCCCGTGGAAAAAGTCATCATTACCATCAGGGCAGAAAAAAAAGTATTGAACAGTAACGATATAACTTCGGCATGCATGGAGTCGATAAAGCTGAATGCATCGTAGAACAAGCAGAATACAGCAGCCCAGAAAATAATACTGAGCACGAGGACCAATCCGAATCGGAAACGTGACTGGTGGACGGTTGAGGTGACAATGTTCCACGCTAGCGTTCTTCGGAGTTTCCTGGAGAGCTGGTTTTCCTGTGGAATATCAAGCAATTGCTTCTGCATGTTCACCGATTGTTTCTTGGCATTTTTTTAAACAATGCTTCTTAAGTCACCCGTGTCGCGCTTGATGTGATTTCGAGATATAAGTTTTCAAGATTTCTTGTTTCCATGTCTACCTGTTCTCGCAGTTCGGAGACAGTTCCAAGAAATTTAAGATTACCATGCACCATGATTCCCATACGACTTGCCATCTCTTCGGCCATCCCAAGCGTATGAGTTGACATGAACACTGTCATGCCATCAGCAGTTTTTTTCTTCAACAAATCTTTAACAATACGAACACTTCGTGGATCAAGACCAACCATTGGCTCGTCGAGTACGAGAACATCAGGGTCGTGCAAAAATGCGGCCGCAAAGACAAGGCGCTGCCTCATGCCGAGCGAATAGTTTTCAGCGAGTTCGTTAGCGAATTCATGAAGCTCGAATCTGTCAATCTCTCTTGCGATGTATTCATCGGAAAGATCCCGTGGTATCCCATACATGTCGGCAATGAATCGTAAGAATTCATGACCTGTAAGCTTGTCGTAAAGGTACGGCTCATCTGGTACGTAACCTACATGACGGTGGGCAGAGCGAGTTTCCTTTACAAGGTCATGACCGCAAACCCGAACAACTCCACTTGAAGGGCGAAGCAAACCTACCAGCATCTTGATAGTTGTTGTCTTGCCCGCTCCATTTGGTCCTAAAAGGGCGAATAATTCACCTCGTGGTATTGTCAGGCTGAGTTCTGATACAGCGACTTTACTGCCGTACGTTCTCGTAGTGCGATCAAATTCAATCATGGTTTTATTCGTGAAGCTGCGTTGTGACGTGTAGAGCACGTTTAGTCATTGTTTCACCTGAGAAGATGTTACGCTGAAGCCATCAGCCTTTTCGAAGAGAGACTTTATATGACTCAGTTTATTATCTGATGATAGTGTGTCGTTAACGGGGCGTCGCAGGAAAAGCAGCTTTGAGCCAAGTATGGTCGATTCATGTTGCAAAACCTCACCACGAGGGCCAATCCACATTCTACTTCGTGGCGGTTGGTGGTCATTAGGCGCCGTTCGGTAACTGACAATGTGGGTGTTCACGAGTTGGTTGTTGAAGTACAGCACCTCATGGCCGGCCACGCTTGCGTAAAGGATTTCTATTGGCTTGCGAGTTGGTCGGAGTGGGCTGTAAATTGGAACAGTCCAGCGTTGCCCCTGGGAGATGCCCGCCATGGTTGCCTGAGGTGAAAGTTCATCTCTAATTGAAAAATTATTTGGCAACTGACGACTTGTTTCATACTCAAAATCACCAGAACGAAGAGATACCGTCACTTTGTTGTCCGGCGTGATTGTGCCAGATAAGTGCACAGCTTGCCGGACGCCAGGGACTTTGACAATCGATTGAAATTCTTGTAATTCTCCATTCCTGTTGATCGTCATGTAACCAAACGCATCAAGTTTTATTGATGAACGAAGCTTCCTCGCATCAGTTCCCAGCATCGTACTTGCCCACGGTGGCAACAGTTCGTTCAAGGGAAGGTCATCGAGTTGAAGATTTGACCATACGCTGATTGTGCCAAAAGGGCCTGGTTCTACAACACTCAATGCAGAGCCTACTGGATCATCATTAAGCATGATTGTCCATGCTACTGATGAAGTATTCTTGGCAGGAGTGTAAATCGATTGATAGCCCGGTGGGGCTCTAGACGTGATGGTCGGCAAAACCTTGCTGAGGAATAGCCAGCTATTTGCAACAGCTGCAAATACGAGGATGAGTGCTGTGACGCTTGGGCGATACATGAGAATGATTCGGAGTCTTTGTTTTGACGGGACAATAAAGTTTGTCGGTCCATGGCTTGGGGCCACAGGTTGCGCTAGCCAATTTATGGGTATGTGCTTAGCACTAGGGATGTATTTTTGAAAAAATCTCTTGGGTGATTTTTTGCTATCGTAACTCAAGTAGTTTTTCATGCAGTTTTTTGCATGAAATCATCAAATTGTACCCGGCGCACGTTTTGGAGTTGCCAAAATCCAGTAGCAAATTTTATACTTCTAAAATTCTGGGGATTGGGTTTTCAATTTTTTGCTGCAAAGGCTTTCTTTGGCGTTTATGTAGATTCGTTGAAGAGCTATTGCAGTCACTGGGCTGCATAAAGAATCCGCCCCGTAAGGATAGCAATGTTCGGTCAACTGGAAAGAACCCCAGGAGGTTGAGCGATGAGCGATTCTGTTTATTACCATCAAGGATGTCCTGTATGTGGCAGGATGTTGCGGATAGGTGTTCGTTTGCTTGGTCAACGTGTTTATTGCCAGCATTGTGGTGGAGGGTTTCGAGCAACTGATGAGACTCTTGAAGAAGATGAGGGGGCCTTGCGGGCGGTAGGAAAGATCCAGCAAGATCGAATTGAAATGTTACTCGAACGTGCTAATAAAGCCGTTGGCAACTCGCTGAAGGGTGACCAGTCTCAGGAAGAAGATGTTACCCAAGAGGCGGTATGATGTGCTCTGCTATCAGGTTGGTCGGCAGAGGCTTTACTGTTTACTTTTTTCCACCAAATCTTCCAATGTGTTCCAGTAGTTTGGGAACGTCTTGCGAACACATGCTGGGTCGGTAATGCATACACCTTTCGACCGTAGGCCAACAAGTGAAAGACTCATAGCCATGCGGTGATCATCGTACGTTTGTATCCTGGCCGGGCGGAGAGGAGCCGGATGTATCGTCAGGCCATCAGGACGCTCATCAACAATAGCCCCAAGTCGCTGCAACTCGCGTGTGAGGTCGCTAATACGATCAGTTTCCTTATCTCGTATGTGAGCAACGTTTCGAATAACAGTAGGTCCTTTGGCAAAAAGAGCAACTGCAGCGAGTGTCATGACAGTATCGCTGATTGCGTTCATGTCGATATCAATACCTGTTAAATCATTGCCTTGTATAGTGACAGACGGACAAGACCCATTACTGCTTGACCATCTAACGGTGCACCCCATCTCTTCAAGTGCTGCACAAAATTCAATATCACCTTGCATGCTCTCGCGATTGAGTCCCTCTAGAGTGACTGTGCCATGTGTAATCGCTGCTGCCGCTGCAAAGTAGCTGGCTGCAGATGCATCAGGCTCAATTTCATATTTTTGTGATACGTAACCCGAAGGGGGAATATGCCACCGGCGATCGTCGAGAAGATCACATGTGCCACCGAAGGATTCAATGATAGTGCGAGTCATATCAAGATATGGAGTTGAGACAAGTGTGCCCGTAAGCTCAAGGGAAAGACCCTTCGGCATACACGGCGCAGCCAAGGCAAGCCCGCTTGCAAATTGACTGCTCGTTGTGCTCTGGATACTCACATGATTGTTATGCACTCCCGTACTACGGATAGTCACAGGTGGGTAATTTCCTTCACTTTCTGCATTTGCCTCGACACCAAGTGTTCGAAGAGATGATAAAAGATCACCAATCGGCCGTTGCCGCATGCGAGGGGTCCCGTCAAGAACATAGTGCCCTTTTCCAAGGCAAACTAGAGACGTAAGGAAACGCATTGTTGTTCCGCTTGCCTGGCAATCAATTGAAGCTCGAGATTCTGGAATCACGCCTCCTGAACCGTTAATAGACAGTGTCTGGTTGCCCCAATCTGTATCAATATAAAAACCAAGGTGTTTCAGGCCATTAACCATGGTACGTGTGTCGTCACTGTCGAGTACACCAGTTAGCTGACTTGTTCCGCGAGCCAGTGCGGCGCAGATCACGGCCCGATTTGTAATGCTCTTTGATCCAGGCACGCGGACGCGGCCTTGGATCGGTCTGACCACCGGTGTTATGGTGATTTCGTCGGGGAGGGGGTTTCGTGACATCTTTAGTGCATTGATTGAAAAGTATCTGGAGACTGCCAGGAGAAATATTTCTTAGGTAGAGTATGCCATGTTGGATCAACGAGCACTATCAATAATTAAACAACACTATTATTCGTAAGGTATTATCTGATGAAATCACCAGGTCAAGGTTCTGGCATTGGTCGTGCTAAATATGATCTGACTGTCCCGCCAGTTGTGTGCTTCGGGCATGGGCGGATTGCAGAAGTAGGCAGAGTTGCAGCTGTTCTAGGCAAACGGATATGGCTCGTTGTTGGAAATCATAGTTTTGATGCATGCGGTGGAAGAGAAGTTTTATTAGACGGGTTTCGTCAAAATGGATTGGGTTTTGACGAAATAGCGAAGTCTTGCGGTGAGCCAACGGTGCAGCAGATCGCGAAAGCAATGTGCAATATACCAGTCAATCAACAGAACGTAGTTGTTGTTGCAGTTGGTGGTGGTGCAACAATCGATTTTGGCAAAGCATTGTCAGCTCTTGCAACAAACATGAAACCGGACTCCGAAGAAAGTGCCGAGGAGATGATTCTCGATCGGCTGGAGGGCGTAGGTCGCGGCATTCCAATTGTCAATCCACCACTACCTTTCTTAGCCGTACCAACAACTGCAGGCACTGGTGCAGAGGCGACACGAAACGCAGTTCTTTCATGTCCAAAGCGAAGATTTAAAAAAAGTCTTCGGAGCACGCTGATGGTTCCGCGAGCAGTGGTCCTTGATCCAGAGCTGATTGGGTCGTGTAGTCGTGACACAATCGCTGCGTCTGGAATAGACTGCATTACCCAGTTGATCGAATCATTTATTTGCCGGTTTCAGTGGGCTGTTCCACAAGCATTGGTGCTTGATGCATTTCCGCAGGCGATGAGTGCTTTGCCTCGTCTCCTTGAAAATCCATGTGATTCCAATGCACAATCGGCAATGTCGCACGCAGCATTCATCTCCGGTGTTTCGCTTGGGAATTCAGGCCTAGGAATGGCTCATGGTGTTGCAGCCGCGATCGGAGTCGAATGCGGTGCTCCTCATGGTTTGGCGTGTGCAGCAATGCTGCCAGTTGCACTGCGTGTCAATCAGAAGGTTGCAAAACGAGATCTAGCCGGACTTGATCAGGCTTTGGGGGGTAAAAGGCTGCCTGCCGAGGAAAGTGCACAGCGACTCAACGATCGAATTGTAGAACTGTGTCGGTTAGCTGGTACACCGACTCGCCTCTCTGAATTTGGCCTCAGAAGAGAAAGGATTTCTTGGTTAGCTAAACATTCAGGCGGCAACAGCATGAAGGGAAATCCCGCGCAGCTCACGTCAGTTGAGTTAGAAAGTGTTCTCGAATCAGTGTATTAAATGCATTTGATTGAGCAGCTTTCTCAAAACAGAAAAACAATTCCTCCGAGTGCACATACAATCAAGAAAAGCACCAGAAGAATAGATAGCAGGAGTTTTAAATCAGATCGTTTTCTGCCTGTTTCGATTGTTTTTATGATGATTTTAGGTTGGGCTGGCTGATCTTGAGCTTCTGTTGTAATTGAAAAAACTGGTTCATTGGACTGCGCTTGAATCGAGCGAGGGACGGGTGGCATGGCAAAGTTTTGGCCCGTACTCTCTGGTACAGGCGGGATTGGCTGACCTGCAGTCGGGGAGTGTGAATGATGCATACCATTTGATGATAAGGGGGCTGCGAATCTGTTGAAAAGATTTCATTGCAAAGGAAATCTGAAGCGTAGTCTAAAATTCTGGGTGCTACTATTCAATTCGATTCCAGGCCGTTAGTTCAGCTATTGTGTGTTGGTGTTTGCGGCCAGTTTCACGAATGACAAATGGAATGTTTTCACGATATCCCAGTTTGAATTGTGGATGTAATGCTCTTGATAATCCAGTGAATGTGTCAACAGGATTCCCAGCGTCATCAATGTAGCCGCCTAACCAATAATTCCGAGGTGTGTAATCCTCTAGCCAAGTGTAGGGAGATGTGATGACTAGCCATCCACCTACGCGTATTCGTTGAGACATTGAGTTTAGAAAGAGTTGAGGCTGATAGAGCCGGTCGATTAAGTTGCCCGCGAAGACCAGATCGTAGCTGTGCATTTCACTGGGAAGATTGCATGCATCGCCAGTTTGAAATCTGACTCGGCTGGCGATGTCGCTACTCAGCAGACTTTCGAGCAGAATTTGACAGTCAGTCGATAGTCGACCCTCTGTTGGAATGCTGTACTCAATCCTGCCGCTTTGCTGTATTTTTATCGCTGCATCAATAAAACCAGATGAATAGTCGATGGCGTCAACGTGCTCGAAGTATTTTGCTAGTTCAAAGGAAGACCTGCCTACCGCACAGCCAACATCAAGGCAGCGTTCGCGGTATTCGAATTCGATAGAATCCATCAGAAAACTAATGCACGCAGCAGGAAAATTTGGGATTTCTAGTACGGGTGGACCGTAATGAAAGCCTAAATACTGAGATACAAGGCCAGAGGTTTCATAGAGTGCCGAGCCCGGTGTTTGTGGGGAAGTGTTTTTCATTTTGTTTCGTTTCATCAACGTCTAGTTGCCATAAATACGTGGTGTAGCGACAAGGCCATCAACGAGACTTTGGGGTAAAGGTGATGTTGCCGCCAGTAGCGAGCCGACGACACTTCCGCGATGGCATGAGTCGCCACCACATTGTGCATTAGAGCAAATTCCGTTTGCTGGCTTGCCGGCATGTCTATACGCAAGAAAAAGTGCGGCAGGAAATGCATCAGGAATGTAGCAAGCTGACGAGAGTATTCCGCCAACAACAACGCGGTCAGGGTGGTCTTTCCAGCGGGCGATCTTTGCCTTCGACACCCACTGAGAAGCTTCTTCCAGAATAGACTCCCTCAAGTCTGCTCCGCGGCTGACGCTAGCTAGTATTCGCACCAGAACATCAGCAGCACTAAGCACCTCATGATCTTTATGGGTAAGAGAAACGTGAGTCTGAACTATCTCACGAATATCAGGATGTCGTGGACCGATCGCGGCGATAATTGCTGGCACGGCGACAAGGCCACCAATGTGAATATCACGTACGCCACAATTGATTGGCTTTCGACCAGAGGCGTAGTTGGTGAAAAAGTGCCGGTGGTACTCTTCCACATAGGTGTCATTGTGCTTTTCAGGAGTAAGCATAAAGCTGACATAATGATCGAGCCAGCGGGTGGCGTCGTAGTGCCCGGATCGACGAATCAATTCAAATAGTTCGATCGCTAGAAGTGAATTGAGTGTGTTTTCACCAGCTTTCAGGAATTGGTGGTAGTGGACACCTCGTCTCCCCCAGTACTGTGCTTGCTCGCGTAGAATGTCGCCATTTGCATTAAGCGGCTTGTATTCGGATCTCCAAAGAATACTGTCAGGATGAAGTTTTTTTGGCTGGTGATAGGAATCAAGTTTCCCAAAATCTCGCTCGATTGCAGATTGGTTGTAGTACCAATGAACAGGCATAGCGATGCTGTCAGCTACCATTGCACCAAGTAATATCTGTTTGCCAAAAGAAGAAGCCGAATGATCTTCGGTCTCAACAGTGCATTTTTCTTCTTGATTTGATTGACTGTTCATCGTAGGACTTGCTTAAAAAAAGATGCTACCCGGGTATTATCGGTGTTTTCAAATACACTTTCAGCTGGTCCGTGTGACAGGACTTTACCATCACCTATAAAGGCAATTTCATCAGCGACTCTCCGGGCAAAGTTCATTGCGTGAGTGACAAGGACAAAATCAGTTCCAGAATCTTTCAGGACCTCAATCATATCAAGTACTTCAGCGGTCATCTCGGGGTCGAGGGCAGAAGTCGGTTCGTCAAGAAAGAGCCGCTTTGGTCTTACGACCATCGCACGAAGTATTGCTATTCTTTGGTTTTGCCCACCAGAAAGTTCTGCAGGGCGCTTGTCCGCGTGTTCATGAAGATGGAATCGCTTCAAAGGTTCTTCAACTCTGGCTAGTGATTCATCACGGCTTAATCCGTGGACATGCACGAGGGGAAGGATTAAATTTTCACGAGCAGATAGGTGCGAGAAAAGGTTATAGGATTGGAAAACCGTGCCAATCGTACGTCGATAGAGTCGAAGGCTTGCTTCGTCTCGGCCTAGGGTGGTCTCATCAAATGTGACTGTTCCACTGATTGGAGTATCAAGGCCTGCGAGGATTCGGAGGAGTGTAGACTTTCCCCCGCCAGATGGTCCAACCAGAACCAGGGAGTTCACTGTCCCTGTTTCGACTGATAGTTTGTCGAGAACACGTGTGGAACCAAAGGCTTGTGTGAGTTCTTTTATGATGAGTTGCATAGTGTCACTTGGGGTGCTGGTTATCTCTCGTAACTGAATGCTTTTTCGAGCCATCGAGAAGCAGCTGATAGTGGTAAGGTGAGCATGAGGTAGCCAATCGCAAGAGGTGCGTAACTCTCAAGTGTTGAGTATGTAAAAGAATTCACTTCGCGAGCATTCAGCGTGAACTCGGAGATGGCAATAACAGAGAGAAGCGAAGAATCCTTGATAAGAGATACAAGTTGACCTGCTATAGCAGGTAAGACAAGCCGAACGGCTTGAGGTAGAATCACGAGTCGAAATGATTGCCATCGTGTAAGTCCGATAGCGCGAGCAGAGTCTCGCTGCGTCTTGGGGATGGCATTTAGTCCTCCTCGAAATATTTCAGCCATATACGCTCCGCTGAAAGCAGCCAGTACCAAGGTGCCTACCACGAAACGGTTTTCGAGACCAACGGCACTTGCTATCACATAAAAACCAAGAAGCAGTTGAACAAGTAGCGGTGTTCCTCGAATAAGCTCCACATAGATTCTTCCAGTTGCTTCAAGAAGTGGATTTCGAGCACCCAAAAACAACGCGACAACAAGGCCTATTGCCACACTGAGTATCAGGGCTGCAACACTTAATCCAAGAGTAACGATCCAGCCGAAAAAAAATTTCTGTCGATACTCCCAGACACCAGACCAGTTCCAGTCGCCAGGCACTTGCCAGCAAGCAAGAATAAGTAGAAGGGTAACTGCCGTAGCAACAGTAAGATGGGCAACAGAACGGGACATAACTATATCATTGGGTCTTTGCGTGAAATAAACGGGCGGGAATCGTTGGGAAGTCTACCGGTCGCCTTATGATTAAGTGTAGGGTCGACTCGCACTTTTCTATGGCTGGTTGTCCGTCCTATGGCAGCACGAAGAATATGGGAGTTTGTGCTCAAAAGTAGAATGGGATGTTGTGTGCCTTAAAATAGGCTTTTTCATCCGGTAGAAATTTTTTTCCAAGTTTCTCGAAGCCGCCTGTATCTTTAAATTTCTGAAGAAATTTATTGATTTCTTCAAGCAGTGTGATGTCTTGTTTTCGAAGCCCAATTGCCCAGGTTTCCTGATGAAATGGATTGAGGATTGCTCTGGTTGTCTTTGGGTGGCGGCGATGATGGCGATATACGGAAAGTGAGTCATAAATGAAAGCATCTACTTTGCCTTGCATGACTTCAAGCACGGCAGCGGACTCCATATCCAAGACAAATACGTGAGCATTTTTGAGTTTTTGAGTCGCGTATTTGTGAGCAGACGTTCCTAGTTTGACAGCTATACGAACACCCGGTTTTGTGATGTCGTCAGCTGACAAGATCGGTGAATTTTTTCCGACAAGGAGAGTTAGCCCAGTTTTCAGATATGGGTTTGAGAAAGCGATTGCCTTGGCCCGCTCTGGCGTTGATGTCATAGATGAAATGATGCAGTCAATTGTCCCGGTTCGCAGGGCTGGAATCAGTCCATCGAACGCAATATTTTCAATAAGAATCTTGCGACCAAGGTGTTTTCCAAGTGAGTGTGCTAATTCCACACTAATGCCGTCTGGCTGACCTGCTGTATTAGTCATCTCAAATGGCGGATAGGAAAGTTCCATGCCAACCCGAAGAGCGGGTTGGGCTGCTTTTGCTTTAGAAAACGAAATTTCTTCAGTGCATGCGATGAGTGTGATGAGGATTCCAATGACGTAATACAAAGTGGGTTCTCGGTTCCGCATGTGGCTGTCCAGTACTCCTCACTCAAAAGTTTTTATTAGTATATGAAATCCGAGAGTTCTGCAGGAATACACACGGTGGTTCGAGTGACGGCACATTTCTTTGGAGCTGTAAACACTTAATGTTAAACTGATTCGTACGGTTTGGCACAGGTTGCCTAGCACGGGGTGCCTATACTGCTTTGATAAACAAGTTCGTTATGACAAAAATTTATGCAGCGTTGTTCTGTTGCTTGCCTCTTTCAATTGCTTTTGCAAATGGGCGCGATCAAGATCCGACCAAGGTAGAGTTCTTCGAGCGTCTGTACAAAATGGATATTCAAGGAGTGAAGCCTTATGAGGAATATCAAGGTCCGGACACCTTCTATTCAGAGATCGCAAGGCATTCCACAGGTCGCGCACACTGCCGTTGAAAAAAAATTGGATGGAAGCAGAACGACAAGAGATTTTCTTATGCGACCATGATTAAGGGTGGTGAGATATCACGTGATTGGGGTGTGATGGTAACAAGAGTTCCCGTGGCTCTGCAAAAAGCTCAGTCGGTAGAAGAAAGAAAAGCAATCTGCCAATTAATTGAGACGAAGTTTGTAGTAATTTCATACGATGGTGATATTTCTTTTCCGGAGGTTGGAACATCCGGTCGTAAAAAGACCAAGCCTGTGCAGCCGAATCTCTAATACGAGACATTGGCGTTATAGAAGGCCCTCAATGCCAGTGATCCTGGTTTGATTAGGTGCTATCCACGTGCAATTTTATCTTTTGGTGGCTTGAGTGAATCCAGCGTCGATAAGATCAAGATAGCCAGGTTTCAAGGCACGCGCGTCATAGCCACGAGATGATAATATTCGCGCCGCCTCGAGGCAGCGGCTGCCGGATAGACAGTGACAGTAGATTATTTTATTGCCGGGAAGACAGTCGTCTAAATTGTGCTCGGTAGTGGTTCGAAGTTCGCTGAGAGGGAGAGACTGCGCAAGAGATAGATGACCACGTGACCATTCCGTTGCCTCACGAACATCTATGAGAATAGCATCTTGAGCCATTACGTCGTGCTTTACCTTGGCAAGCGTGTCCTCCGTGTGGGTTTCGGCAAGGACATGCGTACCTGTTCCAATAACAATTGCTATCAGAAGCCCTGTTGTTTTGCATGTGTTTCCAGAAGACGGCGACTGATTCCATGGCATTTTTGCAATGACCATTCCCATTCCGCATGTGTCTGTGGTTCCAGCAAAAACAAGACCTGCTCCGATGAATCCGGCAAGACATAGGCCAAAACATTTGACCTCGGTGGTTCCGCCAAATGATGCGAGGAGGACACCACTAAACACAAGTAATCCCGCTGCGATACGGACCTGTCTCTCAAGAGATATCGTTTTGCGTCCTCGAACAACCGGGAGGCCTGCGGCCTCACAGGCGACGGTTCCTCCATCAACATTAATAGCCTTTTCAAACCCAGCAGCGAGCATCGCATCACAGGCCTTTTTGCTGCGACCTCCAGACTGACAAACAAAGTACAGGAGACCATCTTTACCAGGACTCGATGCCAGTGACGTAGCGTCAAGGCGATCAAGCGGTATGTTCTCTGCATTCTGGATATGGAGGTCGCTGAACTCCCTTGGTGTACGGACGTCGATAACCCTGATGGAGTTATTTTCGAGGCGGTCGAGAAGTTCTTGAGGAGAAATGTTTTCAGCCATTTGTTTTTCCTT
>Ga0114925_10000472_pt1 | contig 17735 bp, 15 predicted proteins | sample SumtaG_2_FD_87287 | JGI IMG/M metagenome (GOLD analysis project Ga0114925, IMG submission 87287) | Deep subsurface microbial communities from Indian Ocean to uncover new lineages of life (NeLLi) - Sumatra_00607 metaG | ecosystem: Environmental > Aquatic > Marine > Oceanic > Sediment | place... | reverse complement strand
GGTCGACCCGGCGGTGGAGGCCGACCCGGCGGCGGAGGTCGCCCCGGGGGCGGAGGTCGACCTGGTGGCGGAGGTCGTCCTGGTGGTGGTGGTCGTCCCGGTCGTCATCCAGGCCACCATCACCATCGAAGGTGGTACCCCTATTACACTTCCTGGACCCCCTACTACTACTACTACCCGTACTACGTCGACACCTCATCGGGTATTGGTCCCCAGTGTAACGACCCGGGCTACCCCAATCTTCGTACCGAAGTCGAGGGCGGAAGCGCTGTTTCGCGCTGCTACAACAACGCCGGCACTCAGGCCATTGCTCCCACGACCCCACGTCAGTACAACCCGACCTTGAATCTCACTCTCGAGCCCGCGAACCCAGTCAAGCGTTCCACGGGTTTCAGCCGAGCTCAGGCTCTACGTTGAAAAACCAGAGTGGTAAGAACTTGATGGCCGCGGTGCTCTTTGCCACCGCGGCCGTTGTCATTTCAGATCGGCTTCGCAACCCCTGGCGGTGCACGACCTGGTCGACTTGCTTTCCGACGTATCCCCGCAAGCCCATCTGATGCGAATGCGCGCGACAAGGTTCGCCAGCCAAATTCGCCAGGTCGGTGCCGTGTGAAAGGGCCACAGGGCCCGGGTCTCCTCCAGACGCTTCGCGTAGATGTAGGCGTAGTCTGATGCGTCCATGCCCAAAAAGATTGACGGCGCCCGAAGGCGCCGTCAGGAGGCTGGCAGCTGCTCGACTTACCAGCAGGTGGTGCTTGGACCCTATCATGCCCGAGGCCTAGAGGCACCCCTTTCGGCCTATGCCTCGTAACCAGCATAGGCCTTGACGATGCGGCCGAGAACGGTCACGCTTTGGTTCGCAGGGTGGAGCAGTCGGTAGCTCGCCGGGCTCATAACCCGGAGGCCGCAGGTTCAAGTCCTGCCCCTGCAACCGGGCTTCTCGGCCGTAGGGACATCCAAGGGGTTGGAAGGGACTACATCGCCGGGCAAGCCCCTTTTCACGTGTTAGGGTCACCCATGGCTACCAAGACAGTCTCCCGCAACGTCGCCTACGGCCTTGGCGCCCTTCTCGTGATCCAGTTCCTTTGGTGGAACAAGAAGTGCCCCGGCGTCCTAAAGCGCGGCGGCTACTAAACCCATTGGGGCGTCGGCAAGTTGGATAAGCCAGCGGTTTTTGGTGCCGCCATTCGTAGGTTCGAGTCCTACCGCCCCAGCCATAGCGGTTAGCCGCTGTCCTTCTTGGAGGCCTTCTTTTTGGAGGCCTTCTTCTTTTTTGCCTTCGAGGCCTTCGGCTTCTTCTTTGTCGCCTTTGAGACCTTGGTCGCCCTCTTCCGCACCTTGTCAGAGGCATCGGCGGCCTCTAAGCCTTCTACGATAGCCTGAACTGCGGAGATCCGCTCCCGAGCAATTTGATCGTACTCTCTGTCGTTCTCAATAAGAGTGCAGTCGCGGCCTTCCCAGAGCGCCGCGACCCCGGTGCTCCCTGAGCCGGAGCAGAAGTCCAAGACGTGGTCACCAGGGTTCGAGTACGTCCGGATCAACCAGCGGAGCAGTGCAACCGGCTTTTGGAAAGGGTGAAGAATCTCGTTGCGCTTGTCCTTGGGAAACACCTGAACACTGCGTGGGAAGCGTTCGGTGGAGTCGTAGTGCGAGCGTGGCCCTTCGCCGCCATATAGCCCTGGCTTAGGAACGGTCTTGCTCCCCGTCGTCTTGCGAGGGTGGCCAGTGGTCTTTTGAGGGTTGTAGGTGCCTAGAAGGTCGTAGAACACAGAGATGTTCTCGTGGGCAGCCAGAGGCCGGCGCCTGCAGTTCAGGTGTCCAGTTGCCGCCGTCTTCTCCCAAACGAGCTCGTAACGGAACTCCTTCAGGTTCGATGCGTTGAGGGTCGTGGTGAAGGGCTGCACGCTGGTGGCAACGATGGGGGCCCCAGGCTTGCGAATGCGCTTGATATGGGCCCACATCGAGCTCAGGCAGAGGCGGTTATCCCCACGCGACCGTGTGGTTCCGTAGGGGGGATCGAACAAGAACAGGTCGATGCTCTCGGACTTAATATCCGAGAGCAGCTCCATGCAATCACCTTGGTGAATGAAGATCGTCATCAAGAGATTTGGGAAGCGGGCCAGCGCCTCAGTCGGGGTAGAGGCAGATGCCCTGGATACATTCCGCACCCGAAGGACATTCACCCGGATCACAAGCCAAAGCACAGTGCGATGGGATCGAGGCGGCCTGGTTCGGGTCCGTAACCCAAAAACAGGTGGGCGTTGCTGTCGAATCGTGAGGACCAGGGGGGCACGACTCGTCGGGCGCACAAGCCGGTGCACAGACGGAACTTGAAGGGCTCTCTACATAAATGACGATTTCATCGGGCTGGCACCCTAAAGCTGGGTCTCCGTAGTGATCACTCGTGTCGCCATCGCCGTCGCCATCGCCGTCACCATCGCCGTCGCCATTGCCGTCGCCATTGCTGTCGCCATCGCCGTCGCCATCGCCATCGCCATCGCCATCGAGGCTCTGGGTTTCCCCTTCACTGGATCCGAGCTCACTGGACCCGGTGTCCTCGGTCTCCAGTGTGGGGCGACCGCAAGCAGAAGTGAGAAGGAAGAGGGCGAGCAATTGAGTTGTTTTGTGCATGTAATTTCGTCGCCTTAGGGCGACGCCTCCGTCCCTGTAGGGATGCAAGCGGTGAAAAGAATTGTGAATGCCCCGAGGGCGATGTTCCTAGCTACTGAGCGCATCGTTGTACCTCCTTTTGCGCACCTAAAGAGTAACGCTAGGGATGAGCCAGTCAAGGTACTCAATCGCCTGTTGCTAGAGCCATCTTCCAAGAGTGCCGAAATCCTGCTTTGCGCAGTGTCTTGCGACGTCCGTAAGGCGTCGGGGGTTCGATATCAGCTAGACAAGCAGGGCTCGCGCAGCGACTTCGGCCATGTAGCTCGCAAAAGTGCTGACGCATCGCACGTGGATCGGCGTTCATCATGTGCATACGAGTCGCGCCGCCATGTAGATCTTCATCGAAAAGCGAACCCACGTCGACGATGACCTGTCTGTGCTGAGGCGGTGTCTCGTTCCAGTATCGGTGCACGATCACGCAGGCCATAGGCCCCGCCGCGATCAAGATGGGCCGATTGCGGACCTTCCCAAGCTCGATGACCAGGGCGTCTAGGTCCCAAACCTGGTTGATCGCGTCGAGCGGAACCGTGTGGTCCCCACCGACCCCAGATACCAGGACCGACCTCTGGCGAAGGCGTAGCCCCGCCGCCAAGTGTTTGGCGTAGTCGTAGTTGCCATAGCTGAAGAGCGTCGCTGAAGTGCGGCGGTGCCAAGGAACTCCTACATGCCTGACGTACCAGCTATGGTCGGTGCTCTGGCAGCACGCCGGAGAGATACCAACATGGTAGCCGTCCAGCTCCGCGGAAAGCGAGGCTTCGAGCTCGGCCCGCCATGGCATCGTCCTGCTCGCGTCCCAAGTTTCGGTCCCGATACCCGCACCGAAGGGCTTGTACTTCTTCCCCTCGATACAGGCCCGCTCGCCATCGGCAAATCGGGCCAGGGCAAAAGCATCGCCTAACCAGTCGATCGAACAGAGATCTTCCCGGAATCGATGCGTGAAGACAGGCATCAGTAGGTGACGCCCCAGCGCTTGAGGAAGATCTCCTTCGAGCGCCGCAGGTGGTCTGGGTTGTGGCGCACGGCGCGGTAGGCCTCGACATTTCCGGGATCGTGAGAGGCCTGGTAGGAGCTCAGCACCACGGTCCCAAGACCAGCCCTCTTGAGTTGCATGGAAAAGTCGAGATCGACGCCGCCGACAAAGTAATCCGGCTCAAACGCGCACTCCTGCAAGGCTTTGCCGGTGATCAAAGAGCAGCCGAAGCCCGTGTGGTCCACGCGGGTGAGAGGGGGCGTTACCGCTACCTTGGACTTGGTGATCTGGGCCGAGCCCATGCTAATCGCTTCCAGGGCAAGTCTCGGACTGTCCAAGACCACTGCGCCTACCCCAATGTCCCCCATGGCGACAGCGATCATCGCCCGCACGGAGTTAGGGGGAACCACCATGTCGTCGTCCAAGGTGAAGAGCATTTCCCCAGGCTTGACGTTAGCCGCCACCTGGGCCTTAGGCGCGGCTAAGCCTTGGTTCTCTTCGTTGACGATGAGTTCGTGGGGAATACCTAGCTCGTTGAGCTGGGTAGCGACCGCGTCCAATACAGGTTCCTCCGTAGCCTGGCATACGACCCAGATCTTCGCATTGAGTCCGGCAACCGCCCGGCCGGCCGAGGCCAGTGCGCGACGCAGAGTTTGTTCGTAAGGACGGATCCCCAAGTGCACGACGAGCGCGTGGACCCGCGGGCGACGAATCTCCGGGTCCGGGAAGACTCCTCTCCCATACTGGCCAATGCGCTGTTGGAGCTTTGCGTGGTTCTTAGCCCGATCCTCTTTGAGCGGGTTACCCGGGTGCCACTGGTGGACGACTGCGGCACCGCTGATCGTGGGTACTACGCGTCCCCCCTTGGCCACGTAGCGCCGTCCCAGGTCTTCGTCTTCGGCACCCCAGATGCCGTTGTAGGCCACGGCAAATCCACCGATCTGGAGAAACTCGTCGCGAAGGTATCCAACCGATCCGCCCCACACGGCAGTCGCGGGGTACGTCCCAACGTGGCGAGGGTCCTCGGACACGGAGCCGTTAGGATGGCGCCAAAGGATGCGACCGGCCACGATCCGGCTCGGACCGATCTGGCGGCGCATGTATTCGACCCAACCGGGCTGAGGCATGCAGTCACCGTCGATCTTCACTACCTTGGGGTTACGCGCTAGGACGGTACCCAGGTTGCACATCAAGGAAAGCCGGTACCCGTAGTGTGGGACCGGGCAGTAGGCTAGCTGACGGCGCAGTAACGGGGCTACGACGTCCTGGTCGAAGCCGCCATCGTCGATCACTAACACCTCGTCGTCCTCTTGAAGCTGAGGGAGCAGTGCGTCGAGGGTGTGGCGAAGCAGCTGGCCCTTTTTGTGGGTGATCACCACAATCGACATGTGGTCCCCTGTGCTGGGACCCTCGACGATGGGGCGACCTGCGTTGGTACGCATGCCCACGGTCAGAACGGGTTCGGAGACATTGGCGAAGGCACAGATGCGCTGGATGCCCTCGACGTCGTTTAGGTCTTCAGTCTCCACCAGGAGCACCCGCCCCGGGTACTCGCTTTGGATGGTGGTGACCGTGTCGTAGTAGTCGGTCCAATACGCCCGCAGCGCATCCTCGATGTTGTCGACGTCGTACTTGGGGAAGCGCGGCATCCAGTACGCATCGTGCTTCCAACGAGTTCCGTCGTGGCGCATCCACAAGTTACGCCCCGCCGCCTTGACGATGTAGCTTGCCACCGTCTCCTCTCGGTCGCGTCGAATCCCCAACACCTTGACGCGAGAATCCGCATCGAGAACTAGCCGTAGGTGTGGGAGGTAACAAAAACAAACATCGCCCGCGACCCTTGAGCGCCTGGACTGGAGCTCGCGTAGAGCGGCAGCAGCAGCACCCATGCCGTCCTTCCCCCAAAGCGGGATGTGACGCTCGTGGGTGACGGATGCTTGAGGCTGCAGGTTCAAAAACCGGGAAAGAGACTGGGTCCCGCACCGGCCCGTACCTACCCCGAACAGGATGGTGTCGGGCCCAGTCACGTCTTTGTCAGCTATCGGGATACGGGCGTCACCCTGGGGCAGGAGTGCCCCCTTACCGGCCGTCACGTACTGGTTCGCTACACTGTCCCTCCCTGGACTGTGAGCTCGACGGAGGTAGTCGAACGAGTGGGCGAGGTGGTGCTTCCAGGGAGGATCGTTGCTCATCAGGTGCCTCTACTGCACAGCCGCCAGGATGCGCTCGGTCCACGCGCTACCGAAGTTGGCGGGCTTCATGTCGTCGGCTCCTTGACGGCCGCGAGCTACACGCTTTTCGGTCTCATCCGACTCGAAGACGTCCAAGATGGACTCGGCGTATAGGTTGCCCACGCGCTCTGCGAGTTCAGGAGTTTGGAGCTGCTCGTGGCGAAGGTGTTGAGGCAACTGTTGCAGTGCCCGGGGGAGGTGGAGGAGAGCTCCGCCGCGGTCCTTGGCGATGCCCACCGGTGTCGCCAGGACGGGGACCCCAGCGGCCCAGGCCTCGAGGATGGTGTAGCCATGGGTGGGGGTGAGTGATGGGACCATGACCGCGTCCACGCCAGAGAGGATGTCGCCGATGTCTGGGCGACTTCCCAGAAAACGGAAGCGACCGGCAGCGACACCGCCCAGTTGAGCCTCACAATACATGCGAACCTCTACTGCATGGTCGCCTTCGCCGACGAACACCGCCACGTAATCTTCGGGCAGGTGCTTGATGGCTTGGACCAGGGCGTAGGGGTTACGCAGGTTGTGAAGGCGACCGATGAAGGCGATGGCCTTTTGTTCGGGCTCAAGGCGGAGTTCCTCGCGTACCTGCTCCCGCGTGCGCGCGGGGGCTAAGCGAGCGCCATCGATCGCGGGCTGTCCCATGCTACGGACATCGGGAAGGTGGAGGACCTTCGCGCCGGCAAGTTCGGGAGGGACTGGCATGCCCCAGACGATCACCACGTCGGACGCCTGAGCGGCTGCGGCGACGCCAGGGGAGGCGCCCGCGAGCTTTGCCCCTGCATTCACGGCCTCCTGGACCTCGATCTGCGGAACGAAAAACTCGGGCTGCATCGCGACGAGCATCTCAATGCGTACCTTTGAGGGATCGACGTGCTTGATCAGGTCCATCACAAAGCGCTCAGCACCGGTCATCAGGAGACGTGGCCCGACAAGGGAGACCTTGATCCGTCCGTCATCGGGACGGACGGCGGGTGCTCCCGGCTGGGTGGGGTGATCTGGCGACGGGTGAGCGGCGGGTTGTGGATGCGGCTGGCCCACCGAAACCGGCTGCTGAGGCTGACCTCCAAACAATTGCTGGGGCGACGCCATGCGAGGCTGAGGTGCTGGCGCGGACTGAGCCAAAGGCGGTAACTGACGGGGGTTTGATGCCGCCTGGGGCTGATGGACCCCTTGCGGCGGCTGGGGCGGATGGGCCCGCGCAGCTTCCTGCGGATAGGGGGACATCGCCGGCGGTACCGGAGTGGGCGAATGGAATGCCTGGTGGTTGTGAGCCGGACCAGGCGTCACTGCTCGGCTATCTGTTTGGTGGTTGCTGATGTAGCCGCCCTGATGGCGCGCGTGCATCTGTGGGACCATCGGACCAGACGTTGGTGCCGGTTGAAAGTTAGGGGCATTTGGGTGACGTTGGGGCAGGTTACTGACCGCTCCTTGCTGCGCAGGTAATGGGCCTCGACCGGGGGATGGGTGGGGAGCTTGAGGGCCAGAACCGGGAGGCATGTACCCAACCGGGGCGCGAGGCGGCTGTTGTGCTCCCGGCGGCCGATACCCTTGAGGGGGTTGAGCACCAACTGCTACGGGGCGGTGAGGCTGAACAGGCTGGTAGGGTGCGCCACTGCTCAAGCGGTTTCCATGCTCGTCACAGACACCTTCTGCGACGAGTTCAGGAAGAACGGTACGGTAGTCCGGGTGCCACTTGGGAGGAATAGGGCGAGGGCCATTAGCCTTGAGGTAGGCGGTGAGTTCCTCGTTGTACTTGCGACGTTCGGTGGCTCGGGCGCTTTGGAGAGAGGTCATAGTGCTTCTTCTTTCGGGTCCTGGGCGAAAGCTTCGCCCTGTTGGGTGATGCTATAGCGAGCGGTTCTCCGCTCGCCATTCTGGGCGATGTAGTTTTGGCCTTTGAGACGGTTCAAGGAAAGTCGGAGCTTGCCCTTTGAGCAATCCAGGGCAGACATTAGCTTATCGTTCTGGACGCCCTCGTTGCCCGCGGCCCAGATCAGCTTCGTAACCTTCCGATCGAACTGGACGGTCTCAGGCTTTGTGCGAGGCTCTCGAGTCTGAGGGAGGTTCTGCTGCCGGGGTTTCCGTTTTCCGGGGGGCTTCTTGGCAGCCTTCTTTTTGGCAGCCTTCTTTTTGGCAGCCTTCTTTTTGGTCGACTTCTTCTTCGCGCCCTTCTTCGGGCGCCAGCTGTCACCCACAGGCGGTGTAGAAGCCAACTGGATATCAGACGGATTCGTGTGCGGGGAATAGCGGAAGTCCGCAAGGTCGACCGCTACGCTTTCCAACGCAAGTTCGCCATTACCACGGAGTAGTTCGTGGAAGACTCCAACATCAAGTTGGCGGAAAATGTCGAGGAAGGCCTGGGCTGTGCGGGCAGATTCGGGATTATGTTTGAGCTCGTCGATCAGGTCGCCCACCCGGTAATGGAGTTCCTCGGCGCGCGATAGGAGAGAGAGCAGGCGGAAACGCTCTGCCCCTACATTCGCGCGCCCAATGTCCACTTTATTTTGGCGTTCGGGCATCGATTGGATTGTGCCTAATCCCCCCGTGGCGTCAACCGATTCACGGCTTTGGGCCGTGACGGTGGATCCAGGCCCCGGTTTGCGCACCTTGCTCTTGGGGCGGCGGGAGCGGGCCCAGCACATCTACGGTCCCCGGTTTGTCGCGCCACGTCCTATGCACAGTCGACAGCGTCGGCAAGTTCCAGGACATCCACTCGCCCGGAAGGCGGTCATAGAAGCCTGACCAGCCCTGGCGGAGCCAGACCCACCAGGAATAGTCCCGCTGGTCGGTCTGCCAAGGCTTCTTGGTCGATGGGTTGATCCCAGGGCCCCGAAATCCGATGCGCCCCGTAATCCGGAGCTGGTAGTGGGGAGGGTGCTCGTCGAAGAGTTTGGCCCCCTCGGCGGACTGCCCCCAGGTGCTCAACCCGAGCATCATTAGGCTCCCGTGGTCGGACAGCAGTGGGAGGCTCTGTGTGAGGAAGTCAGGGAAGAGCGTAAAAGGAGGGTTCGTGGCAATCAGGTCGAAGGACCCGGGCTTGAGAGTCGGAAGGAGTGACCCAAACGCAAGCCCTACAATAGGCACCTGGTAGTTCTTGGCGACCCAGTCCCCCTCCTCTTCCCTGAGTTCGACACCGGTGCTCTGTACGTCCCACTGCGCAAAGACGTGGCGCATTTCGAGACCGAAGACGCCGGCACCCGAGCTCGGGTCGAGGTAGTTGATCGGGCGCCCGGCCGGAAAGTGCCCAAGGTTCCGCGCAGCAAGCAGGCCCTGGCGGACGATACCCTGGGGCGTGAAGTCGGCGTCGTGTTCGCGAAGCCGAGCGTGGTTGGGCGCACCGTCCTCGAAGCCGAATGCCGCCTGACTCATCCTCGTTCAAGCTCCTCAGGCTCGGGCTCAGGCGGAGGGTCAGCAGCGGCGTCGGCGTCTCCAGACGCATCACCATCTCCAGCAGCGTCATCATCACGGGCAGATTCTCCCTCTGCGGGGGCCTCAGCGTCAGCGGGTGCTTCAGCTGACTCGTCTTCCTTGGGCGCCGCGGGCTGCGGCTCTTCGTCGCGGATAGCCGCGTCGCCCGTCGCTGAAGAGCCAGGTAGCCTACCTTGTTCGCGCAGGCGCTGATCAACCATGAAGCCTACGCGGGCCCAGACCTCGTGCATCCAATCCGGGGAATTCGGGGATGGCGGCCAGCTAAGTTCCGGAAAGATGGACGACGCAACGCTATCCTGGACAACTGTCACAGGGGACTGCCCGCCGTAGAACTGAAGAGCCTCGTTCAGAACATGCTCACCGTGGGCCGTCAACCGGACACATGCCTCATGATTCTCCTCCGTGTCGGGAACATCCGACCAGATCACGAGCTGGCGCACACGGGCCTGGACCGCATCGAGGCCGGCTGGATGGATCGAAAGCCCAGGCCAAAGACGTCCGCCAGCCTGCAAAGCAAGCTCACGGCTAGAGTGGATGTGGGGGCTATCGTGACTTAGTGCGGCACGGATGGCTTGATCAATGCCCTGCGGAGTACCCCGCTCGCGCCAGTCGACCACGCGAGGGTTAGGCCGCGCCTGAGCGGGACCCGTAAACTGTGTGCTTTGCGAAGCGGCAGGGAGCGCGCGCGTCGCCCCACCTGGCAATGCCGGCAGCGATGCACCCGCGGCAAGAGCTCGACGTCGCTGTGCACCCTTGAAGGCGCGATAGCCGGCGTAGCCAGCGACTAGGGTAATGAGAACCGTCTGGGGAGAGACTTTGGGCATGGCGCAGAGAGTAGCCTATTCAGCGAAGTCGTCGGTATCTTCCACGTAAGGGTTGTTTTCCTGGTCCCTAACGCCCCAATTGAGGTACTGGCGGACGCCGCTTTTTTTCACGGACTCATAGCCACGTTCTTTAAGCACCTTCGAGAGCTTCCTCTGGGACATGACATACTCGCCCGACTTCTTGGCCCACTCCTGGTAGACGTCGTAGACCAGCGAGACTGGAACGCCCTTGAAGCCCTCGCCAATATGGAAGCAGTTCCGCACAAACTCGCCAATGGCGTCCATCTCTTCGCGGTAAGCTTGGGTCGCCTTCAGCACAATCTGGGGTGGCTGCAGGCGTCCTTCGTACCAGAGTTTCGCGCCTTCGGCTGCCCAGCGGAAGATCCCCGGCCACTCAGCGCGGAGCTTCTCCCCAAGACGTAAATCTTTACGCTCCTCAGGGATCTGAACGGTGAAGGGGATGAGCCGGAAGCGACGCCAGATGCCGTCGTCCTGCCCGCGGATAGTTGGCTTGACGTTGGCGCACAAGAAGATCTTGTACTCGGGGGTGTACTCAAAGAAGTCCCCGTACATATGACGACAGGTGATGGCATCACCGCCCGTCATCGACTTCACCACACCCTCGTCAAAGCGCTTCCCCAGGGGAGGCTCGCCCGATGTAACCATCCGATCGCCGCGAAGTCGTGCCAGGTCAGCACGCATGGTGTCGCCAGGGCGGTCGAGGAAGGTCGCAAAGTCGGTGTGCGAGCCGTAATCACCGAGCATCGCGCGAATCGTCTCTACGAAGGTACTCTTTCCGTTGCGGCCTCGGCCAAAGAGGAAAAAAAGGCATTGCTCCGTCGTGTGGCCCGTCATGGCGTAGCCAACGGCCCGTTGGAGGAAGTTGATGAGCCCCTGATCTCCCCCCATGATCTCGTGAAGGAACTCAAGCCAACGTGGGCAGCGTGCATCAGGGTCGAAGGCGACGGGTGAGATCTTGGTAATCATCGGCTGGCGACGATGCGGGCGTAGCTGCATGCTACGCAGATCAAGGAGTCCGTTAGGGCAGTTGACTAAGTCCTTCGTGTCGGCATCCAAGGCCTCGGGAGCTATTGAGATCGTGACGTGGCTCGATAGGCACTTGAGCGCAGCACTGATGCCACCTGCGCTCTCGGCACTCTTGATATGACGACGCCAGGCTTTCTGATGTGCCTCGTCTCTACAGGAACCGAACAAAGGGTGGAGGCGACGAGCAGTGATAGCCGCCATCCGGTGGGCTCGGTTCTGGGTGTCGTGCTGCCAGCGCCGCCCATCAAATATGTACCAGCGGTCCATCACGCCCACGTAGCGCATGTCTTGCCCCTTCAGATCGAAGATGCGGGTTCCGTTACCCGTATCTGTCATTGGGATTCCATCGGGTCCGGCCAGCAGGACTGGCTGCTGCGGGGTGTTCGGAGGACCAGGCGGGGAACCGGGCGGACCACCGTAAGGTCCGCCCGGGCCGCCACCGCCGCCTCCGAACGGGGGCCCCATCTCGCCTGGGGCCTCTTCGCCCCAGGGCGGCCCAGCGTCCGCAATCGGCTCGTTGCCCCAAGGGACATCGGGCGGCGGTTCGCCAGGCAAGTTTGAAAATGAGGGGTCATGACGTGGGGGAGCCTCTGAGAGACCGTCGAACCAGGGCGCCTCGGGAGGGGCCGGTCGGTCGGTACGAGTAACTTCGCGGCGCCTCCGCTTCTCGCCGGCGGGGAGTTTCTTGATGCTTTGTACGATGACCTCGATCTCGCGTCGGCTCAACGGTGGGCTGCAATGGCTTTCGTTCACCTTCCCGATTTTTTCAAGGAGCTCGACATCATCAGCCCCTTTAGCCCGGAGGCTGCAGCCGTACCGGTAGAGCTCATCGTTGCGACCTCCGCTGATGATCGACGAGGGGAGTTCGTATCGCTTTGTATTGTCGTGGCGGCGGTAGGTGTATGACTCGCCGCTACTACGCTCGGCGATGACGGGGTTCCCGGTCTCGATTGCCTGCTCAAGTGCAGCCGGGATCCAATCGGGTAGGGGTGCGAGACCGGTAGTGTCCAACGGGTCTCGCCAGCGGTAGGCGCGCCCACTCTTGTGCATCGAAGGCGGTACTGTAATCCAGCTCGGACCGTCTTTTGCGTCTGCCTTCACGTCCGCGGCGGGGCCCAGAATTCCATCACCACTTGGAACACGGATACCGGGGCCCGGGTGGCGGAACCAAACATGCAAACCTCCTCCACCAGAAAAGCTCGAAGCTGTCGGGGGAAACTTTCCAAACTTCTCTTGGAGCTGTTCGGCGACCCAGTGGCCTTCAGCCCCATCAAAGTCGAGCACCACAATGCCGGAAGTCACCCCAGTCAGAATGGTGATGTTTGCCCAAGGCCATTGCGACCACCAGTCTCGTATCGTCTGGGGGTCCGTGCTTGCCCTATTCTGATGGTCCTTGATCCTTGGATGCTTACCGGGTTTGGGACACTCCTCGCCCAGCTTGCAGCTGCAGACGCCCCGCTTGTTGGCATTGTGATACGGGACGACCGGAAATCCGCGGCTCGCGTACCACAATGCGTGCTCCATTGGGCTCGCGTGCTCATTGGGGATCTGGGCTTTGAGCGTCACTCTGCGGTCCTAGCGACTTTCTCGAGGAGTTCCTCGATGGCTGAGGCGTGTGGATGAGGAGACTTCTTTTTTGGACCCCACCTAGCTGGCCGGCGCCATCCATTTTGCTGGAGTTCGCGAATACCCTGCTGCGCACGCTCATGAGTCATAGCGAAAGCGTTCGAGGGATGGGTGCCGGCCTGGATGAGCTTGCGGGCTTGTCGAAGAGTTGCAAGCCCCTTGTTGCGACGAAGAATCAAACGGTCCAGTAGCTGCTGGGCGTTGGTTGCGTCGAGGACCTTGGGGTCTTTTACGCCGAAGCGTTTCAGAGCTTCCGCCTGAGCTGGCGTGCATTCACGCTCCCAGGGGTCTTCGAGACGTGACATCTTCATCATGGCGAAGACCTTTCCGGAGTCCGATGTATCGAACGGGTCGACCTCGTACAGCTCCACCTGCGGATCTACCTCTTTGCCTTCCGCTTGGAGCTCGCGCTGCAGCCTAACCTGGAAGGTCTCTTCAGCGAGCTGCTCAAGGGCAAGCTGAATAGCTCCCCCGACGGACTTTCCAGGTTCCGACATGAGGATCTCCTGGGTACGCTCGGCCTGTTCTTCAGTTAGGGACGGGTTCAGCACATGAGGGCTGTGCACGAGCTTTAGGTGCTTGGAGTCCCCAACAAAGTCGAGAACCAGGCACTTTTCCTTGCCAGGGAATAGACGCAGGCCTCGCCCGATGCGCTGTGTGTAGGCCACACGGCTTTCTGTTGAGCTTGCCATGACCACGCCATCGACAGGGGGGCAATCCCAACCCTCGGTGAGGCAGTCGACATTGGTGAGAATGCGCAGTCTACCCGCCTCAAAATCCTCCTTCGCCTTCCTCTTCTTGCGCTTCCCCATCGTTCCCCAGACAGCCTCAGCCGGCTGGCCGATGGTGCGTAGGTACTCGGCAAATCCGGTAGCAGCCGCGATGGACGTATTGAAAACGACGATCTTCCTGCAGTGCTCCATCAAGTTAACGACTGTGGTGGCCATCAGCCGAATAATGTTGGCGTGGTTGTAGACCGCATCGAGATCGCCGGCATGGAGCTGGCGGCCGTCCCTACGCACCTTTGAGAAGTCGAGGCCCTTGATGAAGGCATAGCGTTGGTCGATGGGGCACAGCCATCCGTCTTGGATGGCCTCTTGAATCGTGTACTCGAAGGCGAGGTCTTCATAGACCTCCATCAGACTCTGGCAGTCCAGCCGGTCAGGGGTAGCGGTGAACCCGACCACCTTCGCCATCGAAAAGAAGTCCAGCAGCTTTCGCCACATGGGAGCCATCGAGTGGTGAGCTTCATCCACGAGCACAAGCTGGAAGTGTTCCTCCCCGTAGCGCTCGACTCTGCCTTCCCCCGAAAGCGTCTCAACTGAGGCAACGACACACCGGACAAGTAGCTCGGCTTTCTTCTGTCCGATCTCGGTGTCGGTCGGCACACCAGCAGCACGGGCTCGGTCAGCCGTCTGACCTACCAGATGGGCAGGTACGAGGATCAAAACCCTCATACCCGCGCGTATCGCCTCAAGGGCAATCGCCAGGAAGCAGACCGTCTTGCCAGTGGCCGTCGGAGAAACGACAAGCGTCCGTTGGTGGGTCTGCAGCGAAGAGTGGACCCCACCTACGATCGCCTTCTGGTAGGGTCGCAATTCAGGAAGTCCGCGGGAATCCGCGCGCGTAGATGATCGGAGGGTCATCGCGAAGAAGCAGGTCCGCCGAAGCGGCTGAGTTGACCACGCCGAGGCGCGGACGGAGACGGTACGCCCGCAGAGATCGAAGTGTCAATCGGGGAGGAAAGAGAGCAGTGCATGGAGCTGGGGAGAAGCTGGGGACTGGATGTGGAGGGATGTCGTGGAAACTCGAGGCGGGCCAAGTGACCCGCCATCAAAGATTTTCTGGGGTCTCGGGGGGTTGGCGGCCACCACCTCAAGTGTGGCGAGCGGCCTCAGCCTCAAGATCGAAGCCGGGAAATCGGCGCGCAACAGCGCGCTGGATGACTTGACGGAACTCGTAGAGAATCTCCTGGTCGCGGAGCGGGAGATCCCCTTCCATCAGCTTGTCGAGTTCGGATACAGTGAACCCGGCAAACTCCTGCGCACCTACACGGTACGAGTAGAAGGACCGGTCGATGGTCTTGTCTAGTGACTCGCTTGGACCCACCTGGAAATCTCGGGCAAGGATGCCCAGGGCCTTCTTCAGGACTACTTGATCCTCCTCCTTTCCGGCCCAAACGCGGCCGGAAAGTTCTGCAAGTGCCTCAGCGAATTGCTGGATTTGCTGGCGATTTTTACGTCCCATTCAACGCACTATCCCTTGATTGGTTGCAGTGGTCTCGGGTCGATGGCGGCCACGCCAAGTGACGTCGACGGGAACAATCCAGCGGATGTGTTTCCGGGATCGGAGCTCAACGCGGTGGATGTTGACAAGGCCCCTGCGCTCGAGACGGAGCAGGGCCTTTTTGACCGAAGGGGAGCTGCGCCTGGTCGCTTCGGCCAGGGGCGTGAGGGTCCGCTGCCGTCCGAGCCGGCGTAAGGCATGAAGTACCAACATATCTCCGGGCAACATCAATGGACTCCAAAGGGCAAACAGCTTGTAGGTTGCGAGTCTCCGCGGTCCCAAAACGCGCCGAAGAGGAAGTCGACATCTCCGTCCCCGATGCCTCGGTAGTCGAGCTCGAGACGCTGGGATGTCGTGATGGCTGGCCATTCGACTGGGGCACCTTCCACGCCGATGACGCCCGCATCAAGAGGCCTATCAAAGATACCTCTGTCGCCTTCCGCCGTAACCGAGCGGACCTGTTCAATGATCACCTCGCCCAAAGCATGGCCGGCGCAGATATGACGAAACAGCGCGAAGGTACCCAATCCATCCGGATCAATGCGGATCACCGCGCGACAAAGGCGTCCAGCTGGAGCCGGCAGAATGAAGGCAGAGGCCCGGTAGTCACAGGTGTAAGGGAGGCCTCGACGCTCAGTTCCCAGCTGCGTACCCACGCGCTTGACCGTTTTCGGAAGCGATCGGTCCGACAGAAGGTAATCGGTGAGCAAGATCTCCGGCTTTTCCGGGGTAGCGTCCAGCAGGATAGAGGGTTTGATGGCTATTACGGCCGTCCCAACACCGACCAACTTTAGAAAACTACGGCGCTTCATCTTTCTTCTCCTTTGGATTTCCGGCCACGAGCTCGATGCCTTCCACGGCCCCACAGGTAGGGCACGGCCCGCTTCCACGCATAGCGATACGCATGAGCGGAACATGAAAGTTGTGGCCATTTGGGCAGACTAGCCAGCCCTCGTGCCCTTGGCGCTCGAGCTTCTGGCACTGCAGCTTGGCCAGGACGACGCCAGCGACGATCATCCCTCGTCCTCCTCGTCATCGTCTATGAGGACGAGCTCATGCTTGGCGCGCGTGTAGCAGACGTACTCAAGGTTGGCCTCCTGCTTGCGGGCCTCGTCGGTCTTGGCCATCGGGTGGGGCATGAGGTCCCGGCGAAGGACGTACACGCGGTCCGCCTCCAGGCCCTTCGCTCGATGGATGGTGGACAACGATACGGCCGGGTCCTCCACCGCAAAGAGGTCCTCGATAGTGCGAATCAGGTCCTGAGTGGTCTCGAGGTTCTGGGACGCCTCCCAGACTACTTTGATGGACTGGTAGCGATCGGAGATGGATTCCATCAGCGCCTCCTCCCGGGCCGGGCTCGCGTCCTCAGCGGCTATCTTTGCCAGAGCCTCGGTCATCCAGTCCCCAAGGTGGGCCGCGAAGTCTCGGAAGGAATAGCCGCGGCGACGGGAGACCTGGTCGACGACGGCCACCAGGCTCTTGCCAATGTCGCGGCCACGAACCGACGCCGAGATACCGCTGCGAATCAGGGCGAAGCAAGCGCTCACCAGGGGCGCCGTCGTGCGGCACAGTACCAGGTCGCCGTCCCGCATTTCCTGAAGGGCGCGGCTGCGGGACGAGGTCCGCACGTCGCCGGGGTCGGCCCCAGGACGGGGCTCGATCTGCGGCACAAGCACCTTGGCCAGCGCAATGATCTTCCGGTCACAGCGGTAGCAGACACTCAGGGGCATGACCTCCGGCGTCACGCGATCGATGATCTTCTCGACGCTACGTGTGTCGGCCCCCGCAAAGCCATAGATAGCCTGACGTGGGTCGCCGACAAAGAGCATGCGACCGCCTGGGCCGCAGGCCGAAAGCGCGAGCTCGAGCTGAGCCCGCGATAAGTCCTGCGCTTCGTCTACGAACACGAAGGCGTAACGCTTGGGACGCAGGCTCAACTTGGCAGGGAGCCAGATCATATCGGTGAAGTCGATGAGACCTTTGTCCTGGTACATCCGCACGCCCATGTCGATCGCCATGTGGCCGAGCTCGCGTGCATAGGGGAGGAGCGTGGAGTGAAGGTCGATGGCGTAGGTCGCCATGATTCGATCGAAGTCCTCCTCGAAGCTGAGGTCTGAAAGCTCGATGCGGGCCTTGTCCACGAGGTTGACCAGGGCCGCGAGGGTTCCGCGGTGGCGGTCGAGCTTCTCCTTACGCATCTTCTCGATGTGCTTCTCATCCACGACCAGTTCGCCGAGCTGGCCCCGATTCACCAGCGTGGCGATCGATGACTTGAGAAGTTCTCGCATCTTGTCGCTCTTGACGTCGACCTTGCGGCCCAGGTCGTCACGCAGAGCCTTCATGCCCAGGGCGTGAATCGTCTTGACGTCCACGGTCGTCGAGCGCAAGCGCCCGGAGAGTTCCTTGGCGATGTGCTTGTTGAAGGCAAGGAAGAGGGCTGGGCTGCGTAGGAGGGTGGCGCAGTGGACGATGGTGCTCGTCTTGCCGGAGCCCGCAACGGCCTCGACGAAGCCGTTGCCACGGCCCCGCTGGACCCACTCAAAGATGCGGGACTGGTACTCGGAGGGTTCGGGGATTTGGAGAGGTGCGTTCACTTTGGGTCCTTGATAGGAGTGGGCAGGAGATCGGCGGGGACCCTGCAGGTGATAGGTG
>Ga0114925_10000471_pt1 | contig 17738 bp, 10 predicted proteins | sample SumtaG_2_FD_87287 | JGI IMG/M metagenome (GOLD analysis project Ga0114925, IMG submission 87287) | Deep subsurface microbial communities from Indian Ocean to uncover new lineages of life (NeLLi) - Sumatra_00607 metaG | ecosystem: Environmental > Aquatic > Marine > Oceanic > Sediment | place... | reverse complement strand
GTAGAATCACCTCTGCCTCGGTAACGGTTTGGATTGACATTATACCACCTTCAATAATGATTACTTTCCCAAATCCAAGTCAATTTTTTACCTCTACCGCTCCGCCTTTTAATGTTTATATTAATGATACAAATCTACATAAAATGTGGTATACGCTCGATGGCGGTTTGATTAATATCACATTCACGTCAAATGGCACTATAAATCAAACGGAATGGGCTAAATTATCAAACGGTACAGTTACCATTGTTTTTTACGCTAACGATTCTCTCGGAAATGAAGGTTCTAATTCAGTTTTAATTCGAAAAGATATCTATATGCCCTCAATACAAATTATTTCACCAACTCCTGGGCAATTATGCAATGGTACAGCTCCATCCTTTAATGTTTTTGTGAATAATTCTGACGATACAATGTGGTATTCACTTGATGGCGGATTAATAAATATCACATTTACGTCAAATGGCACTATAAATCAAACGGAATGGGCCAAATTATCAAATGGGACTGTTACGATTACCTTTTATTGTAATGATACATTAAGTAGAATCACCTCTGCCTCGGTAACGGTTTGGATTGACATTATACCACCTTCAATAATGATTAATTTCCCAAATCCAAGTCAATTTTTTAACTCTACCGCTCCGCCTTTTAATGTTTATATTAATGATACAAATCTACATAAGATGTGGTACACCATTGATGGTGGGGTAATAAATATAACATTTACGCAAAATGGAACCATAAATCAGACGGAATGGGATAAGTATTCGACTAGCGGTTCAGTTACAATAATATTTTACGCCAATGATACATTAGGTAATATTAACTCTTTCCAAGTAATAATTGAAAAGGATATTGATGGACCAATAACAAATATTCAATATATAATCTTGATTGCCCCGAATTTTGTTAATGATACAACGCAGATCTCATTTTTATCTAATGATGGAACTGGTTGTGGAGTCGCTGATACCTATTATCAAATTGATGGGGGGGGATGGAACACTTATTCTACACCCTTTACATTAAACGGATATGGAGAAGGAAATCACACGGTCGAATATTATAGTAGTGATAATATTAACAATAATGAGACTGTTAAATCCGAGATAATTTATCTTGATATAAATTCACCCACTACAACCTTACTTTTTACATCACTCTTTACTACAGATTTTATAAATTCCTCAACTTTATTTACATTAACAGCTGATGACGGCACGGGTTCGGGGATAAATAGTATAGGTTATCAGATTGACGGAGGTGCATGGACAGCTTACGCTGCGCCTTTTAATTTAGGGGGTTATGGTGAAGGACCACACTGGATTTGTTATAATAGTACAGATAATATAGATAATATTGAGGTTTTCCATAATAAGACTATTTATTTATATAACGAAACAACACCCCCTATAACAAGTATTGTGTTTGATCCTGTCACATCTCCTAATATTGTATATTCCTCAACTCCAATTTCATTATCTGCTGACGATGGTACTGGTGCAGGCGTTGCTATCATTTGGTACCAGATTGATAATGATGGTTGGAAAGTCTATTCCGCTCCTTTCACATTAGAAGGAAAAACTGAAGGTAATCACGAGATCAGATATTATAGCATAGATAATGTAGGGAATAATGAAACAATTAATAGTTTCACGGTAAATTTAAAGTTTCCAGCAGAAGAACCTTCTAAAGAACCTCCCAAAGAGCCTCCTGAAGAACCTCCTATATTATTAATAATAATAATTATACTCATTGGCGCTATGAGTGCGGCGCTAGTTCTTAGGGGAGTGAAAAAGTCAAAAGGAGGGAAAACCCCTAAAACTTATGTAAAAGTAAAGGTTAAAAAGAGTGAATATGAAGCAAAAGCTCTTAAAAGTAAGAGGGAGAGCTTGGTAAAAGAAGCAAAACTAACTGAAAAAGCCGGAGATTATGCAAAAGCTGCAGAGATATATGGAGAATGTAAAAATATTTCTAGCGAGCTATTTAAGCTTGGTATAACTGAAGAAGCTGAAAATCTAAAATTATTTGCAAATTTAGAATCAGAAGCACTAGCCAGTATTACAGAATTCACTCTAACTAGTTCTTGTATAAATGGTTTGATGACTCAACTTGGTAATTTTGTAGGTTTAATCTATTATACCGAACCAGGAATATATCCTGATAAAAAAATACATGCTGATGGTTTCATTTTAAACGATAGTAGATTCTTACAGAAACGATTGACAATTCCAGAAGATGGGCAAGATTTAGCTGAAGAATTAAATATTGATCCAGCAAATATTGACCATATAAAGGCAATTCAATTTATCTATACAAGCGATCTATCTGAGCAAAAAATAAATGAATTATGTGTAACCTACCAAACAATTGATATAATGAATTTTATTGTAGGGCTAAAATGGTCCTCATTTCAATATGAGCGAACAATGGAACTTCCAGAAGATAATCGAATTGAATATCCAGAAAACATAAGAGTTATTAATTACACTCTTTTTGCAGAGTTAGTTGGATTAGAAGGGAGATTTAGAGCAAGATTCGATAAAATCATGGATTTTCACGATTCCACTGATGCTAATGCTTTAAAGAAAATTCGCGATTCAATGAAAGATCTCCCTCATACGACTGTTGATTTAAAAGAAAATCTGAGGCAAAAAGGCTTATTATTAAAAGACTTTAATGACTATTTCTATTTTTAAACTATTCTTTTAAAGAGCTTATCTAATTCTTTGAAGGAAAAAAATCTCAATGTAGGTCTTCCATGAGCACAATGAAAGGGATCCTTACAATTAGATAAGTCAATAATTAATTTTCTTATGACCTTTAGTGATAAATCATCGCCACCTCGAATACTCTTATGACAAGCCAAGTAATTAATAATTTCTTCTTTAACTTCTGAAAAGCTTTTATCCTTACCGATTTTGGTAATATCACTTATAATATCTGTAATTAAGTCAGTTTTGATGATCTTTCCCATTACTGTAGGGATTTCTCTTAATACAAAAGTGTTTTGGCCAAAATATTCGAAATTAAATCCGAGCTTCTTTACTTCATCTAAATTTTCTTCTAAAAAGAACTTTTCACTGGGGGATACATCAATTTTAAGGGGAGAAATAAGCTGTTGTTTACTCACTTTTGATGTTTCGTACATATTTAAGAAAAATTCTTTATTAATACGCTCAGAAGCTGCGTGTTGATCTAAGATATATAATCCAGGTTCACTTTTCTCGCTTAAACCTTCTAAAACTACATAGATTTTATTGCTTAGTTGTCCCGTATATGAAATAAGGCGAAGTCTAGGAAAGTTCTTAGATATGATAAATTTTTCTCTAATATATGTCTCAGGTAATTTACTTATATCTGACTTTCTTTTAATAGCATGATCCGTCAACTGTAATTGTATAGGTTCGATAGTATTTTCATTCTCTTCTCCCTTTATCTCTCGAATTTCTTTAATTGGCTTGTCAATGGTTTCAATCTCTAATCCTGGCTTATTAATTGCAAATCTTTCTTCTTTAGGTACGAATTTATCAAGTTCAGTTGATAAATATTTAGTCTCTTTAACGATAAATTCCTCTTCAACAAAGCCTCTAATGATATTGTAAAACTTATTATAGATATATTCCTCTCTTTCAAATCGGACATGGAGTTTTTTCGGATGAACATTAAAATCGACATGTGAAGGATCTAATTCTAAGAACAATATGAAAAAGGGATGTTTACTTACCATCAAAGTTCCCTTATATGCTTCCTTAATAGCTCTAAATAGAGTATCGCTAATAATATATCTCTGATTAATAAATATACTCGAAGAATTTCTATTTTTTTTCGCAATTTGTGGATGTCCAAGTAATCCATAAACTTTAAATGATTCATTCTCTTCAGTATAGCCGACTTCTTCCATGAATTTTGCAGTATTTCTCCCGTAAATATGAAAAACAGTAGTTTTTAGATCATTAGAAGCAGGACAATTAAGTAGGTCCATATCTTTATGTCGATATATAAAGTGACGCTCGGAGTATGCTAACGCATAACGTTGAATGAAATTTGTAATATGCCCAAGTTCAGTAGAATCCGATTTAAGAAACTTTTGTCGCGCTGGAATATTGTAGAACAGATTTTTTATAATAATATTTGTTCCAACCGGGCAAGATATTTCCTTTTTATTATTAATTTTACCTCCATCTATAAATAATTGAACTCCTAAATCAGATTCCTTTATCCTGGAAATAATCTCGACTTGACTAACCGCTGCGATACTAGCTAAAGCTTCTCCTCTAAAGCCTAATGTTGAAAGACTTTCCAAATCTTCAATACTTCTAATTTTGCTACTAGTATATCTCTCAAACGCAAATTCAATTTCATCAGAAGGTATGCCTACCCCGTTGTCAATTACTTGAATAAGAGTTTTACCTGCATTTTTTATAATTACTCTTATTTCGCGGGCTCCTGCATCAATACTATTTTCAATTAATTCCTTTACTATATTTGCGGGTCTTTCAACTACTTCGCCAGCAGCTATTTTTTCAGCCTGGAGGATTTTCTTTATTCTTTTTCTTTTCATATGAATTGCACTTTAATGAATATAACATAGACTTAAAATAATTAAAAAAGTTATTATTTAAATTTAAATAAAAAAATAAGTTGAGTTTAGAACGCTAATTGAGTATCTTTTGGACTATATTCGCCCTCTCCTTGAATCTTATATGAAATTTCAACTACTTCATCGGGTTCAACAGAATCTATAAGCCATGTTATAATTTCCCTCCCTTCCTCTTCAGATACTTCTGGCACCATAGAATATTCGCTATAATTAAAGTTGCTAAGGTATTTATCTGCCAATTCAATATTCTTCAACGGAATATCTCCTACATTTTCAAATAATATTTTTATTTGATAAGTACCAGCTTTTCCAATAGGAATGATTCTTTTACCAAGGCGATATTTCCTTCTGATATGAACAACTTCAATCTTTGGCACTTGTTTTGGGTCAGGAATAAATTCAATTTCTTGACCTAGTGGATATGTATTTGCTCTGAAGATTACATCGGGTTCAAATTTTGCCTCCTTAGTGGGATTTATTGCGTGTACCGGATATTTGACTTCAAGAGTAGAATTTGGTTTAAGCATTCCTAATTCTGTATTCCGTAAATCTTGAAGGACTACTTTTAGGATCTTAGGAGAATGCTCTTCAATAATTACTTCATATAACTCTGGATTAACCTCATTATCGTTTAATAACAAAACAGTCTCCTCTGGATTTGGAGGCTGAAATGCATCAGAAAATGGATTTACTTCAATACTTAATTCATTTAACGGAGCTGAGCCATTATTTATAAGTAATATATTAGATTCTATATCTGTTTCTTTATATGATTGAATATGAATAACATTTTCTTCTTGTTCGATTGGTAAAGGACTCTCCGCTACTTCATATGCAACCTCTCCAATAATACTTGCCATTACTAATTGTATATCGTCTATTGTAATACTACAATTTACATCAGCTTGAAGTTCAGGAACTACTCTGAATTCAATTTTTTTATTAAAAGAGGGGAAATTTTGACTTTGATATTCCCAAGATTCTGAATACCATTGAGCTCCTGCTGGAAGTCTAGGAAGATTATCTGGATCAATTATTACTAATTTCTTCCTCTTGTTTTCGGGTGCGTATACATCAGCACTATAGAGTTCAACGGTAAACTCAGATGGATTTTCAAACACCAAACTGCATTCCCACTTACCTGGCTCCTCCTCCTGTTCAATATTATCAATATTGAGTTCATTTTGAGTTGACGCTTCAAAACTCTCAATCTCTAAACCTCCAGAAAATGAAGATCCCGCTTTATAATTTACTTCTATAGAACCTGTTTTTACAAGATGAAGAGTATCCACTCGAATGTCCGCTGTAAATTTCAATAATGCCGTCTTTTCAGGTTCTAATGTGTCAATTGTCCAGATTATTTGATTTTCTTCATATTTAGCCTCACCGTCTGTACAGTCTTTGATTGAAACATCTTCAAAACCAGGAGGAATATTTTTTATAACTTTAATACCAATAATAGCTTTCTCATAGAAATTTCTCATAGCAATGGCGAATGTTATAGTATTTATATTACCTCTAGAAATTCCGAAAGATTCAAGATTAAACTCTTCTATATCGGTACCTCCATCCGTATCTTCATCTGATTTTTTATAGAGTTTCTCCCAAGCCTCTAAATCCTCTTCTTCAGATTCAGATGTGGTTTCTTCATTAATATCTTCCTTTGATTCGGCGGCTGCTTTTCTATATTGAACTTGTTGTTTTAACCATCCCGTTACATTAGAAACTATATCATGCTTTGGTTTAGTTTCTACGACGGGTTCAGGCTCCGGTTCTATCTCTGGTTCTATTTCCGGTTCTATCTCTGATTCTATTTCTGGTTCGACTTCAACATGCTTTATTTTATCTTTTAAATTTATTAAGTCATTTTCAATATCAGTAAAGTTAAGGATATCATCCGCATTTGGAAGTGTATTAACATATTCCTTAATAATAAGAAGGTTCTTAGCCTCTTCTGCTATTAGAAATTCTCTCGAATCTATATTGTTATCTTCTTGAGTACCTAATTCTCGTACTTTAATTTGGCTTGATTCTAAATTGGTATTTTCAATATTGCTTAAGTTTAATTCAATATCCCAAAGGCGATCCATCGTGCTTGGATTTTCAATGTTTAAAGTACCATTAAAACTAAGCGATTTAATATTAGCATCATGGGTTTGTTCAATAGATATATTTTCAGAAATTCTAACTATTGCTGATAGACCTTGTTGATTACCCTCTTTTAATTTAATATTTTCATTTCCTTCGGCTGAAGATGCTTCTTCATCAATTGAATCGTCTAAATATAGTTTTGAATCATCAATTTCAGAATCTATTTTTACATCATCAATCTCATCGACTTTTTCCTTATCTTTTTTTCTTGCCAATTTGATACGCCTAATGTTTGTTCTTTATTCTATAAGGATTTTTTAACTTTTAAAATTTAATAAATTTAAGGTACGAAATGAACGATTAAATCATTAAAAAATAAAGAAATACTTTCTAAGTTATCATGGAAAATGAAAGAAGGGATAAAATTCCTAGACCGTTATTATTCCAAATGATAATAATTGGAATCTCAGCATCAGGATTCGCTATTTTTTGGTATTTTGAGGGTGGTTTTTTTAATACTTATATTACTCATGTGCTTAAACATGAGTATTTTTATATGGCGGTGATGGTAAGTCTATCTGCCATTATGGGGCTTATATTTGTATTTGTTTTTGGAATTATTAGCGATAATACGAGAACAAAAATAGGAAGAAGAAGACCTTACCTACTATTTGGAATCATAGCAGGAACTGCAATGATTTTATTTTCATTTTCTCCTAATTTTTTTTGGTGTATATTCTTTGATGTAATTTTAATTGGTGTTTTTGCGAACGGTTATAAAGCTGCTAATGATGCTTTGATTCCAGATATAGTCGATCTTGAACATAGGGGAAGGGCTAATGCGATTGTTGGAATTTTTAGTACTATAGCAACCATATTGCCTTTAATTTTAACTTTAGCTGTTTATGAACTATATACAATTGATGTAAAGGGAGAAAAAATTTTAACGCAAGAAGGACATTTCATAGTACTTCTTTTTGGAGGGTTTTCAATAATATTTTGTTCAGTAATAGCATTCTTATTTATAAGAGAGCCGTTATCTAGCTCTGAATTACCACCTAAAAAAACAATTATCGAAGAAATTAAAGAAACTTTTCGATTTAGTGAATTAAAAGAGCAAAAAGAATTTTTTAAATTCATTTTAGGTATGACGATCTATAATATTGGAACAAAAATAATTGCGATATATTTATTTATTTATGTCTTCTCATTAGGTTTATCTATTTTAGAATTAATAATAGGTATTTTAATTCTTGGACCGATTATTCTCAGCTCGAGTTTGTTATTAGGAAAGTTATCTGATAAATATGGAAGAAAAAGATTCATCGCACCATTATTAATTGCAGGATCTGTTGGATGTTTCATTCTGCCTTTTGCTGGAACAGCAGGTAATGTTAATGTCATACTCGTTCTTATAGGTGCTATATTATTAATGTTAGGGAGTACTACTTTGTTGATACCACTTATTACCTGGCAACAAGACTTATTACCAGATGATAAGAGAGGACAGTTCATAGGAATATTAAATATTACAAGCACTTTAAATCAAATTCCAGCGGCGTTTTTAGCAGCTTTTATCGCAGATACTTTCGATGTTCAGTGGATTTTTTTACTGATTCCAATATTTTTTATAGTTTCACTTCTATTCTTTATGAGGGTTAAAGAAACATTGCCTTCAAATGAAATTGAAATTAAATAATTATATAATTTTATGGTGATCTAGAATACCCTTTGATTATATTTCCCTTGGTATCCAACTGGTAGAGCAATTTGGTCATTTAAAAACAGGAATATGGCTCTTTCGGCATGAAAATGAATGTATGATTTTAGAGATGCCTGACCTTTCCGATGATGATCCCTTTATTTCATGGGAGAGAATAGATAAATATATCAATCAAGAACATTTAAAACTAAAATTGATGACTGCTACACATGTTCATGGGGATCATTTTAATACATATCCACAATTTAATAAAAAATTCCCTAATATTCCAATTATTGTAAATCCTTTATTTTTTCGAGAAGTAACTATATCAAACTTTATAACTCCCAGAGATATATGGCACTCCCACTCATTAAAACCATCATATTTCCTGAAAGACATTCCAATATATTGCTTTGAAGGGAAAAGCTTTGAAACAGACTTATCTGGCGAACCCCTTTACCTTTTAAGAGCACCCAAACATAGTTGGAGTGACACTCTGATTCTTTTTCGGGGTACGGTGATTACAGGAGATTGGTGGTTAGGACCTGGAGATCCAAACCCCAATCGAATTCCTATAGGGACAATAAATAGATCAATCGATTTCTTAGAATCGTTTATTAAAGAAAAACAATATCATATCCATACTTTGATTTCAGTGCACGCTAACGAGTATCGACGAGGAATTGATTTTATCGAAATAATGGAACAAACTCGCCCTTAGCGCGGCAAAAGAATTAGTCTATTAGCCGGTAAAAATTTATTAAGTAAACTCCCAAAAAAAGTACCCATTCCCATTTTTAAGAAACTATTTTTAAGATATTTTTGTAAATCGTCGTTATTTTTGAGGTTTAGCAGTTGGCGAGTCGCATTTTTATCGATTCTTTTTACAAGTTTTCGCATAGATTTTTCGTAAAATCGCATTGCATTCGCCCCTGCCTTTTCCGCGCCTATAATTGCTTTCGCTGCACGACGACCACTAAGAGCTGCTGCGTCCATTCCTAAGCCTCTATACATCTCGACTAATCCCGCGGCATCACCAGTAATAAGCAAATTACCTTCCCCTAAATAAACATGGTTAGGTAGATCAAGTTTAAATTTTGAAGCAAATCCCTCTCTCTTCACTATTTTTCCGTCGAAGTTAAACTTCTTTTTTACATACTCCAATAACAAATCGCAGTGAGTTTTTATGTCTTCTGTATAGCCCGTTCCAACCACCCATAAATCATTTTTCTTATAAACCCATGCAAACATCATGTTATTAAAGTCCATGTTCCAAAATTGATATAAAGTATTTGGATCTAAATCTCCATCGCTTTCAGTCTCAAGATAATAGTTAAGCGTAATGCCTCGAGCTCTTTCCCCTTTTCCGTAATAATCTTGGGGCCTCATCTTTTTTCGAATTATGGAGAATAATCCATCTGCGGCAATAAGGTATTTCGTTTTAACCTTTTCCGGCTCTTTTTGCATAGGATTAAGAGAAACTATAAATCCATCGTCAACGCGCTCAAATCCACGACACCTCACGCCATCACGAAATTCTGCTCCGGCTTCCATCGCCACTTCGTTCAACCAATAATCAAACACATCTCTTGTAAAATTTAGCATCTTAAAACGTATTTTAAACGTTCTTCCATTAGGCCATTCCATGTAAAGCTTAGTCAAAGGATTAGTACATAATCTATCTTTTGGAATTTTTTTACCGATGATTTTCTCAAAGTACATGAATTGAATTGCGCTACACGGTTTTTCTCTGGGCACTTTTGCACTTTCAACTAATAAAGTCTTGATACCCTTCTCAGCTAAGAATCGCGCGGCCACTGAACCGGCTATTGCCCCACCTACAACAACGACATCGTATTGCTTCATCTTTCAAACCAACTACTATGTAAAAATATCTATGTGAATTAGAAATTATTATAGAATAAAAATAAAGTGATTAATCATTTGTTTAAAAAGGAAGCCGAGTCCTCATCTAGATAGCAGTAGACTCGCTCATATTTTTTCAATATCGACGCCGGATGATCTGGTGTTATAGGCGCGCCATCAGATAAGCATTCCCTAAATCCACCTAACTTTTAAAGCTTCTCTCGGAGGAACTCTTTTAAACTTCACAGCTGGATATCCTAGGATTAAAACTCCATTTACATTCATTTTTTTAGGGATATTCAACCATTTCTTATTTTTTTTGAATCTGTTCAATGCCTCCTGAGCGAAACCAATCCAACAAGTACCTAAACCTCGAGCTTGCGCCCCTAACATCCCATGTGCAAGCGCTATTCCCGCATCATTTTTCTCCATGTTGCCGTATTTAGGTGCGTAAGTAATAATTACCGCTGGAGCGTTATAAAACACAGGATCTTCCCCCCTCTTAACCTTCTCTAAGAACTGATTCAGACTGACTAATGTACCTGGGTCTAAAATCTTTTCTTTTAGGTCTTTCGGGATTAAGGGTTTTAACAATTTTACAAATTTAAGCAATTTTTTAGCAAGCTTGAGCATATCGACAACGGCATTTTTTAGCTTTTCAATTGATTTTGGATCAGTTATCACAATATACTCCCACGATTGTAAATTACTTGCGCTAGGCGCATACCTCATAGCTTCAAGAACGGCTTCTATTTCTTCTTTAGGTACAGGGTCGTCTTTAAACCTTCTTATCGCTCGTCTGCTTCGCAAAATCTTCACTAGGTTATCATAGTTAACAATGGAAGAGGGATTATCAATATCGTCAAATTCCACAGGTGGATCCGCGCCTTCATAGAGGATTGCTTCAGTTGGACACACTGCGATGCAATGACCGCAAGCACTACATCTATTAAACGGATCCTCAAAAATTACTTGTCTTTTTTCTCCTATTTTTGTTGGAGGTTTAATATATAAATTAGACTCGCACTCTTTCACGCATTCCAGGCATTTAATGCATTTTTCATTATCAATACCAGTAATTTTCACATTCAAACACTCTATTAAACAGTAATTATTTAGAATAAGAAATTGATTTTTAATAAAGAATTCTCTTATAATTTAAGGTTGTTAAGTTTTTCCTTCATTTCTATTAATTTCTTCATTGCGTCAATGGGAGTAACTGAATTTATATCAATATTTCTTAATATATCTATTAGATCTTTGATGTTATCATCTAGTACTGTTTCTTTTTTCACAACTGGTCTAAAAAAAGAAGTTTGGACTAATTTTTTCTTTATTATTTCTTTACTTTGAGGCTTTTTGGAGATTACCTGTTGTTCTCTCATCTTCTCTGATTGGTTTTTCAAATTTTCGATCTCTGTATTAACCTTACTCAATTCTTTCTCCTTCTCATCTAAAGTATCCCCACAATTATTTAATTCTGCTTTTGTTTTCTTTATTTCAGAGGTTAATTTCTCAAGTTCTAATTTTTTTCTTTCTGTAAGCGTATCAAGATATTTACCAGAGGATGCGCCATTACCATTTTCTCTTACTATAGTTTGAAATGGATCATTTTTTTCAATTTCTTCTAAAATTTCAAACGCTCTGATAATGACATCATCCGGAATTCCGGCTAATTTTGCTATATGAATACCATAGGATTTATCTGTGCTTCCAGGTCTCAGTTTTCGCACGAAATTAATTATTCCATCATCATTTTCTATAATATCAAGATGGTAATTTTTAATCCTTGGAAGGCTTATTTCTGTTAATTGGTGATAATGTGTACTGAAAAGGGTTTTTATTTTTAATTCATGGAGTTTTTCTAAGGTTGCCATTGCTATACTCTGTCCGTCGCTGGTACTGGTACCTCTGCCAAGTTCATCAATTATAATAAGACTTTTTGCCGTAGCATAATTAAGAATCTTAGCGGTTTCTGTCATTTCAATCATAAATGTGCTTAATTTTCGTGCAAGATCGTCGGAAGCTCCAATTCTCGTAAATATTTGATCGATTACCCCTATAATTGCTGATTTTGCCGGAACAAAACTTCCCATCTGAGCGATAATACAAATTAAGGCAACTTGACGGAGATAAGTGGATTTTCCGGCCATGTTAGGGCCTGTAATAATTAATAATTGCTCCTTTTCTGTGTCTAAATGACAATCATTAGGAATAAACTGCTCAGAAATGTTGATCTGCTCAACAACGGGATGTCTTCCTTCTTTAATCATTATTTTAGAATCATTTTTAATAATTGGTCGGCAATAATTATTTTGTTCAGCAATCTCGGCAAAGCAAGCTAAAACATCTATTATTGCTAGATTTTTAGCAGTTTCTAAGATATTTGCGGTTTCTTTTACAACTTTTTCTCTGGTTGTATTAAAAATTTGATATTCCAAATCGTTAATTTGTTCTTCTGCTGTAAAAATTTTCTCTTCTAATTTTTTTAGTTCACTTGTAGTATATCTTCTTGCGTTTTTAAGAGTTTGACGCTCTACATACTCTTCGGGAATCTTAGGGATATATTTTAAAGTATTAAAGGTAATTTCAATGTAGTATCCAAGAATATTGTTTTTCCCTGTTTTAAGACCAGTCTTTAAATTCCATCTCTTTTTCTGCTGTTCTTCATATTCCAAAACGTATTTCTTTCCGTTATTTAAAATATCTCTCAATTCATCAACTTTTTCATTAAATCCTTCCTTGATAATATTACCATCTTTCACATTTGTAGAAGGATTTTCTATAATGGAGATTTCAATCAAGTTTCTAATTTCTTTAAACTTATTTATTTTCTCTAAAAACTTTGAAATTTCAGGTATATTCGCCTTTTTTAATAACTCCCTTATTTTAGGGATTTTTTCCAATGAATTTTTAATATTTAATAAATCTCGAGCGTTTGTTCTAGTGGAATAATTAACTCGATTAATATATCTTTCAAGATCGCCTAAAACTTTTAGTTCTTCTCTTAAATCTGATCTAAGAAAAATATCATCCTTAAATTTTTGTACAATATTAAGCCTATAATTGATCTCTTCAATATTAGTTAATGGCTGAAGTATTATTTTTTTTAGTAATCTCGCACCCATTGGTGTGCGAGTATGGTTAAAAACTGAATATAATGTAGTATCCTTTCCTTTTTCCCATAGGGAATTAATCAACTCAAGATTTCTCTGAGTGATATAGTCTAAATGTAATAGATTTTTTTCTTGGATTATACTTATTTTAAAAATATTAGGAATTATATCTCTCTGAGTCTCTTTAAGAAATGCTAATAGCCCACCAGCCGCTTGAATTGCGAATTCTGAATCTTCTAGCCCAAATCCTTTTAGATTTGAAAGATTAAAGTGGCGTTTTATTAAAGTATATGCCTCATCATAATTAAAAATATAATCATCGTAAGTTTTTATTATAGCCTCTGTCAAATCAGTCAAATAAATAAAGAGTCTTTCATCTCTTTTTAGTTCAGACGGCACAATAAGTTCAACAGGGTCATACTGAGAAAATACACTAAGCAATTTCTCCATTGGATCTTTTTCTTTTGAGGAAAACTCAGTGGTTATAAACTCCCCTGTTGAAATATCCGCAAAGGCAATACCAAATCCATTCTTTTCCTTAACCATAGAAGCAATGTAATTATTTTCATTGGATTTGAGCATATCAAATTCGGTTACAGTGCCAGGTGAAAGTATTCTTACCACTCCTCGCTTTACAATTCTTCCTTTTACAGTTGCAGGGTCTTCTAATTGTTCGACTAAAACTACAGTTTGCCCCATTTTTACTAAGTTATTTAAATAATTTCCCGCATGGTGTGGAATTCCTGCTAAAGGGTAAGTATCGTTTCCTATTTTTCTCTTGGTCAATGTTATCCCTAATAGTTGTGAAACCCTCCCTGCATCATCATAAAAGAATTCGTAAAAATCTCCCATTCGATAAGCAAGTAAATGTTCTGGATATTTCTTTTTTACTGAGTACCAATGCTTCATCATTGGCGTGAGGCTTTTAATGTTTATATCTTTAAGCGGCATTTTTAAAATATTTTAGAACTTATTATTCAAAAATATTTAATTCTCAATTAAAATAAACTCTGACTATTAGTTTTTTAATAACTTTTAGAAATCAAGAAAATGAAAACAATTTAAAAATTAATAAAATATGATAGAAAGGAACAATTGGGAAAAAAAATCAAATTATGATTTATGGATACATAACTGTTATAGTTTTATATACTCTTGGCACCACTTCTCTTAATTTCCAGAGCTCATCAGCTTTTTGGACCCATTTATTAAAATCTTTAGGGGCCATTGGATACTTTTTATAATGTTTTTTTATCTTACTGGCATGTCTATTCTTCTTAATGAAGCGCCCTAACGCACGTAAGGAGAGCTTACCTGTAAAAATTGCGCCCAAAACCTTAGAGATAATTTTGATCATTTTACCAGCACCTAATTTAATTTCGCCAGAATCTTCTGAGCCGTCTGGTGGATCTACAATACCACGTAGTTTTTTTAACAAAAAGTTTATTTCCTTTTCGCTAAGAGCGAATATTGCTTGGGTTATCATATAAATATAGGCAAGATCTGCTCCTTCATTTCTAAAATGCTCAACATTCACATCCCATAAGAGTTCTTGAGAGAGATATTTATCTTTTTTTAATGCATTGTTAAATACTTCAGCAGCATGAGAGCATAATTTCCAAGTTTCCGGGATTCCACGTGCTTCAAGAGGATTCATAAGAGCTGCAGAATCACCTGCACAGAAGAATCCATCCGCTACAAGAGAATAAGGCTGTTTTGTTAACGGAAATGAATTAAATTCTCTCTTAGTTATTTCAAAGGGAGGAAAAGTTTCTTGTTCAAGAAATTCCTTCCAAATAACCTCGGTTGTTTTAAACGACTCTGGACCTATAATACCCACAATAGGTTCCTCCCGAGAATAACCTGGGTCGATGAATACAAAGTGATAAGGCCACACATCACCCCAAGTTGGGTGAGGCTCATTTGGTTTCAACCATTTAAAATAATGTAAAATCACAAAAAACCTATTATGAGATTCATATTTCCATGTTTCTATACCATAATCCTCAGGTAGAGATGAACGAACCGCACAAGCAACACCAGATGCGTCAACAACTAGTCTTGTATCCACTTCAGAAACCTCATTTTTCTTTTCAAATTTTGCTCCAATTATTCTCTTGTTTTTATATATTAACTCTTTAAACCTACAAGAAAACTCAAATTGAACACCATCAGATTCTAGAATTTTATACATCCGCTGTAGCCATAAGGGTAAGCGAGAAACCCATATTCCTTTCCAAGGACGAATTAACTCGGGCTCCTCCGTTGGTGGTGACACATTTAATTCTGTAAAGGTTTTTTGGTCAAAATGAATAACTTCTAAACGTTGCCCGACTTGATTTCGAGCTTCTTTATCGATGATTAAAACCGAATACCCCTTCTTTGCCATAAGCCATCCAAAGTAGACACCCGTGGTTGCCGCACCAACGATAAGCACATCATATTTTTTTGATATCATTTATTCACTCACATTATCAATTATATTAATTAATGAAAACTCGGTTATTACTTTTATAATAACGACTTAATTCTATAAGAAGAGATATTGAAATTTTTCAAATTAAAAAACTTCTTATAAAATATACATTTAAATAATAGAAAAAACGTCTTAGCAAGTTTAAAATGATTATTTTCAAGTTTAAAATATTACTATTAGGTCCCGCAGCAGTTGGAAAAACAAGTGTCTTGCATAGATTTGTGAGTAATGATTTCAAAAAAGACTATGCATCCACGATTGGAGTTAAATTCTTAACAAAAGAATTAAAACTTCATTTAGATAAGGCAAGTGACGATGAGGCACAACTTTCTCTCTGGGATGTTGGGGGTCAACCAAGGTTTTTAGACTTACGGACGACTTTCTATAGAGGTGCCAATGGTGCCTTGTTAGTCTTTGATCTTACTCGGGAAAATACTCTTGAAGAGTTAGAAGTTTGGCATGCTGAAATGACGAAAGTTCTAGCAAAAGAGATACCTTTTGCATTAATAGGAAATAAATTGGACTTAACCAAGAAAAAAGACTTGAAAATAATATCTAATAAAGCTAAGAAATTCGCTAAATCTAAAAATAGTATATATATTGAGACATCGGCAAAGACAGGTAAAAATGTAGAAAAAGCCTTTTTGGAATTAACTCTGCTCACAGCTGTTAGAGAGGGGGGAATAACTATGCCTAAAACTACGGCTAAGAAAGCTCCTAAGAAAAAGGGCAGAGTAACTTACTTTGTAAAGAGTAAAGTACGAGAATATATTAAATCCAAAGGATGTAATGTGAGTAAGGACCTTATAAATGGCAACGCACTGAATAAAATTATAACAGAAATCCTTGATAAAGCAATTGCTAACGCAAAAGCTGAAGGGAGAAAAACCGTCCAACCAAATGACATAACTTAAAAATAAAAGTAAAAATGATTCTCTCCATTTTTTATTTTTAAAGGTGTTACACGAATAATACACGATAATAAATTTTTATGTCATCAATTAAAATATGAGTTGTTGTTTTGATGATAGTTACGATCTTAAGTAATTTTAATAATCGGATTGGACCACAGATTTTCTTGAAATTCCCTGATATTATGCCTTCTATGTATTTAGATCGTATTCCACTTTTAATGGATCTTCATAAAAATGGATTTTTCATCCATGAATTTAGTAAGATAAAATCAGCAAACCTAATCTTTGATGTATATAGCCCTTTGGCAAGAGGACGAAAGGAAATATTAATGCTCTCCCTTGTCTCAATTAATGAAGAATATAGTTTAAGTTTAAGCTCTTTTCAAGAGATTATGTTATTTTTTGTAAATGAGTTCAGAAAAATTAAAGATATCTATAGGGGATTTTATTACGAGCAAATACCGGAGGCAAAAAAAGAATTCATTGAAATTACAGATTTCCTACATTCATTTTCTCAATCTTTACCTAACGAACGAGCAATATTTAAACAAAATATTTCTAAAATTCTGACATATGGGCTTTCACAATCAGGAAAAATCAATATAATAAAAAATCTTCAAGCTAAATTTTCACAATCAAAACAAACCATTGGAGTTGATATTAGTTTGGAAGATTTCAAATTTCCATAATCTTTTTAACGTATTAAAAACAATTTTTTGTTTTTAGTAGCAACAATTAGAGATGCTTCTGGCCCTATTGCGATTGTTTGAATTGGATGTTTAATGTTGATTATCCGCACTTTTTTTCCTTTAGAATTGTAAATATGAATTTTTCCATTAGCAGCCCCGATATAAACGAGACCGTTGCAGTCTATTACGGGGTCTGCATCTACAGTTGCTGAAACCTCAAGAACCTCAAAGTCTAATATATCTTGCTTTTTTACCATGGATGCATCTATTTGTAT
>Ga0114925_10000470_pt1 | contig 17768 bp, 17 predicted proteins | sample SumtaG_2_FD_87287 | JGI IMG/M metagenome (GOLD analysis project Ga0114925, IMG submission 87287) | Deep subsurface microbial communities from Indian Ocean to uncover new lineages of life (NeLLi) - Sumatra_00607 metaG | ecosystem: Environmental > Aquatic > Marine > Oceanic > Sediment | place... | reverse complement strand
GTTTATTAGTAAAGATGTAAAGCTCATCGCTTGTGAAAAGATCTCCTGCTTGAAAACATATACGAATAATATCTTTCCATTCAAGTTGGTCTTTCCAAGGATCTTGACCCGGGGGTCGGACGTCTCGATATACACCTCTCTCATCAAATGATGCATTATACCAATCTGATAATTCACTCATTAGTAATAAAAATTTTTAAAGGTTTTAAGGCTTTTACTTCTAAATAGAAAATTCATAGTGAATAATTTGAGAGAAGATTTAGAGAAATTACCGAAAGATGAACTACTTGATTACATAGAAGACATTTCAAAGAATTGGTTAGCGATTGATGGCACTTGGTTTCAAGCTGTAGAAAAGAAATTTGGATTAGAAACCGCTATAAAATGCGATGCCGAATCATGGAAAGTATATACGGTTGTTGAAGCTAAGAGAATAATGCAAAGGTTTAAGATCCCAGATAATGGAGGTATTACTGCCCTAATTAAAGCGCTAAAGTTTAGAGTTTACGCAAATATTAATACGCAAGAAATTGTTGAGGTTTCAGATAATCGTTGCGTTTTTAGGATGATTGACTGCCGAGTACAATCTGCTAGGAAAAGAAAAAGTTTACCAGATTTTCCATGTAAGGAAGTTGCTCTGGAAGAATATATTAATTTCGCAAAAACGATTGATCCAAAAATAGAAACCAAGTGTATTTGTTGCCCTCCCGACCCTCACCCTGATAATTATTATTGCGCCTGGGAATTTACTCTTAAGGAATAATCATTATATGTTCTTAGAATAATTTGGGAATCCATTTTGGCACTTTTTTCTTATATTCTAAATATACTTTGCCAAATATTTGTATAAGTGTGTTTTTCTCGTAATTTGCCATTTTATTATACACAAGAAAAACCAAAATAAATAACACAATACATATTAGCGAGATCGAGAAGAAAATGAACGCGACATAAATAAAAAGTATCATTTTTAAATGATATTGAAAACTTAAAATAGCTTTCTAAATAATTATATTTTATGGCTTCAATAGTAGCAAAACCAGTTCGAAAAGATTACGAGAAAAAGTTTGATGATTTTCGAGAAAAAAGCTTCGATCATCTCGAGGATTATGAAATTGATAATTACGATAAATATTGTGAAGAATTTTTAAAGAACGATAAGGATGTAAAATCTATTGTGTCAAAAACTGTTACCTTTGACATATTCATGCTAATTTTCATGATGGTTAGTTCATTCATATTCTATGTTTTTTGTTTTGTTATTTACAACACAATCGAATTTATTAATTATTTATATTATTTCACAATTATCACGGCTGTAGTCTTAGTTTTTTGGTTTTTCATTTTATCTCCCTTAAGATCTCACAGACTTTATAATGAAAATGGGAAAAAAGATTATAAACTCTTTATACAATATCGAGGAGTCATAACTCCAGGAACAAGTATTCTGAAACAACTCGGTGATAATAAACTACAATTTGTTATTTTAGGATATTTCATAACGGCTACATTAGTTCTGTTTTCAGTCATGGAGGATTATCATGTTACTCCGTACTTAAATTTAATCTATGGTGCTAATACAGAAATAAATATAGGGACTATCCCGTCAGTTATTCCTACTTTAGTTGTTATTTTCATGGTCGCGAACTCTATTGGGATTATAGCAATTTTATCTTATGATAAAAAAAATACTATAACAGATGAGATTATTAGCAAATTCCATATTAAGAAACTTATTCTATTAGTGATATCTGTCTTGCTGATAATTATAAATATTATTATCGCAATTGACCACGTTTCTTATTCAGTAGAATACTGGAGGCACGCAAATCCGCTTATTACAAATAACAATGCCCAATTTAACGCTGCGTGGATAACGCTAATAATTCATTTTTTCGTATTCCTTGGAGTTGTAGGTTTGGCTATTTTTGTTATTTTCATGTTTTCTGCCTTTGAAGGCGGTTTTATTAAAATGTTATATAGGCAAAAAATAGAAATCCTACCTCCAGAAGAGGACAATTGGGAATATCATAAAACTGTTACACGGCATAAAGGAGAAAAGAAGTGCTTTAATAGGACACGCGTTTGGAGCGCTATAGAATTAGTCACTGTAATCGCCTTAGCAGTTTGGGGTTATTGGACTCTCTGGATTTTTTCCGACGATCCAGATTCTCCTATGCCTTATAATGAAACGATTTATAATCTAATGATTCTGGAACTAGCTCTTGTTATTTTATGGATTTTTATTTTTTCTGGTTATGTTCAATATCGACGGGAAAGGAAATATTACTTTAAAGACCCACATCTGAATTTTAAAACTGTTGAGTTTGAAGAGAGGGGATTGGGCTCTTGGAAAACCTATTATCGTGAGGATCTCAAAAAAAGAAAGAAATTAATCGCTATTTTACTTTATTTTAACTTAATAGGTTTATGGGGGCTTAGTTTTAACTCTGGAAGGCAAGGCGGTGGAGATACTGATATAGTAGCGCAAATATTTGAAGCGTTAGGTATATCAACTGATGCTGTGCTCCCTACTATGCTTGTCTTTTTTGTAGCTCTAAATATATTCTTTCTAATTTATGTAGGTCAACTGACGATTTTTGATAATTCCCCTGAAGGAAAAGGTTATAAATACATCGTACTTGGCATTATTGGGCTATTTTTAATTGGATCTGTTGCCATTATAGGCGCATTTGAAGAACAATTTAAGAATTTTGACTTTCAATCCACTGATTATGTCTATGGATTGATTACTATCTTTGCGTTATTTTCAATTCTTGGTTTCTTACTCGTGTTTTTCGTATTTCCAGTGGCAATCCGATTTGATAATTTAGAAGTAGTGAAGAAAGACATAATAGTTATCATGATTTCTACGATAGTTTTAATGGCTGTGTTTAGTGCTTTTTACGATTTCTTTTTACCAATGGCTCGAGGGGATGGTTCACTTATTCAACACAATTATCCTTTTAGAAGTGGACTTGAATACGATGCTTCTTATCGAGCTGAAAATTTTAATTTCGCTCATTTCCTTATCCACTGGTATGGGTATGTTTGGTGGGGTTTTGTTCAACAATACTTATTTATGTCGTACTTTTTAAGATTATTATATAAGATCTTCCCACATTCTAAAGGAATCCTGCCAGCAGCCCTAAGTAGTATGATCTTCGGAATAATCCACTATCCCGATTGGCCGCTAATGCTGTTTACAGCTTTTGCAGGTATAATGTGGGCTTATTACTGGCAAAAAGAATATACTACTCGAGATGGCGAAATAGTGCGTGGCAATAACCTTTTTCTATGGGGCATGGTTCATGGCTTCGGAGGAACCCTCACATATTTCTTAATTCCAATATCAATGAGCGTGGGACCATTCAACGCATAGAGGTGAAAAAAATGGAAAAAACAGATAAATCTGAAGGAATAAAAGACTTAACTCCAAATGATTTCAACTTAAATCAATTTCTACTCGATGCTAAATACATTTTTCCTAAAAAAGATGCTATGCAATATCTTAAAAGAGGAGAATATTATGGAATTAATTGGGAAGAAACTTTTGAAATCTCAAGGCTCTTCTGTTTAGGTCTTATGACATTAGGGATTGAAAAAGGTGATAAAGTAGGTATATTTTCTCATTCTCGCTACGAATGGAGGCTTTGCGATTATGGAGTATTACTTGCGGCAGCATGTTCAGTAACTTTATACCCCTCACTTACTCCCGCTCAGATTGAATATATAATTAATGATTCGGGTATTAAAATCATTTTTATAGAGAATTCAAGATTACTTAGAAGAGTTTTAACAATAAAAGATAAATGTCCGACTTTAACGCGTATAATTATTATTGCTCCTATTGATGATACTATTAAAAGTGATACTATTTTGTCTCTCGATGATTTAATTCAAAAAGGGCAAGCTTACTATGATAATAGAGTTCAAGTTTTAAAGAAAAGTGCAATAAAAGATGTAAAATCGTATAATCAAGATGAAATTAGGGCTTTATTGAGAAAATTACATACGCTAGATAAGAAAATAGGTAAAAAGTATTATGAAGGCAAGACAAAAGTCGCTGAAGATAAATTATTAAAAAAACTAATGAAAATTCATCGGACATCTGTTATAGATATCGCAAAATCCTTTGATAAAGTTGAAATTTACCTTTTATTAGAAAAATTACATATAATTGATATCATAATAGGCACGATACTTGATGATCCATTTGTGAAAAGATATCATTCTATTAAGCCAGACGATCTGGCAAGTATTGTTTACACTAGTGGAACAACAGGGCTTCCAAAGGGAGCTCTTCTTACTCATAAGAATTTCCATACTAATGTTATTAACACACTAAAGGCAGTACCTATTAGGAGTACTGATATAAGTTTATCCTTTTTACCCCTTTCTCACGTGTTAGAAAGGCTAACAGGACATTTCCTTATGACTAAATTAGGTGCGACTGTTGCTTACGCTAAAAATACTGACACAATTCTAGAAAATCTAAATCAAGTTAGACCAACCTATATGACAGCAGTTCCAAGAATTTTTGAAAAAGTTTGGGACAAATTAATTTCCAAAATCGAAGAAGAAGGCGGTAAAAAGGAGGAGATTTTCTGGAAGACCGTAGATTGGGGTCACGAATACCAGCAATTAAAAAAAGAAGACGAAGAAATACCATTCTCTTTAAAACTTAAAAATAAACTAGCGCATGCGGCTGTGTTTGATAAAATAAAAGAAAAGCTTGGTGGAAGAATAAGGTTTATGTTTTCAGGCGGTGCTGCGCTAAGCGTCCAAATCGCTCGATTCTTCCAAGCTGCAGATATTAAAATATTAGAAGGGTACGGACTGACTGAAACGAGCCCCGTTCTTACCGTAAATACGATTGGTAAAGTAAAAATTGGAACTGTAGGCATGCCAATACCAGACACGGACATAAAAATTGCTCCAGATGGCGAAATCATGGCTAAAGGACCTCAAGTATTTCAAGGATATATTAACAAACCAGAAGAAACCAAGAACAGTTTCAACGAGGAAGGCTATTTTCTCACTGGTGACTTAGGTAAAATTGATGAGGACGGCTTTTTAAAAATTACCGGGCGAAAGAAAACGCTTATCGTCTTAAGGACGGGCAAGAAAGTCTCACCTATAATGGTAGAAGAAGCTCTTAAATCCTCAAGATTTATCGAGCAAGCTTGTTTACTTGGCGACGACCAGAAGTTTATAACTAGCGTTATTGTTCCAAACTTCGAATTTATTGGTGAATGGGGTAAAGACGAAGGTTTAATGAAGTATGAAGAAGATGATTTAGTCGTTGATAACTCAACCACGAGAGAAAAATATGCTGAAATTCTCGAAAATAGGAAAAAAATTATTGAAATGAAAGAAGTGCAAGCATTCCTCGAGAATATTATAGTAGACTCTCAGAAAGAGCTATCTGATTTCGAGAAAGTCAAGAAATTTATAGTTGTGCCCGACGATTGGAACGAATACAATGAATTACTTACTCCAAGCCTGAAAATGAAGAGACCTAACATCGTTAAAAATTATCTCAGCCAAATTAAAGGAATGTATGGCGAGCATTGGATGGAATAAAAAATCATATAGCTCGATTATTATTTAGTAATGCAGAATATTTTTCTAAATGTTTTCTTCTATTTTTCTCACTTAATCCATTTATATATCGTGGATCTATTCTATAATCAGAATATCTCCCTTTTTTAGGTTCCTTTTGAAATTCTTCGGGGCTTTTTTGCAATCCAAAATATAACATAACTAAAAGGTAAATAAGAATAAATAAATAAAATACATTGTAGGTTGGCACTGGAAACATTCTGAACGTCTCGAAAATGTGAAAAATTTGAATAATAACGGCGCTTATAAGAACTGCGATATTACTTATCTTACACATAAAGGTCTGACGATAACGAGCTTCCCAGTAAAAGCCATGATATCCATCTGTTTTGCTATAGCATATATTAATAAAACGTGCGTATTTATCTTTCTTAAAAGGATTCTTTCCCCACATGATTCCATCACCACAAGCAATTGTATCTAAAAGAAAATGACCAAAATAAATTCCTATAACGGGAATGATGAAATATAGTGGATAAAAATTAAAAATCAAGCTAATTATAAATAATATTATAAAGGGCGTGTATACAATCGGATAATGTGCTATGGAAAAGTAATGGTGCTGAAAATCCTCGTCTAGCTTTTCCAATCCTCCTTCTTTTATTCCTCCATAAAAAATGTCAAGATCAGGACACATTGAAAAAAACGCGATTAAAAAAACGGCGTAAAAATCCATTATTAACGAACCCGTCCATATAATATATATCAGGTAATATAACAAAAATCCGAATGCACTATGCTGATCCAATCGACTCATCTTAAAAATACGCTCCCAAAATAATTCCAAGAATCCAATATAGGTTTGTCATCCAAATAAATTGAATTATCATTAATAAACCAGAGTAATGAAAATATTTATCTTTATTCATCTTACCATGAAGAACAAATAGGAGAACCCCGAATAAATAAGCAGTTATAGGAAAATTAATAAGAACCAGATAAATCGTCCACATGAGATCTCCTTCAATAGAGAATCCTGGATAATATATATAATAATCAATTAAAAAATTAACATAAAAAAATACAGTTATAATTTGTATTATGTACCCAATAGTCATTGAAATTCCGGCAGTTAAGAGTAATTTTTCATATTTATCACGATTTTTCCTCCCAAAATTAGTTAAACATATTCCATATGTTATCAAAGACGATATTGGAACGATTAATTGTACAGAAAGATAATAAATTTTATAGAAGTGATATTCATTTTGAGTTAATTTAAAGAAATCCAAAATTGGGATAAAAAACATCGTAATATTAATAATAATATTTATGATACCTGCGACAACTAACAGATTAGAACCCTCTACACCCTCTGGCTGATTCCTACCTGATTTAATTATGAGTAAATTTACAATTATTAGAATTCCCGCAGAGATTATTGATGCAGTCCAATAAAAGATATTAGTATAATAGAAAAATACAATAGCCATTTTATTCTTACTAATCTTTCTTATTTTTTAAATAGTTTTTAAAGCATGAAACCAAGGTTCCAAAAAGCCATTAGAAAAGAAATTCAATTTTACAATAATCTTAAATTTTTTTTACTATTTATCGAATTAATATTCATTATAATTATATGTGAAAATAATGTTTGATAAATCTAATTGTGCTAATTGTGAAAGTATTGATTGTTTAACCAAATGTATCTGGATTGAATTTGAAAATGTTGAGTCTGCTCGGGCAGAAATGAATAAATTGATCAATGAAGAAGAAGATTGCCGAGTATTAAAAGAATGTATGGTATGTTTTGGGTGCGATGAATATTGTCCTAATAATTCTCACCCGTTTGACTTAATAAATGAGCTTCAAGAGAAATATAATTCTTTTAACATTAATCCTGCTGTGGCGGAAAATTATGTAAAGATGTTTACTGCTAAAGGAGAGTTTAGAGCAAGAGAAACTGATCCAGAAAAGCCAATACTAAATAAATGTGCCTTTCCTAAAACGAATGTTAAGGAAATGTCTGGACCGATGTTTGATAATTTACAATCCGTAGCTGGCCTTCATTTTTTCTGTCATATGGCACATCAACACATAGCCCAACCATCAATAATAAAACAAAAGGTTTTAATTGTTCTGGAAAACTTTAAAAAGACAGGAGTTAATAAAAACACAGAAGTAATTTGCTGGCACGACGAGTGTTATGGTTTATACACCTCTTATTGCCAAAGAAACAACATGGATGTCCCTTTTAAGCCAGTCCATATTTTCGAGTATGTGTATAATTACTTAAAAGAACACGAATCCGAAATAACTAAATTAAATTTGAAAGCAGCTTATCAGCGAAATTGTTCCGCTAGATATATACCTGAAACTGACAAGGTGCTTGATAAAATTTGTGAACTAATTGGCGTTGAGAGGGTTGCAAGAAAGTATGATCGGGAAAATGCGTTATGTTGCGCTGCGGCTTTTCCTATGAGGGGGAAAAATAAATTGGTAAGGCCCACTCAAAATAAAAATGTTCAAGATATGATTGATTATGGCGCAGAAATATGCATTTTTAACTGTCCTATGTGCAAAGATACTTTAGATCGGAAAGTATCCGCTAAAGGAATGAAGTCTTATTTCATAAGCGATTTAGCTCGGATGGCTTTAGGAGAAAAACTGGATTATTAAAATTTATTATATTTTTTACAAAATCCCAGGAAAAAGTCTATATTTTACTTTTTTAGCGTATTCTGAGTATCCATCTAGTTCATTTTGAAGCATTTTATCTTCTAAGAATGTTCGTATTATTATTGCAACAATCGCGATTCCCGCTGGAATCAACGCAAAAAAGGAACCTATAATGAAAGGAAGTGCAATTTGTCCAAAAATCATTCCCAGATAACCAGGATGCCGTATCATTTTGTAAGGACCGGTTCTTATTACTTGATGTTCCCTATCCTTTTGGATTCGCGCTGTTCCCTCGAAATGGAGGTTTACAGCCATAGACCAGAGGATCAAAATATAACTAATAATAATTATAATAATTCCTATTATCATGAAAGAAATATTAAGATTTGACCAATAAAATCTGCCAACATCTAATCCCGCAATAACAGGTGTAATAACAAGAGTCAAAAAAAAATATATTGGTAAAAAAAGCTTATCCCACGATTTAGTATCTTTTGGTATATCCACTCTATGTTTAAGAACCTCTCGATTAAATTTCCAGACTAATACTGAACCTACCATTGAACCTATTAAAAGAATACTAAAAAATAGCCACGCTCGAGGAATATCTATACGACCTGCGGATATAAAAAAAATTATTGTCATTAATATTAGCCACTTATAGGGATCTATTAGAGCATGAATCTCGTCTTTTGTTATACTTTTTTTATCTTTTTTCAATACTTCTATAATTTCATCATTATTCAAGGATAACACCTTCTTTCTCTAAGACTTCTTTTTATTAATATTAAATCTAAAGTTATTTATATCTATTTATTTGTAACGCATTAAATAATTTCGCAAAACAACATAACGATTTAATCTCTCTTGATGATCGTCCTTACTAATAAATAAAAATAATATTAAATTAAATAATCCACATTTTTGTCATAACAATATTATTATTATATGACGGAAGATGGAAAAAAAGAAGAGTGGCATGAAGATACAGATTGGGTAACTAAGAGAGAATCATTTTCATTATTTTCTTATTATCTTAAACACTTTTCAATTTGTATAGATTAGTTTTTTATAAAAAAATTAATAAAATTTTTTTTAACTTTATTTTGGAAATACATGGTAGAAAAGGCTAATGGACTCATAGATATCACACATATTAAGGAAGAACTTTAAATTTTAATTAGTCTACTAAAAAGAGAGTCAAATTGGAACGTAAAAAAAGTTTTAAAAGAAACCATGATATTTTACGAATACATACCATAATAAGAAATAATTAAAAAGAATGAAAACAAAATAAAACTTATAAATACATTTTAAAAAACAATTAAAATAATAATAATAATATTAAAAAAATTTAAAGGTGATCAAAATTAGTGAAGACGATATAAGATCTCAAATATCCGCCAAAGAGGATGAGATCACAAAAATAGAAGAGGAAGCGACTAAACAAGAAGCTGCCGCTGAGAAGGAAATCGAAGCTGAATATGACGCAAAAATCAAGGCTGCCGAAAGTAAATTGGGATCCGAACAAGCTGCTTTAGACCAGGCCACTGAAAAAGCTGCCGAATGGGTTGCTAATAAGAAAGAAAAAGCGATTTCAGTTAAAATTTTATCCAAGGAAGTTGCAAGTGGTTCTAAAATGAAATCAAAAGCCCTAAGTATTAAATTAAAGGAAATCGCTGGCGATAAAAAAGTTAAAATTAAAGCAATTCAAGGCGAAATTAAAGCATTAAATAAAGAATTAAATGCTCTACTTAAAGCAGCAATGGGATAGGCAGTTTATAATAATCTAAGTTATATTTTTTTTTAAACCTTTTTTTTAATTTTTCAATACTCATGAAATAACAGATCATTTCAGAAAAGTATTTTATTCAGAAGCTCAAAATAAATAATAATAAATTATTTCAAATGAGAAAAATGAACGCTAAAGAAAGAGTTTTAAAGGCATTTAATCATGAAGAAGCTGATCGCGTTCCATTTTGGGAGGCTTCAATTGATAATTTAAAAGTTTGTAAACATTTTGGCACTAAGTACACATTTCAAGGCACTAGCTCAGGAATAAAGTTGCTTAATCGTCTTTTTTTTGGAAATGCGGAACGATTGACAAGATATCTAAAGAAAGTTGCGAGGAAACCAACCCTTATTAGAATTGGATTGAAAAGGATTATGAAATTATATGTGAAGGTAGGAATTGATTTTTCAATTTCGCCCTTGGCCCTATTTCCTGTAAAATATGATAAATATGGCTGGGTGGATGATTATGCTAGGAGATTTGATTTCAAGAAGATTCCTGGTGAAAAGATAGATTTCTCATACTATAGTGGAGGAGTTCTTAAAGATATGGCAGATTATGAGGAATTTTACGCACAAAATCCACTAGATCCAGATGACCCATATAGAGAAACTAATTATCGTGTTTCTAAAGAAGTTGAAAAAAAGACAAATGGCAAACTATACTTTATGCCTGCCATCATTGGAATGATGGAGGCCACTTGGGAAGGTTTTGGGTTACCTAATTTTGTCAGGCTTTTAGCTAAACGTAAGCAGATAAAAAAGATTTTTGATGATAAAGGCAAATTTGCTGTTGAATTAACCAAAAGAATTATTGAATGGGGTGAGACGGGAGCAATATTGGTATTTGACGATTACGGCTATAAAAAAGGATTATTCATGAGCCCTCGAAATTATAGAGAATACGTTTTTCCTTGGCTTACTAGGATTTGTGAGACCGCCCATAAGGGAGGTTTAAAAGTCCTCTTACATAGCTGCGGCGATATATATCAAATACTTGAAGATATAATCAAAGCTGGTGTTGATGCTCTTCATCCCATTGAACCAACTACAGCGAATCCAGAATATGATATATTTAAACTTAAAAAAAAATTTGGAGATCAAATTTGTTTAATTGGTAACGTATCTCCTCAAGATCTCTCAGATAAAGATCCCGATTATATACGTCAATATACTAAAAGATTATTAAAAGAAGTCGCTCCAGGAGGAGGGTTTATTTTAAGTTCTGGCCATAGTATCAATCCAGCAGTGACATTGGAAAATTATCTTGCGATGATTGACACTTTAAAAAAATATGGTAAATATCCAATCCAAATTGAATGATTATTATGAGTGAAGATAAAAAAGATTTAGAAGGAGTATGTGCTTTAGCATATACAGCACTATGGCAGACCCGAGAATTAGGATTCTTAAAGCAAATATTAACCAGTCTCAATATTAAACAATTAAAAATTTTGTTTTACCTTGAAGAATATCTACCTGGTGCACTAATTACTCTTGATGGAGAGGCAGGGGATTTTAAAATTGAGCCTGTTAACTCACCTGATGATGTTGAATATGATGGGGCCATAATTGGGAAAATTGCCCCTTTAATAAAAGCTTTGGAGGGCAATGTTGTTATCAAAGGGCTATGGATTTTACTTTCAAGAAAAGTCAAATTAAAAGGTAAAAGGAATCTGTTGAAATTCGGAAGAGTAATATTGAGAGGCGCTGTTTAAATGTCCGAGTCCGATACTTGGGAAATAATTAATGATGCTTTAGAATGTAAGGTTCCAAAAAGAATTCCTACTTTTTGTCTCGGAGCTGATTGGGACTTTATGGAAAGATTTATTGCTGAAGTTGGCTTCACTTATGAAGAATTTAGACGACTAAAAAAAGATAGAATTCCATTTATCTGTCCAACTCATATTGCTTTATCTATAAAATTAAATATTGACTTTGCTTGGATGACCGCTTTGGGACAAATAATCTGGCTTGATGAGTATAATGAGGTTGGAATGATGCATGGTGGACGTTTCAAAGTTGTCAGTCGTGATTCTACTTATGAACCACCTGAAGGCCACGTTAAAAGACCTATACCTCATTTGTGGTATCTGAAAGAAGGTTTAACCACCAAAAAAGCAATTCAGAACTTCATGGAAAAGAAAATTCGATATCCTAAGTATGAATTTAAAAATTTTTATAAACTCCATACTGTGTGTGAAAATAAATATAACCTTATAATTTCTGGCGGACTAACTGGACCTTGGGAAAATCTACATTTTGGTATTGGTTTTGGCAACATAGCTAAGTTTTGGAGGAAAGATAGAAAGTTCCTTCACGAAATTAATGATTTTTATATTGATATAGCCTTGAAAGGAATGGAAAACTTAGTTAACATTGGCAAACCAAAAGTTATTATGATTGGAGATGATTACGGATATAATTCAGGTCTACAAATGAGCGTTGCGATGTGGCGAGAATTAGTGAAACCTACATTAGCAGAACATGTAAAAATTATTCATGATTCTGGAGCAAAAGCTTTACTTCATTCTTGTGGAAATATTGGTGAATTATTCAAAGATTTTGTTGAAATTGGCCTTGATGGAGTTGAATCCTTAAAACCAAAAAATAATGATCTTGTTGGATTAAAGCAAAAATATGGTGATAAGATTGCTTTACTTGGCGCAATTGACGACACAGACATGTTAAAATATTCCACGCCTGAAGAAGTTAAGAAATCGGTGACTCAATCTATAAAAGATTTAGGCCCAGGGGGATATATTCCAGGAGCAACTAATTTTCTATTAGACCAACCAGTAGAAAATATTTATGCTATGCTTGAAGCAATTAACGAATATAAATTATAAAAATTATAATTGTTAAAGTCGTTTTTACATATGATTAAAAAAAAGAAGAAGTAAATTCCAATTAAGATTTCATGCTTTTAATTCCAGCTATTATTAATCCAATACCTGCGAGAAATATGAAGATAATAACTACATACATGCCCCAATTACCTATATAATGCGTGCCTGCTGCGATCAATGATAATACCCCAAAGATAATTGCTCCAAAAAAAAGCACTATAATCCCACCTATGATAATTAATAATATGCCTAAACCTTTGCCCATATCTAATCATCTCTTAAAATTGATTTTTTATTTTATTATTTATTTATATATTTTAACCTTAAAGTATATTAAATTTATTTTTTTAATTTGAAGAAATCTATTAGAAATAAGGATTAATTTTTAATTAAGTTATATATGTAAGCAAACAATATAGTTTACAATCTTAATTTCAATTAAGAGAATATTTCGAAAATCTAAAGATTAAGCGGCAATTTTTGTCCTTTTTCATTTAATAAATCCTTCATTTCCGGATACATCTTTAGTTCTTCATAAAGCCAGTTGAGCAATTTTATTTTCGAATTATAAAGCTCAAGTTCTTCTTCAAATAACTCCATGAATATCGAAGGACTCAAATACACATATTTATCCAAGTGATATCTGAGTAATATAATTAATAAGAAGAATTAGGATTTAATGTAATTATTCTTGATTTTATAATATCATATGCTATATCTTCGATTGGCTCTCCGCCTATTACTACTACATTATTCTAAATTTTAGTTCATTCCCAAGCTGATCGAAACACTTTATGCAATTATAGTTGTTATATGGGTATGCGGCTATAAAATGGAAGCGTTTTGTTCTAAAAACTGTTTGTAGATCAACTTGCGAAGGATAAGGATTGCCACTAGGATGGGAATGAATAGTTCCTTCAAGTGTAGCATCTAAAGGAATCCTACCAGGAAAAAATACACCTGAAGTTTCAGATGTAGTTGCTCCTGGAGGTAAAATAAATTCAGAAACAAGGCCTCCATCAACTCTTAATAATCCTAATATTTCACGAGGGTGTTGTTTATAGCAGAAATCTAAAAGCCCATCGATTAATTCTCTTTTTATTAAGACCACATTTGTTTCAGTGCTCTCAATAATAAGTAATATTTCTCTAATAAGATCTACAATATCTGGGGCACTTTTTTTCTTCCAAGTTTGTAAAGACGTAATTATCATATTTAAGTTTTTAAAAATAGTACCATCAGATTTAATTAATTTAACTTTTGGTCTTTTTGGGTAAGTCTTATAATAAATATCTAAAGAAACCTTTTTTTTTAGACTAATTTCTATATGATATATTGAATTCTCAACTGTTTTTACATTAGGAAAGGCACTCATAATCTTTTGAAACTGCTCTTCTATGATTTCCATGATATTATCTACTATAAATAAAAATTATATCATAAAAAGTATTTACTATTATAAATCGATTTGGACTGTAAATTTTAATTAAGATGCCAAAACAGAATAATATTCCAGAACCCGAAGTAGGGCTTAAATTTATTGATGCTCATTGTCATGTACCATTTCCACGTCCGAGAAATGATAAGTTACCATCAGATGAGGTACAATATCAGAATTATTTTAAGATAGGTGGAGTTTATTTAATCACATGTTCCATAGACATGCAAACGCTTAAACTAATCTTAAAGTTTGTTGAAAATAAAAAAAATATTGGCTATTGCTGTGGCTGGGCACCTCAAACGGTAACTTATACTCCCAAAAATAAATATGAACAAGAATGGAAGGAATGGATCGACTTTATACTCAATAATTCTGAAAAATATTTAGCAGTTGGAGAAATAGGATTGGACTTTCACCATGCAAAAACTCTTGAGAAAAGAAATAGACAGGTAGAAGTTTTTAGAAAGATTTTAGAACTTACTAAAGAGTTAGACAAACCTTATGCCCTTCACGTTAGAAATGCTGCTGAACACGAATATGATAGACAAAATCCTAAGCATCGATTCAATAAGAAAGATGGTGCAAATAAGGAAATTCTGAAAATATTGGATGATTTCAAAATAGATCCTAAAAAAGTTATGTGGCACTGTTTTTCAGGACCTGAAGAATATGGCAGAAGCTTACCAAAGCAAGGATTTTTATTATCTGTTCCGAGTTCTGCCTATGGTTTTAATAGATGGCAAAAAGTGTCAAAATTTTCACCTTTAGAGTCATTAGTAACAGAAACAGATAGTTATTATCAGCATCCATATAAAAGGGGCCCTGTAAACGTGCCTTCCAATGCAAGATACGCAATAGCGGCAATTGCTTATTCACATAATGCCTCTCAAAAGGAAGTGAGCAAAATCACTGTTGAAAATGCGATAAAATTTTTTAGTTTAAAGACTGAATAAAAATGGATAAAAAGAGTCTAAACGCGGTTTCGTGTTGCGGGATATATTGTGGGGCTTGTCCTTCTTTCTTAAAAAAGTCTTGCTTTGGATGTAGATCTAAAGATAAGACTCAAAAAAGAAAATCTAAATGGGGTTGTAAAATACGAAATTGCTGTTTTAATGAAAAAAAGCTTCATTTTTGTTTTGATTGCGATGACTACGCTTGTAAAGATTTAGCTCATCTCCGAAATTCTCATTTAGAAGACCCAAAGTATGAATATAGACATAAAATGTTATTTAATCTCGTAAGGATCAGTAAAATTGGATTGAGTGAATGGTTAAATGAACAAAAAGAAATTTGGTCTCGTAAAGATCAGTAAAATTGGATTGGATGAATGGTTAAATGTTTATTTGTCTTATAATTAGTATGTGATGAAATGCCTAAAAAATCTCGGCTTTATAGTTTTTACAGTGCTCATTTTGATCGGTGTGGTAATACCTCTATTTGAGGAAAGCCTAGATGACCAAAACAAGTATTCAATATGAAAGATTTTTTATTGACTTTTTATAGATCAAGTTTTTACAATAATTTAATTTACATAATTTTTTTAATATGTAATCTCTAATTTTATTTAATAATTTCTTGAAAAAATTAGAAAAGGGTACACCAAAAATGGCAGAAATTTTACTTACGCTATTGTCTCCAATAGCAAGTATAGCAGGAAAATGGCTTAAAGGCAAGATTAAAAAAAAAAAGGACCAAGAGGAAATTAAAGTAGATGTGAAAAGTCCTGATTACAGCGGGACCGCAAACCATTGGGTTTCTACACTCTATGAGCGTATTGTCGAAGATCGAGAAAAAAAGTTACGATATGCTTATATAGGCGAAGAACTTCAGACATCTATCGAGAAAGACCCAAATGTCGCGACTATTAAGATGAAGATGCCTAGCGTGGATAAAGACGCAATGAAAGAACTCATGGTGAACAAGATATGGACCAATCAAAACGATCTTATTCACGGTAATGGCGTCTTTAGCTTTTCGCTCCCCCAAATCGTCCATGCGAGTTTCGAAGGAGACGCTCACCGAGTAAAATATAAAAATTTATCTTCGATCCCCCTAAATGGCAAGTATTTATTTAACGCAAAACTACAAGCGTCTACATTTGAGAATCAAGATCCCGATGATTTTTACAAGCACGGAGGGACTTTTGAAATCCCCATTTACTTGGAGAAATCGCAAGCCGATTATCAGATGTATCCTATAATGCCTCCCGCCCCGAAAATACCTGACTTCGCTATACGGACTAAGATCCTCAAGGAAGGGAGCGGTGGATTATTTGACGAGAACAATCCCGTATTCGCTTTTTGCCCATATTGCGGGACCAAAATGCCGAAATCAACAACATTGAAGTTCTGCGTATCGTGCGGAAAAAATATCGAGCAACACCTTAATTTTTAGTCTTTGTAGATGAGGAAAATGAAAGATTCGAATCAACTTTGGAGACAGGCAAAAAAATTAGAAAGTGAACATAAGTATAGAGAGGCTGCTGATGTTTACTTAAAAGCAGCCCGAATAGACTTAAAAAATGGTAAAATTAAGAGGGCTGGAGCAGAATTCAATCAGCTTGGGTTTTGTTTAAACAACATCGGAAAAATTAGTGAGGCGTTTAAGTATTTCAGGCAAGCTCTGGAGATTGCCGAGCAACTGGGCGATGTGGAGGATAAGGCAACGTATTTAAACAATATCGGATTCTTATTAGTAAATAGAGGTAAATTAGACGAGGCGCTTAAGTATTTCAGGCAAGCTTTAGAGATTGCCGAGCAACTGGGCGATTTAAAAGGAAAAGCCACTCGATTAAACAATATCGGAAGTATATTAATGGATAGAGGTAATTTAAACGAGGCGCTCGAGTATTACAAGCAAGCTCTGGAGATTGCCGAGCAAGTGGGCGATCAAAAAGGAAAAGCAATAGACTTAAACAATATCGGATTGTTATTACAAAATAGAGGTAAATTAGACGAGGCGCTCGAGTATTACAAGCAAGCTCTGGAGATTGCCGAGCAACTGGGCGATTTAAAAAGTAAAGCAACTTTAATAAACAATATCGGAAATATCTTACAAAATAGAGGTAATTTAAACGAGGCGCTCGAGTATTACAGGCAAGCTCTGGAGATTGACGAGCAACTGGGCGATCTAAAAGGAAAATCCACTCGATTAAACAATATCGGAAGTATATTAGATGGTAGAGGTAATTTAAACGAGGCACTTGAGTATTACAAGCAAGCTCTGGAGATTAACGAGCAACTGGGCGATTTAAAAGGAAAAGCAAGAGACTTAAACAATATCGGAAATATCTTACAAGATAAAGGTAAATTAAACGAGGCGCTCGAGTATTACAAGCAAGTTCTGGAGATTGCCGAGCAACTGGGCGATTTAAAAGGAAAAGCCATTCAATTAAACAATATCGGATTGTTATTAAAAATTAGAGGTAAATTAGACGAGGCGCT
>Ga0114925_10000469_pt1 | contig 17770 bp, 14 predicted proteins | sample SumtaG_2_FD_87287 | JGI IMG/M metagenome (GOLD analysis project Ga0114925, IMG submission 87287) | Deep subsurface microbial communities from Indian Ocean to uncover new lineages of life (NeLLi) - Sumatra_00607 metaG | ecosystem: Environmental > Aquatic > Marine > Oceanic > Sediment | place... | reverse complement strand
TTCTAAAAATTATAAGAATGAAAATAAATATTTTAAAAAAAAAAAAAAAAAAAAAAAAAAAATCGAAAAGGGTGGGAAAAAAAAACCTATTTTTTTTTTTTTTTCTGTGAGAAAGTTTTTTAATAACAACTTTTTTTTTTGCGAGAAAAATTCTTATTTCCTATGTCGAACTTCCTTGTCAGAACTGGAGTTGATATAATACTTATAATTGGAAACATACTTTCAATTTTGTTTATTGTGTGGACCTGGTTTGAATACATTTTTGGACTTTCACACTACGTATTTATAACTTCGTGTACTCCTGTTACTGCTAGTTGTCAACCTCCCTCAAATAATTTTAGGCCAGCTGGAAATGTTCCTGAATACGTTGGATTAGATGAATCTTTACAAAAACAAGCTATTTTTTATGGATTTTACTATTTTGTTCTTACAAGTGATATGTTGAGACCAATTTTGTCAATAATATGGTTTTTGACTGCTGCTCACATCAGACAAAGTGCTATACTTTATATTCATGCAGTAACATTGTTATTCGGTGGATTGGTGGAATTCATCAAGCTTATACTTTATCTGGTTGCTTGGGCTAGTCCAACAAGTAGATTTTTCGCATTTGCTCCTTCTCCTTTATCTTCTACTGTTTCTACGGAATTTATAATTGTTTTATGGTCATCAGTAATTTCGATTATTTTTATTGTATTTCAATATATTCTGTTGGCATTTTTAATACGTAGTGTAAGAATTGCTATTGCAGCTGAAGAACGTGCTGGATTTAGACCAATAAATAGCAGTGTTGGTAAAAAACCAAAATTTATGAAACCAGACCGAATAAGTGTTAAAAATTTTCTGTACAGAAGAGTTGCAAGTGCAAGTGAAGAGGAAGATTAAAGAGAAAGGGAGAGAGAGAGAGAGAGAGAAGAAAAAAAGAAGAACGAAGTAGTTAATAGTAGATCAGATAATGTGATAACAATAAAAAACAACAAATGAGGAAAGTGGAACATGTATTTAGTAAATTGTCCTCAAAATCAATTTTTCTTATTTTAACACTGTTGGGAGAAACGGTACTCAATGATTTTGAATCCCTAGTTATTTTAACTGTACCACACGCAAAATGTGTGAATACGGATCAATTTGAACATTTATGTGATTTTGCAGCAGAACCAGCTGCTCGATGTTTGTCTCAACAACTTTCGAATGTTGGAATAACGAGTATTGTGTATCCTTCCAATCAAAACAGGGTTTTCCAATGTGATATGAATAGAATTTCGTGTAGAAGCTGGAAATATCGGAAAGACTTAATTGAGTTCATTCAGCAAGAAAAGAAAAAGAATCGTAAAATGGTTTTGATCGATGTACACTCTTTCCCACCTTACTATGAAACTGAAAGCATTATCCCATTTTATGATATCGAAGCTTATGTGCTTGATGATAATTTTCCGCCAATATCGTACAGCGAAAGTATAATAAATTATCTCAAGTCCAAAAAAGTTTTTGCTGAGCTGTATACAGGGAGAAAAAACGATATTCATGTTGAGGTCAGGTCACATGGTATCGAAGCATTTCTTTTGGAATTTAGTGAGAGATTGATTACTGATGTAAGAGAAAGAATTCCAACTAGCAGAATGATTCAAATTTGTAAATTTATTAGTTCATGGATTAAAGAAGTGTGGATTAAAAAGGATTCCTCCTCCTCCTCTTCTTCTTATATTCGACCAATTATTACTAATTCTAATAATGGAAAGCAGTGTTGGGGAATTGTTATACATGGAGGAGCTGGAAGTAGTATAGTAAATCAAAAACTTGAAAATTACTTGAAAATTCTGTCTGAAAAAACTATTGACTTGATGTTGAAAAAAGGTTACAAAGCAATTGATGTAGTTCATCAAGTTGTTAGAGAAATGGAAGAAAGTGGATTTTTCAATGCTGGTAAAGGTTCTGTTCGAAATAAACTAGGTGAAATTGAAATGGATGCTTGTATAATGGATTCAAGCGGTATATCTGGAACAGTTACATCAGTTAAAAATGTTAAACATCCAATTACATTGGCAAGAGAAATAATGTTGTCTTCCGAATTTTATGTATTGTCTTCAAATGGGGCTCAGATGTTTGCCAAGAGTAGAGAATTAGAATTGGTTGTTGCAAATTCATATTTTTCAAATAAAAACAATAATACTGGAAATACTGTTGGATGTGTTTGTAGAGATCCTGATGGTAATTTGGCAGCTGCAACAAGTACTGGAGGGTTATTTGGTAAATATCCTGGCAGAGTAGGTGATGTTGGAGTTGTTGGGGCTGGTACATATGCTGATGAAAATTGTGCAGTAAGTTGTACCGGAAATGGAGAAATTTTCATTAAATATATGGTTGCTAAAGATTTGTGTTGTAAAATTTCTGAAGGTGGTAAATCATTGAAACAATCATCTAGTGAAATTATGGACAATCTTCCGAAAAATACTGGTGGATTTATTGCGATTGACAAAAATTGTAATGTTGTAACACCATTCAATACAAAGACAATGATCTACAATGTAGTAATAAGTTAGGGAAAAAAAAACGCAGAGTATATTCTTATTTTTTCTTTCTTTCCCATTTCTTTCTTTCTCACATCTTTTCAATCAAACTCTTCAAATCCCCTTTCAGATTTCTAAATTCTTTAGATAACACAGTTTTCCATCTTTTGTTATCTTCTATCAAATCAGTCAATGCAGAAGATATGACTCCTTGATTATCGAACAAGGATCTAACATTCCCATTTGATTCGAATTCTTGTAACTGACTTCTTCTTCCCCTTCGAATTAACTCAGATTCTATATTGTCCATTTCCATTTCTTTAGAAAATTTCTCCAAATCGTTTAACCACCCTCCAATTATGATAATTGATGAAACCAGTAAAACTGTAACTATTACAAATACTCCACTCAGTACAATGAATGGTATCCAAGCATTCCAAATTAAACACGGAATCAAGTTGGGGGGGCGTGATATTAGTGTAAGCAATATCAAAATACCTTTCCAGTAGGATGCAAAAGTATTATAATCTTCACATTGTGCATTGAAAATATCGAATCCTGGAAACAAAAATTCGATAAAAGCCAAGAACCCATCTTCCAAACATATAACTGGGTAATGACAATTGTAAACTGAATCAGGTACGAATGGAATTCTTCTTCGACATTGAGTTTCATTTACATTTATCCCAAAAATCCAAACGAATACTACCAAGTATCCTAATCTACCCCAACTTCTCAAATTTGTCACACTAAACCTATTTTCCTCCCATGGGGCAAACCCTTCGTAAGTTGGACAAAGTGTTCCTGAAAGAAGGAAGTTTTTCCTTTCTCTGTTGTCTGATGAAACATAGAATCTTATTCCTGCCTCTGCTAAAATTTTAACCTTTTCTCTCATTCTCATAACTGCACCTGGATCATTTGAATACAAAGTATGACTTGCATTCAACTCTTTTGCTATTTTTTCCTCCTTGTAGTGATGTATCCTGTGTAAAGTCTCTTGACTGACAGTTTGATATTTCAGCTCGTAAATTTCAGGAATAAGACTTTTCATTGTAGCATCCACCAATTCCTTTATTTTGTCAAAATTTAGATTTTCTTCCAGATTCAACAAAGACCACAGAATGTTTACATTGTTACTTAGACTATCGTACTTTGATCTCAATTTGGGATATTTTTCATTTATTTTATTCTTAATAAGTTGAATCTCTTTATTGTAAGATTCTCCACTTTCATTCAGTAACTCCTTTATCGGAAGTAATGCACCTGGTTGATTGTCATCGTATTGAATTATTTTTGAAGTTTCCTGTATTAAATCATCTTTAAACTTAAATTTCAATTCTCCACTTTCGTCAAAAATTTGTTCAACGAGTGTACTGTTTTCCGGAAAGGTAACATTGTTCGTTTTGGAATACATCCACATGAAAAAACTACAGGAGTAATATCTGAATAGTCTCCAAAATACAGTTACATTTTTGTATTGATCAAGTGAGTTACAATAAAGATTCTTGTCTGTTTCATTCTCATTTATTAGTTTTTCAACAAATTTGTAATAATCATTAACGAACCCCAATCCCATCGCGTCAGAGATTTTAAACATTTCATTAATATCACTAACGTTGGGCATGATTATTGGAACGATATTTTCAATTTCTTCATCATCGTCACCATCCCCATCATACAAAAGAAAACAATCTATTATTTCGTTATCGTCATCACCAATAAGATCCTTTTCTGTGTATGAAATTGTTGAAATTATTTTTTTGATAAAATAATAGTACCAATCCAAACCCTCATACTCCGAAAGAAAGTGCAGACTTTTGTCATTTCTAATTTCTTCAATATACAAGTCCATCAACTCTCTTGACTCATCTTCAGTGTTTATTGCACAGTAAGTTGGTTGGATGGTGGTGACCTTCCCATCAAGCACTCCGAAATAATATATAAAAAGTAATAAATGTAACCCAACCATTTAACGTCAAGTTTTTACCTATGAGGAGATCATATGTCTAAAGTTCAAATAATTTCATCTTTTCATTTAAATGAGAAAAAGGAAAAACGTACCTTGGATAATCTCAGGTTTACCTGTGGTATTATAAGTCTTGTGGTAAAGGGTACGTTTTTTGATGTTCCAAAAATTGGAATAACTTATCCAATGGAAAATGATTCCAAAAACATGTACATCTATGAAACTAAGGAGAATTCTACAGTGTCAGGAAAAGTATCGCCAATGTATTCCTACAAATACAATGAAATTCAAAATTATGATGCGAGCGATTTAAAGAAATCGTTGAGGAGTTTCATTGAGTCTTTAGCGAATAAAGAATTTGCTAAAGTGACAGTTTATTCTGGAATAACCTTTACAGTGTTCAAACATTCGGGGCTTTTATACTTGGTAGATTTCAACAATTTAAATGTGTGTAGAACAGCCACTTCTACGAGTATTGTTTATTGGCTCGCACACGATCAAAATTTCGACGGACTTTACATAGGAAGAAAGTACGCGTTGAAACCTGTTCAAATTCTTGTTGAAAAGGTCGATGATTTGTTTGTTGAAAATAAGAACGAAAGACAAGAGGTTATAGCAATTAAGGAGAAGAGTGTGAATTTGAATAATATTGAAGATAAAAATGATTTTGAACAACAACCCAGTGATACTTCATCGTCACCTCAACAACAGCAACAACAAGATGATAAAAAGGAGTCCGTGAAACCTAAAAAGAGAAGGAGAAAGAAAAGATCTATCAATAAGGATACCGAAGTCAGCGATGATAGTGAAGAAAATGAAAGTATTGGGAAGAAAAGAAGGAGAAAGAAGTCGATTGTTGGTGGTAGCAATGTAAAGAAAAGGAAAAGAAGAAAGAGAGGAAATAATTAATTTTTTTTTGGAAAAAAAAGAAACTCTGTTCTGCCTTTTTTTTTTGCTTTTTATTAATACATTACAACATACGAAACAAAAAAAAAAGACCAATCCTATCAGTCTCAACTCTCTACTCTCTCTCTCTCTCCCTCTCCCCCTCTAATTCTCCACTCTTATCGAAAATTATACCCATAAATATTTATATTCATGTCGTTAATCTCATTAAATTCACTTTTTGAAAATGGAGTATCGTCGTCGTTGTATTTTTCTTCCTTTTTCATGTATTTTCGGAACGATCTATATTCTGGGTTCTCCTCAACGACTTGTTCTTCTTCCGGGTAAAAACTATTCTTCATAACCTCGTCTTCATTTTTAAACCATTGTCCGAACTTGTTAGAGTCAGTATCTTCAAATGATGAAAGAAGATTATCCGTAGAATCATCTGAAGTAATGGACATTTTTTTTTACCCCTTCTATATGCGTTATAAAAAATCAAGAATAACAAGAAATAGAAACTGACCGACCCGCCTTTTTTTCCCACAAAAAAAAAGTTAAGGTTGGACAAGGAAGATATAAACATTGAAGAAAAGAAGAACCAGTTTATTTATTTTCTCTACTACTCTAATTCCAATCTATTCTTCAATAAATGGATGAGAAAATATACTTTTCAACATATTGTGTGTTCCAACATCTGGTTTGTATTTTGGTTTACCAAATATAGTTTGTACTGACTTTGAAATACTCAATAAAAATGGTTCCAAATTAACTGGCCTGGTAATACAAAATTTTGCTATTCTGCTGAACATCAATCCCATTATTTTCCTATTTTTAGGAGTATTGTAACCAGATCTCCCAAGAAACAGTTCAAAGACTTTAAGATTCTTATTCAACAACAGTTCTATAATCGACTTTGCCATAAACACGTAATTTATCTTCCCTTCCATGGTATTGTGTAAATCGAATAAAAATTCCAATTTAGAGACAATTACTCCCATTTCGTTTTTAAATGTGAGGTCTAACCCTTTCTCTCTATTTGCTGTTTTTTCCATTTCTATTTGTTCATTTTCTTTCAATCCTTTAATCAATGCTCCTTTCACATCATCGTCTGTTGCAGTGTTCGAATCAAGTTTCAGTTTGTATTTCTTAATAAATGAACCTCTCAATTTTTGATCATCCATTCCCAATAAACTAATCTCGAATTTAAGATCATTTTTGAATTTTTCCCATCTCCTTCGGTCAATTTTCTTTCGATTCTCAAGTTTTTTGAGATTACTCAAATAGATTGTATCGATAATGTAATTTCTTATAATGAATACATGAGAACCCTTGAACTTAAGAAGCACAAATAAAATGTACATTGCATAGTGCATACACAGAAAATATTCTATATCCATAGGATGTGCCAGAAAGGTCTTAAAAATCACTTCAAAAGACGAAATTGTCAAAAATGTTCTACTATTGAACAAAAACACTGATCTGTTCAATTCACGAGGTTCTTCGGTTTCAAGTCCCTTCTGAGGTATGGCAGATGGATCTGGGGATCTTTTTTGTAAATCCTTTTTGAGGTTGAGTAATAACTGCCCAATGGTCAGATTATCTGGAATAACTTCCCTTATATCGTCCTTCAGTTTTTTTTCCGCAGAATATCCAGCTTGCATTAGCCTAATGTCGTCAGTTAGTGTTGGTATTCCATCAAGAATATCTTGAAACCTTTTAACAAAGTCCAAAGTAGGACATTGAAGTCCAGTTTCGTAATATCCCGAAATCAAGACGTTGAATCTCATCCATAGATTTTTTAATTGATCTGTTGATGAAAAGTGCTTGTTTATCTCATTAATAGATTGGTAAATAGTACTACCATCTCCCAACGAAAGTTGTTTCATAATTGTAATTCCCACACTCTGCTTTTCCATCACAGTTGTAAATTCTTCACGTCCAAATAATTCCTTTCTTACTTCTTTTTTGACTTCGATCGCCTGTCTAAATTTGGAAAGATTCAGGTAATTATCTACTGTTTTGATAATTTTTCCCCAAATTTTACTTTCATCCATATCAATCAGCGTTTCCTTAAACACATGACCATACCTTGATCTGAGTATGATGAGGATCATTCTGATTATGTGGAATCTGTATTTGTCAAAATCAATGGATCTTGGGATCTTCATAAAATCTTCAGTCTTGTCTCCTTTCCTTCCCCTTCTAAGGATATTAAAATCATATTCGAATTTTCGTCTTGAAGAAATTATTTTGATCAGAAAAAGGATTTTGATCGAATCAGTTATGTGAGTAGGATCAGTAGACATGGGTAATTTTTTTTTCCTCCCCCACACTTCTTTTTTTAAAAAGTAACAACAATTTTTTTATTAAATATTTCGGTTCACTAATTTCGAGACTATATTCCAATTCCTTTGAAAATTTTGAATGACCACAATGATTTCTCAAGCAAGTCCCTAACTGTTCCTCTATTATGTAATCCAAGAAGATTAGTCGAAAAAAACGTTAGTCTATTACTTTTGAAAAACTTCCCAAGATTGAACTCAACAGTTGTAATCAGTCTCAAGTAGTTATCGTTATTCCTCAGATACGTCGGAAATACTCTAAGTAATTGGTCTACAGTGTCAATCAATATTATTCCGGAGGCAATAAAGTTCACAAAACTACTTTCTAAGATGTTTTTTACATCTATCTTAGTTATTTTAACAAATCTCTTGATAAACTTTAATTTACCAACAACTTCAGTCTTTTCCTTCTCATAGGGGTGTATTTTGAATATACTCCTTAAAACATCGTTATCCATCAACATTCTTCCCTGATCTAAATAAACTACATTTTTACCTTCTCCTGATACTTTGAAAATAAGTCTCAGTAGTGTGTCGAACAAAAACTGCATGTTATTCAACAAATCAATACTCTCATGGCCTTCAACGTATGACACGAAGTAAAGTGTTAACAATCTGAAAAACAGGTGAAGAGGTTGTCTTTTCACTATTGAATCCTCAACAAGAAATTTGAATGTGTTAACAATTTTCTCATTCTTAACCCAATGGAAAATATTTTTGTAATCTCCAATTACAAACCTAAAATTGAGTGTAGGTCTAACTTGTTTCAGAGTTAATGATAACTTGATTGGCACGATAACTGTTTTTTCATTTACGTTCATATTACGAATCAACTTGTAGATTTCCTGAAAAAATTTTGTTTTTCCTTGTTGTGGAAGATCTATTTTTTTGTAAACCATGTTGATCACTTCATCCAAATCATCTGCTAAATCTATTGGTCCATATCTCATAACAAACCAATAAACCTTTTCAACAAACAATTTCCTATCATTAGGGTTTCCATCCTCTCTTATCACTTTAATCAATTTCATAAACAATTCGAGGCCATCAGGGTCCATTCGTTTGACCCATGTGAGAATAAACTCCAACTGTATTTCAGGCAAATTAATTGTAAAGTTTCTGTCAGAAGAATCATAATAAATGCCACTTTTGATATATCGACTGTCAAATAACTTCCAACGATCATACTGACGTTGATTCAAAGTAAAAACAAGATTGCTCCTCAAAGGTCTAAACCTAATAACCGTAGGTTTGAATAATTTGGCGAATTGACGCAAAATATCAATACAACCCAATTTCTCAAACATATTGACAACAATACCCATGTAAATATTTCTTTGAGTTGGATTTTCAGCTTTTTGGAGTATTTCAGTGAAGATATTCATGAATTTTGTTATGTTACCAACATAGTATTCATAAGTTGCAGTAATTACATCAATTGAGAATTCGTAACCTTCCTTCTCAAGTGGTGCAACTAACACAGCAAATTTTTGTTTGAAAAACTTGTCGTAGTCTATTCTTTCCATCACTAGAAAATCAGCATGTGTTTGATCCTTGTTTTTATTGATCCCAACTTCATAATCTATTGAAAGCAAGTGTCTCCATTCCATAATAATATATTTGTCAAGCGGAATCTCCCCTTTATTTCCGGTAGTAATTAAAATCACTGGTTTATGGTTGGTCATGCCTAGGTGAAATCTTTTCAAGTAATTGAACATGAATTCCAGATTGTAAATTACATCTGGAATTGGTTTTGCTTTGATTTCCCCTTCCCCTTCCTCTTCTTCTTCTTCCTCCGAAACAAATCTACTTCTTTCTTCATCCTGTTCAAAGAAACTCAACAAATTTTCAATTAGAGCAATCTGTTTTGATTCTCTACTAATTGAATAATGTAAATATCCCATTTCGACAGAAGATCTCTCCTTTTTTTCTGATAATAACATGTTAAGGACTTGAAATCTTTCCTGTTTCAATGATAAAATTTCATCACACGCTTGTGTAAATCTGATTTTATTATATCTTACTTTTTGGAAGAAATTTCCATAAGATTCGAAAATAATTTTTCTTGTTTTGGCAAGATGAATGATTGACTTTGTAAATAAGTATTGTAAATATTTTAGATCCCTTGGAATTTTGGATTTTTCATCATTTTTGAATCCAACCTCACTAGATATCCATTCCAAGATCGTAAATTGTAAAGTGACACTTCCATGTAACTTCAAAATCCTATCTCTCATAAACATCAACATAAGAGAAAATGACGTGTTGAAGTCAACATTTTCGTACAATTCGACCAAGTTTTGAAATCTTTTGTTAAGTTCTCCCTCTCCAAATGGAGAAATTTGTATTTCAATTTTGTCAAGCAAATCACGTTCTGTTTCCAATTGTTTCTCAAGTCGCTCTTTTTCCTCTTGAAATTTTTCGTAACTGAGTTGATTAATCACCATTTGATTTATATTTTGTTCTTCTTGCTCCAAATCTTTCATCACAGCATCTTCTTTTGACATTGTGTTTTTTTTCTTTTCTACTTTAAAGGGTGTCTGATTTCCTTTTTTAGGAAATTACTATTGAAAAAAGGAAAAATAATCTGTAAAATTTACTTTCAAAAATGTTTACAAATTCGATAATAGAGTCATTAGTTAATGGGAGGACAAAAAAAAATGTCAGTATCATTATATTGGAATGATTATGACGATTATGACCAGAGATATGTGAAAGAAGATTGTGAAGAAGATGAGAATGACGATATTGTGGTGGAAGAAGACGGTGGGGGGTTTCACGGCTGTAGATATTGTTATGGTGTAAATAATCTTCAATTTTGTGATGGAAAATGTTCTACTTTCACGAGAGGTAATAAATATTCAGACAGAAACGTCTATTGTGATGATTGTATTAAAGATCATTTTGAAAAATGCGCCTGTGGGTCTAAGCAAGTATGTCCAGAATGTAAAATATATTTTCAAAAATGCAAAACTTGTGACAAAATACTTTGTAGGAGTTCTGATTGTACGTGTAAATGTGTGTTGAAAAATAAATACGGCTTTAATTCATGAAACAAAAAAAAAGAAATCCTCACGCACGTTTGAGGTCAACGACGAAGACGATGATGATTATTATTAGAATTTATTAACAAGTATATTACTGGCCAAGTTAATGTGTAAAATATTGCCGATAAATATACTGGAATGTACAACATACTAAAATACATACCAAATGTTGATAACCACGTAACTAGTAGAAAATAGATGATTGAGATATTGAAATCTTCACTGTTTCTTTTAACTGTTTGATAATTAGACTTTCCTCGAAAATTCAGTTCTATTGTAATATCATCCAACCACTTTAGTATCAAAAGAATGAATATTTTGAAAAAAATATACGAATTGTATCCGGCATGTATAAATTTTGATTCACAACTATCTCCATGTGGCAAACAGGTTACTTTCTTTGAAATCAGTGATAATAAATCTATAGCCATAAACGCTCCCAAATAAATCAAAAATCTGAATAACAATTCTAGTTTTGGAATGTAGTGTAGTAGTATAGAATTTGGAACAATGAATCCCATACGTATCATAAATGAAGCAATTAAATAGGATGCAACTATTGTCAGTCCAGTATCACCAAGTAGAGAATCCAATAATGATTCATGCATGTACTGCCAACCAACTCCTTTACAAAATGCTTCAAAAATTTCATGCAAGACACTAATTAATAAAGTTATCCCTCCCATACTAAGATACGCAAGTACATTTCTTGGTGGCCAGATTCTACCATTGTTCGTAAAATAAGGTAGGACAGCAGATGACCAATACATTGTTATTGTATACGGATTAACCAAATGATGGAGAACCCAAACCGAGTGTTCAAACAAAAATTTGAGAGTTTTGTAGCTAAACCAATTCAAATATTCAATATCCCACAATGTTTCGTTACATCCAAAGAACATCAATCCGATATTGTGAAATCCATCACAAATGAATAAAAAGCTCAAATTGTACAATCCGAAAAACAATAAAATTAACATAAAAGGAATGTAGGGACAACATAATGAAAAATTGTTACACATAATTATTTTTTTTATTTGTTAAGAATCCAATGAAAACGGAATCTATTTACAATTTAGCGTCTAATTTTTCTCTCTCAGAATCAAAAATAAATAATATTAAATCATATCTCCCCCCCCATTTCTTCTTGAAAGTAAACCTACTTTTGCGTATGAATTTATGTTGAGATCTTCTGACATAATTGTTCCATTTAATTGTTCCCAAATAACATCCCAAAGCACATGAACTGGTATTTCGTATGGTCTTGGTACTCTTATTTTTTTTGGTAGTTTATAATCCAAATCTCCTTCAGGAACTAAACATTGCCATACTGTATTTATATAACCTTTAGTTCGAACAGTTTTACTCATATCTATCGCCCTAATGTGTAAAAATGCTTCCATTATTAACTGAGCACAGAATACTCCATGACCCCTAATTGAACAAATCCACCTATCCATTCTAGATGTCATCAATATACATACTAGAATAAACAGTAGTATTACTATCGGAATAAAGGCATAAAAATTTTTCAAAACTGCAAATGCTACTCCAACAGCTAGTAATACAATAATTAGAATTATTATGGTGAATATGATGAGAAATGGCATTAAAAAATTCCATAAATAAGCTTGCATGTTGAATGGTTTACCAATTTCATTTTTCAAATATATTAACAATTTATCGTAATCTCCTTGATTCAATGATACTGACATTTTAACATCATAACATTTGCCTGATTTTCGAGTTTTTTGGACTTTGTTACCCATTACAACCTCGTAACACCACATTTCCTCCCCAGATTCAAGTTTCCCTTTTTCTATGTAACCCAAAAACATGTGTACATAATATGATCCGGTTACTCGTTCAGTCAGTTCATTTATGAGATTCCTAAAGCATCCTAATCGGCCTTTTACAGCTCCACGGTTACTATATACACAGATGAATACGTTACGCTTCTGTTCGGAAAATGCCATGATTACTCTCAAATGTTGGAATAGGTGTGGCTTTATAAGTTTAATAAGAACAAAAGAACTTTTAATAAGTATTTTCACTGATCTATTTAAAAAAAAAGACCAACAAATGCATCTTTCAAATTTAACTGAAAGCGGTCACTCATGACAACGCTCGAAGAGGTACTTTAAAAGTACATTACGAGCTCCGTTTATATCTCTATCAATCTTCAGGTTACAATGAGGACACTTGAAATCGATTTATCCCCTTTCTCTTTTTCAATCTTTCGAGGTACGACATGTTCGGATTTTTTTAGGCCTCACAAGATTTTTTGTACTTCCCAAAGAACTTTTAATTTTATTCACTTATTTTCACATTGAATTTAACACATATCAAATGAGTTGTCATATCACTTAAGTTCACGACAACTTTTAATAACTTGTTTACATAAGCTTTTGGTATTCCATTTGGAACATGATATCTGAAAACAAACTTATTCTCACTCCCCTCTTTCAATGGACAAGAATTGTTTTCATCTTCGAGAATGTCACATATTCTCCTTTTTATTGGAATGATGACCTGATTTCCATCCATTACTTTGACATCCAAAATTGGACTTATCAAACTACCCTTTGAAACCAACCCAGTTATTTTAACGTTGATATATTCTCCTCTCTTGATGACTTCATCTTCCATTTCAATTTTTTGTAAAATAACCTCTTTATCTTCACCCATATACCTTCGCATTAATCTATTAGAATAATTGATCTCATCATCATCACAATATTCCCAAACAAATTTACACGAGGAAAGGACAAGAATTAGTGCTAGAGCAAATATTACTATTTTTCCCATATTCCCCTTCTGTTATGTTTCATTAATCGAATGACTGGAAAAAATAGAAATAATTTCTTAATTTAGCATAAATGATTATAATTGAACTTCTTGACACTTGAGATACAATAACAATAGAGAGAAAGAGAGGGAATGACATTTTTTAGACGTGGCGATAAGAAGAAAAAGAAAAAGAAATTGATTCGAAGTGAGCATTATGTTCCATTGAAAACCCGAAATTATGATCAAGAAGAGGTAATGGGAAATGAGACTGAAGGTTTGCTAGACCCTCAATTTAAAGGTTACACAGTTGAAGCAGAGTTTCAAAACACTAATTCGTATGATGAAAAAGTTAATGTTCCACCCAATGAAGAAATTATCTATCACATGCCAAAGAAAATATCTGTGAAATCAGGTGAAAAAGAATTTACAACTGATGAGGAAGGAGAAATAAGGAAACCCAAAAGGAAGGAATTGGAAAAAGGACGAAATTTTATTAAGAGGAGAAGTTTTATGATCACTCTAATTTCTTTGACAATTTTAGTGGTATTAATGACAATTTTCATTTGGGTTCTTGAGCGAGGGTCTGCAGGATCTCATATTATGCTTATAAATGGAATACTTTCAACAATACTAGTTGGAATATTGATATTTGGATTGGTATTATTGTACACTGGAACTGCCATTTCTTCAAAGGTAATTTACATCATAGCCTTCTTGATATCACTTGGATTCTCTCTAATATTTGGATTGACGTATCCAACAATCATTTATCGTCAGTCAATTGAAGATTTTTGGGTATTGTTTCTTGCAAGCCCAGTGTACATTAGAATATTTTTGATACTACTTTTACCAAACTTGATATTCATTTTGATTGTCGCTTTGATTCTTGTTTGTGCGTTTGTATAGGAAAGGAAGAATTTTATTGAATTTTTCTCAATTTGTTAGTAAATACAAGAAGGAGGAATGATGATTAAAAATCTCTCCTCTTCTTTTTTTTTGTGATTTCACTTTCTTCTCTCAACATCTATTCTATTTCCGTTTGTTTTTGATAATGATAATGTATTATTGGGAGTTAAAAAAGTACTTAAACTCTTTGTTTGTTGAATGTTCAAATACAAAAAAAAAGCGGGGGGGGGACGGGATCAAATTAAAAATTTTTAAACAAAGAAGATGGCGACCTTACTTTTTGAAGGAAGAAATGATGTTGGATCAAATAGTGACGTTAGAATAACAAATGGTGGGTTTTTGGCAGGAAGCAACATGATAGTTCATGGAAACAATAACACTATAACCGGAGATTTTAATACTGTAAAAGGAAATAGTAATATTGTAACTGGTGACCAAAATACGGTTACAGGTACTGGAAATGATGTTATTGGCGATGGAAACTATGTTCATGGAACAGGGAATAACGCAATTGGAAGAGAAAACACTATATCACCCGATAGTATATCAGACGGAGGTTACTCATTTTCAACATTGTCTGATTTAATGAATATTCCAATTTTTGGAAGACGACAACCTACCGAAACACAATCTGGACAAAATATGTCAATATTGATTGGTGGTAATTTATCTGAATATCTTACAATTCGTGAAGAAGAAGAAGAAGAAGATTATGAGGAAGAAACAAGAGGAGGAGGAGGAGGAGGAGACTTAAGACCAATAAAAATACAACCTCCGTTCGTATTGGAAAATTGTTTAACAAACATTACAATTGGATTGGAACCTTTCAATGATGGATTGATCGAAATAAGGTACAAAGATGAAGTGATAAAGGCAGATAAAAATACAAAAATTCTGAAAAGACAAAGTGACAATGCAATTGTCGAAAACATTTTTCCATCAAAAAAGAGTAGAAAAGTGACAACTTACGAATGTACAAATGTTCCTGGGTTCAAATTATTTGTTTATAAGAATCATATCAAGACAAATGCATTGATGAATTTTCCAAAATTGAATTTTAGTAGAATTTCCGGAGGTAGAAAGAGAAGGAGAGAAAGTTCAATAATAACTGATTCAAAAGGAGAAAAGAAGAGAAAAATTGTTCCAACAAGAAAGGCAGAGAAAATCTCAGAAACCAATCCCAAAAAGGATTCTGGAATGTGTGTAGTGTGTTTTGAAAATCAGGTCAATACTATTATTGTTGATTGTCGTCATGGGTGTCTTTGTTCGGTATGTGCCAAGAAAATACTTAAAGGGAGTGGGAAATGTCCAGTATGTAGAATAGAAATTAACGAAGGTATAGATGACTTGTATCTTTCGTGAAAATAATGATAGTTTTTTTTTTACTTTGTTTGATCAATCACTTTAAATTCCAATCCCAATTTATCAGCATGTGTCGTCAATCCATGATTTCTGATAGTCTTCCTACTTTTAATACAACGAGACTTTCTGCAATAATCACACTTAACCTTATCCGGCTTACCAGGAATGTCAGTCCAGAACTTTTTGATCTCTATTTTTCTCTTCTTCTCAATTTTATTCACTGGATCAATTAGATTTGAATGTCTTCTTCTTTTCAACTGTTTTTTAGAACCTCCGTCCTGTCCAGTAAGATCAACAGGATTATTAACATTTGTTGATGCGTCATACACACTTTTAATTTCATCTATCCATTTTCCAACTTTCTTCTTCTTTTCGAGAAACTTTTCATCTTCTTTCCATGTAGGATTCAGAGTATTACACAAAGGACACCTCAACTTATTTTGTAACCATTTTATGGAACATCCTTTACAAAAGCTGTGTCCACAACTGTAAATATACTTTGTCTTCTTGTCAGTGTAAGGAGTGTTACAAAGAGAACATTCAAGAAAATCTATTATTTTCTCATGAGCATTTTTCAATTGAGTTTCAACCATATATCGTGATTTTTTCATCTCTCTTTCCAAATAACCATTTCTCTTCTCCATATCAGCTATTCTCTGAGACAATAACTTTGGCTTTCCTCTTTTTTTCTGCTTTTTCTTTCTTCTCCTTTGAATCATTGTTGGGGGAAGAAGAATAGCATTGTGTCTATCACCACCACCACTAATAACAACACCCCTTCTTCTAGATCCCATAAAATCGTTTTGTCCGAAAAACGGATTCTGATTAAACAATGACAGAGAAGAAGCACGAGGAGGAGAATAAGGAGGAGGTTGTTCAGGAGCAATAACATTTGTAGTAGCCGGTATTGGTAAAGTATACGCTTGATTCGGTAATCCTAATCTAAGCTGAGTAGGTATCTGTAACAAAGATTGTCTCAAACCCCCACCAGAAAATACCAAAGGAATAGACGATTGAGTAAAATTGGGATACGTTCCTAGTATTTTTTCAATCGAGTTTGATGATAAATATTTCTTTTTTTGTTTAGATTTCTTCTTTCCTCTCCCTTTTCTATTTTGATTAAATGTTTGATTAAATGACATGTCACTTTGACAAGCTAAAAAAATTTTCTGTGTGTGGGCCTAAATTTAAATTATGGCTGGGGGGGGGAAGCGAATGTCAAATTGACAACCGTTAATCCGGCGTGAGATCTGCTTGAAATTACAAACCCCGTTTAGAATGTCAAACAGAAAGATTGTTGTCTCGTCTATATTACTATGTACCTTACAATGTGAATTTTGTCAGACTGACAATGAAAGTCGGGGAAACCTTCAATTCTGTTGAGTCAGGGCGCATGCATTCCAACTGAATAGGGGTGACCTTTTTTTTCCTACCGTTCAACCTTTTTTTTTTGAGACTTGAATGTCAATTTGACACTTCAGCTCGAGATTATGAAATATGAACCGCGAATTACGTCAAACTGACACTTCGACGGCCTATGAAACACCAAATTGAAACTGGAATTAAAAAGACCCCGGTTAATTTAAAGATTGGCCGAACACGGGGTGTGTCCTTCCCCCCCCCCCCGCTTATAAAAAAAATTTCGGGATAAAAATGAAAAGGCGTAAACGAAGATCGAAAATAAAAAGAGAAATCATTGTCATTACTGATAACGGTGACGAGAGAATTTTCGAGTTTTTGGAGGAACATAACGATAACGAAGAGAGGAAGAGGAAGAAGAGAAAGAGGAAGAAAAAGAAGAAGAAGAATCGCAAACGAAAACGAAATAAATTTGACAGTAACACGTCGATAACGAGAATAAGGAAAAGAAGAAAATCGAAGGAAGAAGAGAAGGATAGAGAATTTTTAAAGTTTTTTCCGGAATGTAGAAAGAAACCAGAAAGGGAATACAAGACAAAGGAT
>Ga0114925_10000468_pt1 | contig 17773 bp, 18 predicted proteins | sample SumtaG_2_FD_87287 | JGI IMG/M metagenome (GOLD analysis project Ga0114925, IMG submission 87287) | Deep subsurface microbial communities from Indian Ocean to uncover new lineages of life (NeLLi) - Sumatra_00607 metaG | ecosystem: Environmental > Aquatic > Marine > Oceanic > Sediment | place... | reverse complement strand
TCCATATTTTGGTTCTTCTTTATCTAGAACCTTTGGGACTTTTAAATAAAGTCCGCTTAAATTTGGATGATTCTTAAAACCAATTAAATCAAATAAAATATTTAGAATTTCTGCTTTCCGTCTTCTACCTTCTTCTCCACTAAGTAAGAAGCCAATTTTTTTTTCCCATAACCCGATTCTTACGCGTTTCTCTTCAATTCCTCTATAAAACATAAACCCATCAGATCTTCTTGCATTAAAAATTAAACCATATGAGTTCGACTCAATATGGGCAATATCTCTTAAATATAAAAACCATTTATATCTTAATCTTTTATAGGGGAATATTGTGTTCCCATATATCACGATAACCCTCTTATTTGTAAGGTAATATTTACTTCTTATTGTTAAATTAGTTATATCTCTTAGAAATATTGCAAATATAAATCCTCCAATAACAAAGCAAATCCCACTTATAAGATAAAGAAGTGCTCTTGGATGCCAATCCCATAAATAATATCCATCATATATAGTTTTTAATCCCAGAAACAAAAAAAGAATGGATGGTATTAACCATACTCGTTTGAAAAACTTACTTGGATATGCTATAGATTGATAAAGAATTTCTTCGCCATTATACAATTCAAATTTAGGCTCAGAATTTTTTTTTTTCCGCAATTTTAATAGGAACTTTTTAATATTTATTGATATGCATAATTGTCATTTAATATATAAAATCATGAGGGGAAAAAGTGAGAATTATTTTCGATCATATTAATACTCTAATTGTATTCCATTAACTTTTTATCATTTCTGATAAGACTTTCTTAAGTAATAATTACATATTAAGAAGAGTGGTATACAGTTTAATATTCCTGTAGCAACCAATAAAGAACTCGTATATGCTGCTGTTACTATCATTACTGCCCAATAGATCAACAAAATAATTGGTGGTAAGATGTACATTGTTTTTTCCATTGGTTGAGGTTTTGGCATTCTATTAGGTATGAATTGAGTTGCTAAAATTAATCCAACTGCTATCAGCACCATTATACCTGCAATCATTATTTCACCCCAATTTACATTGAGTACCATCTCCATTAATGGAGTCCGATTATCTGTTCGTATCCCGTCCATACCAAATGCAAATGTAGTGCCCATGAGCGCTAAACCCGCTAATAGCAATGCAGCAACGCTTGCTATTGACCAATATATCACGGTAGTACTTTCCTTTTTGCCTTCTGTGCTAGACCATGCTATTATCAGATCATAGAAAAACAAAGTCCAAAATACTACTAAACACCAGCCTATATAATTTCCAAACGGAACGCCATGAATATATATATTATCAACTCTCCAGATCCACCAACCATTTGCTGCGGCGACAGGATCCATGACTAAGCCAATAAGCATTGAAATATATGCCGCGAAAGCCGAACGCATTATAGTATGTAGAATAAATTTTTTATCGATTCCATTTTCTAATTCTGTTCCAATTCCCACTATTTGTAGGCTTCCCCGCCCGTTCCCAATAATACTATGCGCTATGAAAACTCCGCAGTATGCAATAAGATACCAACCGAGCCAAACCCATAAAGGACATCTGTAGATAAAGAAAGTTAATGGACTGGGTGGATAATAATATCCCCCTACGATAATATTTACATTTTCGATACATCCCCCTGAAACAAGAAAACCAAGAAGCAAGAGCACTGTCTTAAAAGCTCCTCGAGACTTGTATGAGTGATATATAACAAAAATCGCTAAAATATAAATTAAAATCGCAAGAATATCAGCTGAAGGAATCATGAGATTTTACCTCGTTTACTAATCAGATATAGGTGAATAAATAAGAGAGGGATACACTCCACAATACCAACGGCGACTAATAATGAACTTGTAAAGAACGCTGATATCAACATGACTGCCCAAAATATTAACATTAGAATTGATGGTAAAATAAACCATAATTCAGAAGTTGGTCGAGATTCGGGCGTTTTATTTGGCACTAATGAAACTGCTAACGTTATTCCCATTGATATTATAATAAATATACCTGAAATTATTATATCCATCCAGTCTACTTGCATAATTAAATGCATTAAATAAATCCTCTCATCAGTCCGTATACCCTCAATACCAAACCAGAGCGTAAACCCCATGAGAATCAATCCCGCAAAAAACATAGCCGCGACACTGGCTACCGCCCATAAGCCAGCTGTAGTAATTTCTTTTTTCTCTTCAACACTAGACCAAGTAATTAAAATTTCATAAAAGAATACCATAAAAAAAATCACAAAAAACCAACCAATATAGTTACCAAAAGGTATTCCATGGATGTAAATGTTCGATACCTTCCAAACCCACCAGCCGTTTGCTATTCCAACAGGGTCCATTAATAAATCTATCAAAATCGCAGCATATGCCGTAAATACAGCCCTTATAATTGTAAGTTTAATGAAATCCTTCTTAACTCCATTTTCAGGCGCGGTGCCGATTCCAACGGAATATAGACTTCCCTTTCCTTGCTTAATGAGAATGTGAGATGCAAAATTTGAGCAATACACTATCACATACCATCCCAGAACTACCCATATGGGGCATTTATAAATAAGAAATGTTATTCCTCCTTCAGGGTACTCATACCCTCCAAATGTTACATTGATATTTTCAATACCCGCAGTAATAATCAACGCTCCTAATAAAAAGAGTAAAGTTTTGAATACTCCCCGAAATTTAATAGAGTGGTAAATTACAAATATAGCTACTACATAAATTAAAATGATAAGGATATTAACTGATAAGCTCACTAATTTTCACCTTATTAATTATTCCCGTTTAAGGACATCTTTCCATGGAATTACGAGCACATCGCCTAACATAATACCTGCAAAAACAATAATCATCAAGATTCCATACATTTCAATTGTATCCGTAATAGCGAGGGGTAAAATTATGCCGATGAACCAAATACACTTATAGGTAAATTGAAATAGAAGGATTGGTACGAATTTCATCGGATTCCTTAGTGCTAATAAGGATATTATACCGAACGCTAGCCATACACTAGCGGCGACGCCATAAACAATAGGGTCCTGTGGTGTAGGAAACCCCATTAATGAAATAAACAGATCTGGCGCTATTAGCATAAATAATCCTAACGGAATTTCTATGACAATTATAAGTGCGTACATAAGTTTCAGCTTCAATTCCTGATCTATCTTATCAAGCATTTCATTCTCACCTTTTTTCTAAAACATCCTCCAAAAATTCAGTTAAATCCATTACTTTTAAATTAGATTGAGATTCATTAGCTCCATCTTCAAGATTCGTTTTGCAGAAAGGACAACATGATAATAAAATTTCAGCATTTGTTAATTCTGCCTCTCTTATTCTCTCTTGGGATGTAGCTATAGCAAATTCTTTAAATGCAGACTTAACTCCTCCGCCCGCACCACAACACCATGCATTCATCGTTATTCTATCCATCTCATTTAAAATAGTTCCTGGGACGGCTTTAATCATATTTCTAGGTTCATCATATACCTTTTCATGACGCCCTAGATGACAAGGGTCGTGATAAGTTACTTTACACTCTTTATCCTTAAGTTTTATTTGACCTTCATCGAGTAGCTTATTTAATAATTGAGAAACATGAAGTAACTCAACGCCTAAATTACCTATTTCTTTTTGGTAATCAGTTTTAATGGCCCGATAACATCCTGCACAGGAAAAAACAACCTTCTTTGCTTTAGAATTTTCAATTAATTCACGATTATGCTTCATTAATTCGATTGCTTGGTTATTGCGTCCAGTTCTTAATAATGGTGACCCACAACACCATTCATCTGGAGATATGGTAAAATCCAGCCCTAATTTTTTGAATAATTTAACTGTTGCTTCAGCAATTTTTTTTGTTCTATATGATGAGGTGCACCCTACAAAATAAAATATCTCGGCTTCAGGTTTAACTTCAATTCCTAAATCTTTCAACCAAATTGTTCTTGTTGAATGATCCTCTTTATAAGCATTATGATTCTCTTCGATGCTTTTACTGAAGGCTTCATGTTCCGGTCTAACAAACCCTTCTCTAACAAGTTCCCGACGCATTGCCTCAAATACCTCAGTAGGCTTTAATTCTATAAGAAATTCGCAATTAGATTCGCATAAACCACATAAAGTACAAGCATTGAATACTTCTGCTAACTTTTCGCTTAATTTTAATTCCCCCTCAATTAAGCCTCTTGTTATTTCCATGCGACCGCCTGAATGATAGGCATCAAATTTATAAAAAAGACCGCTAGGACAACCATAATACCGATCTTCATTCTTGAGAAAATAAGGATTAATATAGATGCAATTATAACATTTAGTACAGTGATAAACCATCTCATGGAATTCTTCCAATTGTTTTACCATTTATTTTCACTCTTTTTGTATTTCGTTTTAAATATGATTATTTTTTTGTTTTATAATTTCCTCACCACATTTCATTCCGGAGGTTAAAGCTAATTCTACCCCTACTCCTGAGACTTCCTTTCCTACATCTGCGCCAACAAGATATAATCCCTCAATCGGAGTCTTAAAGTCTTGTTTATTTTTTCCGATTTGTGTGGTTATTTGTCCCAAACCAATACAAGGCCCCCCTTCCTTCCCCCATAGCGCTTCAGCTTCCTTTGGGTGGAAAAAACCCTTCCATACTATATGTTTTTCAGCATCTGGAAAGAGTAAATGAAATGTGTCTTCTAACATTTTCTTCCAAGGATCCCAATTATTATCTGTTATAGATTTATAATTTACAATAATAGCAGGTAAAATTAGCTGATATCCTTCTGGAACTATTTCAGGGGACATATTTGATATTACAGGAATAAATACCATTGGAGGGTATTTAGGTATTTTGCCTTCATCAAACTCTTTAAAATACTTCTCAGTATCTTTTTGAACGGCAAATAGAAAAGGCAAATCCGTGATTTTTTTGTTTAATAAAACTCTTAGAACTAAAACACCTAAACTTGGCTTTAATTTTTTAATCTTTCCAATATATTCAGATGATAACTTATTTTCGTCAATAAGATTAAAAATTGTTTCTTTTAGCCCTATATCACTAATGATTAGAGGGGATTCATATCTTTCTCCATCTTTAGTCATGACTCCTGCTGCTATATTATTTTCAACCAAGATTTCCTCGACAGGAGTGTTTAATTTTAATTCGCCCCCTTTCTTTTCAATTCCTTTCCAAATCGTTTCCGGGATTTTTTTACAGCCCCCAAGGGGATAACCTAACGACATACATTTATTTTCCATTAAGGCCTTTGTGGACCCATCAATTACAAAAAAGATAATCCTTAAATATTCCCCCACAGAGCCCTCACTAGATAATGACACTAGCCCTGCAATAAATAGAAATGTAAGAATGTCTTTAATTCCTGGCGGAAATTTTTTCTCTTCTAACCAAGATCTAAAATCCATTTCATTATAACGGTGAGTTTTTCTTGGTGTTACTCCTCTTAATGCTCGTAGCATTTTATTGTATAATTTTTCGTAGTTAGATGGTTCCAATCCATTTTCTTTAAACTTTTCTCTATCAAATGGAATGATATTGCCTGGTTGATTAAGGTCAACTCCAACAGTCCCTATTACATTCACTCCATCTACGATAACGAATGGAATCTTATCTGTATTAAACCACTTAAGTTCATTCTCAACTTCCAACTTAGTTAATAACTCTTGAATTGGACCATATTGACACCTATTAATTATGTGACACCCATAATCAACGGAGATTTCAAAATCTTGGAATTTATGTACAAAACCAGAACAACGCCCGCCTACTGTGCTATTTTTTTCAAACATTATAGTTTTATATCCATTTAAAGTAAGAATAGCGTTTACGGCTAGACCTCCAATTCCCGCTCCTATGATTATCGCGTCGTATTTCATTTATAAATCTCTAATTCCTCTTTTATTTGAAAAATATCATTTATTACATAAAGAACTTAATTCTTTATTAACTCGTTCACGAAATTCATCTTTTAAAAAAAAGGCAGAAGTAAATCCAAGCAATGCCCGAACAATAATCTCATTAAGAATTTCAAATTTTTCAATCTGGATTTTATCTTCTGTTATTAGTTTTAAAACATCCAGATCTTCAATAAGAAATCTTTTTAATAAGTCAACTGGAAATAAAATACCGGGTAATTCCGTCAAGTCTTCTGGTGTTGCCTTTTTGAGTTTAAAAATTGTATCACCCTTGTTAATGGCTATAATAATTGTTATAAGGGGCTCTAATTTTAAAAAGAATTTATATCCATAAGCAGGCTCCAATTGCTTTAAAAGATGAAACTTCAAATCTTTATCCTCAGAAGCAACTTCCATATACTTAATTAATGCCTTCTCAGCAATGTTTATAAACTCATTACTATCAATCTCATTGGATTCTACTTTTTCTAAAATTTTAGCTAATATATTATCCTCCCCTGGGGGAAAGATTTCTTTAATTAAATCTGATAAGGCTCGGAAACCAAATAAGAAAAATGTCTCTACTGCCAATTATTTCACCTCCATCTTATAGTAATCTTCATCAGCTAAAATTCCCTTTTTGTGATTCATTATTGAATGAGGATCAACGAGAGTTTTCCAATTTTTTAGTAATCGCATATAACCGGGTGCTAATAGGGGCATAACAGCTTCGTTAAAATCGTGTGCAAAATAGATGTAAAATATCAAACAATCTCTCCGGCGAAGGATGGAATAATAACTACCAATTTGATGGCCCGCAAAACTTTTTTTCGAATCTACAGGGTCAAAATTATCAAAATAAAGGTCCATCTCTTGCAAGGCATAATGGTAATCATCAACGGGCTGAAAATAACAAGCAATCTCATAAGGTCTAGGTGCATATTCAGTAGCAGCTTTTTTGGTAGATTGGAAAATCTCGTATGCGTCATCCAATGCCAAGAGAGGTGTATTACCTCCAAATGCCCCATGAACTCGGAATGCTCTTGCTGATAAAAACATAAAATCAACAAGTCTTCTTGGTTCTTCTATTACTTGTTCTAACATTGAATGAGGCCCTGGTGAAGTCATTCTCATCATTGTACCTTGTACTTTATCCAAAGGTCCTACTAAAATTTTCTTAAAATTTTCATCAATGATTTTTTTAAGCCGCTCTTGATAATAATTAATTCGCCTTTCTGAACCTTCCAACACCATCGTTATCATTGCTTCAAAAAAACTTCTTTTCATCATTTTTTGGGTATCCTTCTTTTTCTGACCAAACAGCATGGCTAAGTAAGGCCATTTCGTTAGAAATATATTTTTGTAAACATCATATTTAACAATTAGCTTAAGAATTTTAAAACAATCTTCTAACGGTCCAGCAATGGCAACATACCTATCATTGGTACCTCCTTCAAAGCTTTCTATTATAGGGTATAGTTTAATTTTTGCTTTCGTACATACACCAAGCGTCCCAAAAGCGAAAACATAAGCTCCTGATAGATCAGGACCGCATACATGAGGCCAATTCTCACTTTTTTCACCGGCAGGATTTGCAAAAGAACCCATTTGAATGATTTCGCCATTGGGCAAGACAAATTCATATCCTATTCCATGGTTAACAAACCCCATACCATACTTGGCAGAATAGGTGCTTATACCCCTGCATTGAATCAAGTTAGCAATAACTTTGACTACATGAGGGCCGCTAGGTTCTGGAACGAACAAACCATGTTTCCACGCTTCTATTTGGAGCTGACCCATAGATACTCCCGGTTCTATAGTTGCTGTCATGTTTTCTTTATCAATTTCTAAAATTTTATCCATTTTCTTTACATCTAAGATAATTCCGCCCTTTTCCGGAATCACCGCACCAGATATGTTTGCTCCAGTCGCCTTGGGAATTACTGGAATTTTGTGCTCATATGCTAATTTTAAAATTTCAGAGATTTCTTCTTTATTTGATACAATTACAACATAATCGGGACCACGAGTTCTCACGAATTGATCCCTAGTGTGAGCAAATCGAATTGTAGGGTCATCTGAGGCATTCTTTTCACCAACGATGTTTTTTAATTCCTTAATTATATTTTTATCGGATACAGTCATTCTATTACCCCCTTTGGAAATATTTTACCGCTATTAAATATATTATGCGGGTCAAGTATTTTTTTCGCCTCTTTTAATATTTTAAAATAATTAGGAATTCTGGAATATATCATTTTTCTCCAAATACCATAAGGTCTATCGATAATTCCGCCCTTGTCAATAATAAATTCGCTAATTTCCTCAAATAATTGATTCACTTTTACAGCATTATCTGAATTAGAATACAAGGTATATTCCAAATAGAACATCCTCGCTTGTTCAATTGGCATAAGATAACCATACAAATCATTAATATCATATCCAGAATTAGCAGCTAAATCATTTATTTCTTTATTTAACTCTAATAGACTAGATTTACTTGCATAGAAAGGAACTATTTGACAATTTTCTCTGTAATCCCGATGAGCAATTATCTTATTGGGTAAGTTGAACTCTTCTAAGAATATTTCTTCAATGTTCGAAACATCCGTATTTGTTTTATAATCTCCATTAGAGAATTGAATATTTAAATCCTTTAGGTCATCTTCAAAAAGCTGAATTTCTTCTTCCTCCCAACCGTTAATATTTAAAACTAGCGTCCAGTTGGGCAATTTTTCTCTTAATTCCTTAAAATGTTGTGTGTCTTTCGCTAGGAGTGCTGCCATATTTAGTTTACTTATTCCTAAGCACTCTTTCCCTATTTCAATTCTTTTAATTCTCATCATATCCGTTAAAATAGTATCCAAATCCTCATAGGATTTTAATAAGATTTTTTGAAAATCGGGGATATGTTTAAACTTAAGTGTCATTTCGGTCACGATTCCCATGGTTCCTTGTGCGGCTGTGAAAATTCGAGTCCAATCGGGACCTACTGGGCCATTAGGGGAAATGCCCGGTCGGCCTGGTACTGTAGAAGCAGAGCCCGTATGTAGAATTGTACCATCTCCTCTAATAACTTCTAAATCCATTATGCATTGTGAACCTTCTGAAAGGATGACCATTGGACCAGAAAGAAGAGGGATTCGTTCTATATAACTTGAAAGCACGGACGCTTGACTTGGTAAGCCTAAAGGTACCATGCATTTATAGCCCTTATCGTTTAAAAATCTTTGAAGCTCTTCATAGGTTACACCTGGCTGAATGGTAACATTCCGACTAGATCCTTCTCGAATATTTAAAATTTTTTTCATATTTGACATATCAAGTAGGATGCCCCCATTCTCAGGGATAGCCCCGTCATAATAATCGATTTTTGATGATTTTGGAATAATTGGAATATTATTTTTAATAGCTACCTTTATTAATTCAATAATTTGTGATTTATCATCAGCTTGCACGATTAAATCAGGATTTCCGTACTTTATCAAGATGGAATCTTCTTCAGTAAGGCTATCCTTACCAAATATGTCAATAATTTCCTTTTTAATTAAATCATCTATAATAATATATACACCCGCTTTTTTTTTTACTTAGTAAATAATATATTACATCTATATACTTATAATAATATTCCATTAGTTTACTCTTAATTATATCGTAGATTCAATTTAAGGTTAAATATCTTTATATACAAAAAAAACCAAAATTATCATATAATCAATTTTAGGATTTAATAAATAAAATAAAAATAGTGATCCAGATGGAAAGACTAAAAGAAATTAAGGAAAAAGGGGTAGATTCCGCAACTCCAGAAGATATACTCATAGGATTAGGAGTAATTACTGAGTTCATTAATACTAATCCCGAAGCTCAAAATTTAATAAAAAATTTCGAATTGACTGGAAATTTCGATGTTGAAGGCGTTGGTAATTATATTCTCTCAATCGCAAATGGAAAAAGTGAATATGCACAGAAAAGTATAAGTGAACCAAGTTTTTCGATTTTTGCCAATCTTAAGTCACTTACAGAAATATTAATTGGTCAGCTAGATGCATCCATGGCATTTATAACAGGAGATATAGAAGTAGCAGGAGATTTTGGAAAAATGGTTGATTTCTTTGAAGTAATGGAATTAGTCTATAATAAATTAGAACTCGTTGAGAAAGAGGAAAGAACAACTTTAGTCGATGCTAAAACCATGAGAAAATTTTATAACCTTTACATGGAATTTAGCACGGATAAAAGTATAGAAATAGATCCTAACGACATCCCTCTTATTTTCGACATTTTTTGTACTTTTGCAAACTTAAATAAGGAGGCTATAGATGTCATGGAGGATGAAGAATTTCTTGTTCAAATGGTTATTCCAGACGTTAACACATATGTAGTTAAGGCAGAAAATGGTAAAGTCTCATGGTCTGAAGGAGAAATTGAGAATCCTTCATTACAATTTGTGCTTGAGCTAAATACTGCTGCGGATGTTTTTTTAAGCGGGGATGCTGCATCGGCTTTTCTTGATGGCAAAATAGAAGCTTCTGGTAACATTGCTGAAGCGCTTGTTCTTAACGATCTAGTCGAAATCTTTTTAGAAATGTTACCATTCACAGAAAAAGAAGAATAAAGAATTTTTTTTCTTTACTTCATTTTATTTAATTAACTTTTAATGATTGGATAAATATCGCCTTGCTTATAATGGTATATTATGTCATATGTTTACATGAAATCATTGGAAAATAAAGCAGAGAAATACGATAAAGGCATAAAATCTCTAACTTTAGGGAAATTGCCAAAAATTAAACAACTTATCGTTGATAAATACCTTAAAGAAAGCGAAAATTTACTAGATATTGGAATGGGCACTGGAACTTTTGCTATTCTCGCCGCTAAAAAAGGAGTAAAAGTGACTGGAATAGATTATTCGGACAAAATGTTAGAAGTAGCGAGGAAAAATATTGATAAAGAAGGATTTTCTGGGACGATTGAAGTGTTAAAAATGCCAGTGATCGATTTGGATGATAATTTCGAAGATAACTCATTTGATAAAGTAACAGCAACGTTATCATTCAGTGAGCTATATCAGAAAGAACAAGAATTTTGTTTAGATCAAATCCACCGAATTTTAAAAGCAGAAGGAGAATTTATAATCGTCGATGAGGTAAAACCTAAAACCTTTTTGAAAAAAATCCTTTATTTCTTTATTCGAATTCCTTTAGTATTTATCACATTTATGAAAGCTCACTTATCCACTTCTGCCTTGATTAATTTCGAAGAAAAATTGAAAAATCATAACTTTCTGATTTTAGAGGAAAAATTGTTTCTGTTAGATACCCTAAAATTAATAAGAGCAAAAAAAGGATCTGGAGTTTGAATATAATGAGTCTGAAAAACGCATTGAAATTATTAGGTGCTCATCTTTTTAGGTGGATAGGTTTTCCTGTGGAACCAGATTTAATAAAAATTGGGAATCCAACCAAAGAAAGTCCAGTTTTACTTACCTGTAATTTTAATTTAACAGTTAAAAGGGTTTTAAAGCACCTAAAGAATCTTGATTGTTATTTATTAATTGCCCCATCAAAGGGAATAAATGTATGGTGCGGAGCCTGTGGAGATGATTTTACTACAGATTCAGTAATCTCAATTATTAAAACGAGTGATATAAGCGACTTAGTCTCTCATAAAACTTTAATTTTACCCCAATTAAGCGCTCCGGGGATAGATCCAATAATAATAAAAAAGAAAACTGGATGGAATGTAAAATTTGGGCCAGTTTATGCTAAGGATATACCTGAATACATAAATAATGACTTTAAAAAAACTTTAAAACAAACTAAAATAAGATTTCCGCTGTATCAAAGAATTGAAATGGGAAATACATATTTTATCATGTTGTTTATAGTTGTTTCTTTAATTTATTGGATAGTATCGTTTTTTCTACCATTTTTAGACTTGATTCTTTATTTAAATACTGTTTTAATTCTTGGTGGAATGATTTATGGCTCTCTACTTTTATTACCAAATATACCAATAAAATTAGGAAAACCAAAAGTATGGCTTTTTGAGCTAATAGTAGTCGCATTAATTATTATTTTTGATATTCTTATTCTTCAGAACTTAGGCTATTTCATATGGAATCTTATCGTTTCTCTACTAACTGCCTTAATTCTCTCGGAAGATTTTAATGGTCTAACTTCTACTTCTAAAAGCGAATTAGGGGAGAAAACTTGGAATAAAGGCAAACAAAAAATGAAAGTTATCTTTGGAGAGTATAAATTACAGCCTTATGGAGAAATTAAAATTGATAGGGAAAAATGTATCGGTTGTAAAGTATGTATTGAAATATGTCCTCGAATTATGTATGCCTTTAATAACGAAGATAATAAAGTTAATTTAAAATTACCAGAAAAATGTATTAACTGTAACGCATGTGTAAATCGATGTTTAGCTCAATGCTTAAAAATACTCTAAAAAAAGCAATTATACTGTACATTAAAAATAATAAGAAAAGACCTAAATTGTCATGAATTATCAAAAATTATATTTAGTTGATGGAGCAAAAGGTCATACGGGTACTTTTTTAGTAAAAGCACTCTTGGATAACGATAAAAATTGTAAAATCGTAGCTACAGATTTACCCGTCGATACCAGAAAAGAATTAATGACGAAAGAAACAGTATTTAGTAAATCCTTTGGGTATATGTTAGAAATACTCGAAGATCCCCGAGTAGAATATATACCCGCCGATTTGACCAAGCCAGAAACTTTAGAAAAACTATTCGAAGGAGGCGATAAAAAATATGATATTATCTATCATCCCGCAAGTTTCTGGGATTATTTTGCACCGTTAGAAATATGCCGAAAAATTAATGTGGAAGGGACAAAGAATTTGTTAAACCTCGTCTGCGAAACCCAAGATTTAAACAAACTGAAATTCATTCACTGGAGTACTTGTGGTGTGTATGGAGAACCTAAATATATGTACGACAAAAAGACAAAATATGTGATTCCTTGCAGCGAAACTACAGCATTTAATCCTCAAGATTACTACGAAATATCAAAAGTGGAACAAGAATTAGTAGTGAATGAATTTATCGAAAATAAAGGATTGAAAGCCATAATCATAAGACCCGCTCCTATTTTTGGACCTTATCAAATGTACGGAATATATCACATCCTTTTATTGCTGAAAGTTGTTGGCCATGGTATTGAACTGATAATTAACCCAAAAAAGCACAGGCTCGCGTTTCCATCGATTCATGTTGAAGACTCCGTACTCGCAGCTATATTTCTCTCTAAAAAAGATGATGCAATCGGTGAAACCTATAACATTGTTCATGATCTCGTCTGGATGGACGAATGGCTTGGATTCTTAAATCAAAAATTAAGTATTCGTTATGTTACACTGCCAGTAATGTTTATTATTTTTAAGTTTATCGCAAAACAGATGGCATGGCTCGCCAGAATTAGAAATAAGAAAGCAAGAAAACTCAGTATCCGACCAATACTCGATGCGCCAATGGTCGAATATCTTACTAAACAATTTGCATACTCTAACCAAAAATTAAAAGATTTAGGTTATAAGTTTAAGTATGACACATGGACCGGATTTAAGCAAACTATTGATTGGTATATCGAACACGGTTGGTTACCAACAGAACAAAATAAAATGCAAGTGTATTAATAATATAGTAATCGATAATACAAAATTTATTGAAAACAATTTATACTAGAATGACATAACTTTCAATTACAGATTAAAAATTGAAAAAAAAATATTAAATGAAATGATAAATTCAAGAGAATTAATAGATTCCGCCGAAATAGAAATAAATATCCCGTTCAAAAACCTCGACCTTCAATTTATTACTTGTAAAAATTGGGAGGGTCAAGCTATAAAAATGCCTATTAGCCTTTTTAAAGAGCTATTGGATAGCTATTTAAGAATACTAATTACAGACGAATTAAGGAGAGATAAAAAAATCGTAAAGAAAATAATAAATATCAATGTTCAAATGGAAAAACACACTGACCATGGCATAGTTTATATATTATTGGAAAAACCAGACGGAGGGATCGCAAAAGTAGGGCAGTTACCAAAAATTTCAGTAATGGGCTTAGATACATTTAATGAAGAAGGATGGGCTAAATTCTCTGAAATTCTCTTACTTTCAATGAAGAATCAACTCTTTACGCTCTCGTTAAGGACTACAATCGAGGCGAAAATATTAAATAGCTCTCTTGAAAAGAAGACGTTTAAGATAATACATGATGAAAAAGTAACCGAAGAAAAAATAAAACTCGCAAACTTTCAGTTTAGAGATCTTAACGTGCTTAATTATTATAAAAATCTAAAAAATGTTTTAAAATGTTATGGGATTAAGTTACTAGAATAATTAGAATAATTAAATAAAGTAAAATTATAGGTTGATAAAATAAATGACAAAAGAATTACTATCTTATGAAGATCTCTCAGAAGGGATGGAATTACCTGAAGTACAAAAAGGACCAATTACTCGACAACAATTAGTTGATTATGCCTCCGCTTCTGGAGATTATAATAAATTGCATTTTGATGAATCATTTGCTAAAAAAGCCGGCCTCAAAAAATGTATTGCTCATGGAATGCTCCAAATGGCAATGGTCGGATCCTATATAACAAATTGGGCAAAGGGCGGAACTTTAAATAATTTCAATATTAGGTTCACAGGTATGGCTAATGAAAATGATACTCTTACGTTTAAAGGAAAAATTCTGAAAAAATATCAAGAAAATGGAAAAAATCTGGTTGAAATAAGCGTCTTAAGCGAAACACAGGAAAAAAGAACTACAACTCAAGGGTCTGCTATTATTACTTTTCCTTAGAAAATATTATATTATAATAATTTTAGATATTTAATAAATAAAAATTTAAGAGTAAAATTCCTTAACATTAATAGATTAGATTGAATTTCTGAAAAGTTAAATTGAAAAAATTATTGTTGTGTTGTTAATGGTAGAAAAAACAAAAGAAAAAAAGACCGAAGAAGAGAAGAATGATTTTTACATAAATGCCTCAGATCTTACTGATATCACTCTTACTGAGGAGGAATCCGAGAGATTAATAGAAATGTTAAATAGAGGTCCGAATGAGAAAGCGAAAGAATTCACGAAAGAATCTCTGAAATTCTACCGAAGAAAAAAAATCTGATATAAACCAAGAAATAAAAAATAAAAAGCGTAAATCTATATAAGCCCCCAAAGGATGATTAAAAAATTAACCAAAGGATATTAAATTAAAAATATTAAGATGGGGAAAAAAAAGAAAGAAGTTTGTCCAACGTGCGGAAAATCGTTTGTATATCTTAATCGGCATAAATGTAAAGAAGTCGAAAAAGTGATTTCCGATAAAGGAGAAAAAACGAATGGAAGATTTCGAGGAGCACAAATTCCAGATGTCGAAGCAAATTTTCTTAAAGAGCTAGAATCTCAATTAAAGATAGAATTTGAAGTGGTTGAAAATATTAATTTCGACACTAAAATGGGCTTTACTGTTGAGGATAACCGAGTATCTATGCTCGGTCTTTACGATTGCGATTTATCGACTCTACCTGAATCAATAGGGAACCTAAATTCACTGCAAGTAATTACTTTAGCTAGCAATAAATTGTCTAAGCTCCCAGATTCCTTTTGGAATCTTAAATCACTCAAAGTATTAAGTTTAATTGATAACAAATTCACGACTCTCCCAGAGTCATTAGGAAATCTTTCCTCACTGCAAGTTTTAAGTTTAGATTCTAATCAGCTTTCGACTCTCCCGGAGTCGATTGGAAACCTCTCCTCCTTAGAAATCCTATGGTGCTTAAAAAATCAATTAGAGACACTCCCAGAGTCAATAGGAAACCTTAAATCACTTAAACAATTATGGATAAGTGATAATAAGTTAAAATCTCTCCCGGAGTCGATAGGAAACCTCTGCTCCTTAGAAATCCTATGGCTAAATGAAAATCAATTATCAACTCTTCCAGAGTCCCTAAGTAGCCTCATCGCTGAAGTGTCGCAACCAAATGTGAGAAAAGAATCGCTCCACACACTAGGATTAGGAGGTAATAATTTGAAAACTCTCCCAGAGACAATAACCAAGCCTAAACAGATACCACTTGGCGGAAGTGGGATGAAACTCCCAGATGGCACCTTTTTTGTACATGAGAGCATATCCCCAAATGACATTAAACCACCACTTAAAGTCTTTTTAGATAATGAAAAACCTATGACTCTCTCAGATGCGATAAAAATATTAACACAAGAAGGCGTAAAATTTGTTCCCGGATAGTAGTAGATTGGATTAATGATGCGGTGGATGGTATTCAGGAGAAAACGTCGAGATCGCCTCTCTCTACCAACATTCTTTAAATACATTGAGGGAAAAACTTTTTTTTTAGAATTTAGAATAAGAATAAGTTGTGAATTTTCTTAGAGGTAAATTAGATCATTAGCCTAAAATAATAGCAAACAAGAATCCTAAGGGCGCCCAGAGAAGGTAAAATATCAGCTTAGATTTATTTTGCTCTTTTATCTTTTTTTCAACCAGCCAATAGGGAAAAAATGTGAGAAAGCCCCATATACTTATTAATTGGATAGAATGTGGAATAAACCATAAAGGATTTAAGAGTAAGGCATTTGAAAATAAAATAATTTCAATCGGATACATTAGGATCACCATTATGATAAAAATCTGTTTTTCATCCCGCTTGATTCTGTAAAATAAGAGCCAAAATATCAACACGATGCCTAAATAATACAGGAATATAAAGGGCATATAGGAAATCCATTCATTTAATCGTGTTGCCCAAACTAAAATATACTCGACTATAATCCAAAAAATAAAAGAAAGCAGTATGAAATTAAGCCCTTTTGAGGGAGTTGAAGAATCTTTGTTTTCCATTTTAATTCTATATGAATATCTCAAATATTGAATTTAAAACCTTTTATAAAAAAAGGACTTGAAATACAAAAATCAGCATCGTAAGGTAAATACACAGTCTCTTTTGCTTGAAAATTCTATGAAAATTAGTCTTTTTATAGTTTAATATAAATAAAAGAATTATCAAATCCATTTCGGATATTGAATTTTCACACCTTTATCCTCTAGACTTTTTAGAATTTTGAGATTATTCGAAGTTTTTTTTAAAAAACAAGTCGGCAATTCAAATTTCTTTAGAGATTCAAGGTCTATTATGAAATTAGGAATTCTTTTTAAATTACTTTCATATAATCCAAAGATCTCCAAGGAAATTAAATTATTCATTGATTTCGGAAAATTAATTTCATTAAACTTACTAAAGCGTAAAATCTTTAAATTCTTAAGTTCGCATAGTGTTTCCGGGACTTTTTCTAAATTAAAGCGATGGACAGCGAGATCTTTTAATGAAGAGAGATTTCCAATAAATTGAGGTAGAATTGTTTTATCATTACCCTCCATATATAATACTTTTAATGATTTTAAATCGCAAACCTGTTCTGGGATTTTATCAACAGTAATTAATAATATTAGATGAATAATTCGACCAACTTCTGAATAATACGCATTAAACGAATCCACTTCATCTACATTTCCATTATGATAAAATTCATAAAATGTAATAGTTTTACCTGTTATATTTTCAATAATTTTCATGATACCATAATCAGAATCTATTAAATTAATACCATTATACTCTTTAATTTTATTTCACCTTTTCATTTTGAGCGATATTCACTCGTTGACTTTGAAATTTCGCATTATTTTAGATTTAAAAATTTTATAAAAGATATTTTAGAGGGATTGATCATTTATTTCTTCTTTTTCGTTTTT
>Ga0114925_10000467_pt1 | contig 17809 bp, 22 predicted proteins | sample SumtaG_2_FD_87287 | JGI IMG/M metagenome (GOLD analysis project Ga0114925, IMG submission 87287) | Deep subsurface microbial communities from Indian Ocean to uncover new lineages of life (NeLLi) - Sumatra_00607 metaG | ecosystem: Environmental > Aquatic > Marine > Oceanic > Sediment | place... | reverse complement strand
TCAACCCCAGGGTCAGTGTCAACCCTCAGCATGCCAGAAGTAAAGAGACTGAGGCACATTAGGGTGTGTTTGGTGCAGCCGGGGAGATTTTGCTCCGAGGCAAGCAACCCGTCCTTAAAGGAAGCCGTCACAAACCTTCTAGCTGCTATCTTGGTCGGCGGCTCGCTACGATACCTTTCCCAGGCAATCTTGTATCCACAATCCATCAGCGTCTGGAAAAAGGCTGTGGCTGATTCGCCGCCATATGGAGGGGCGTAGGTATACGCGTAGTAGGTTTTGTCCTTGAAACTTTCATCATCGTGGATGCGGCGCAGACCTTCCGTCCATGCTGGATAACTAATATGGTTCCAACCGACATATTCGTCCCCAGTTATTCCGTCAACTAGCAGATTCTCCAGGGCCTTTGCCCAGAGCTCGTAAGTCTCCTCAACGCTGGCCGACTTGCTGTAATCACCGAAACCAGGAAGCGGCGCCCCGCCAATGTTCTTTTTGCCCTGTCGCCGCCACTCTCTTAGGTAGGGGCGTGCCCAATCCCAACTACCCCCTTGTATGGCATTGATATTCCTAAGGATGTCATGGTCTTGGAGGAATTGCCAGTCATAGGCTCCGTATTCGTACACGTACGGATACGAACTGTGGGTCAAGTAAGCAAAGGCTAGTTCCGGAATCGTCCTCACGATGAGCTTCTGCAGTGATGATTTCTCTTGACACCAAACACGTAGTTTGTGGCTGCCGGCCGGCAAGAAGCGCATGGCCTCCTGGATCGGCTCTTGTCCCGGAGTCGTAAGAAGCCAAAGGCCGACCAACTGAACAGCCAGTGTTGCTAGTTTGCCTTGCTATTTGGTGTGCCAGCGGGGATAATGGGATCCTGACGGTGACGCGAACGACTCTGCTGACGAATGCTCAGCAAGCATCAACAGGAGGCGTCAATCATGTACACGGCTGTATGCGCAGCGCTTTGCATGGCATTATGGCTGACAGCTATTCCGCCTGGCATAGCTGACGACGACCCCAATCTGGTCGCCTACTACAGCTTTGAAGAAGGCCCCGGTCAGGTGGTCAAGGATTGGAGCGGGCATGGTAACCACGGGCAGAACCTGGGCGCAAAGTACGTTGAGCTTGCCGAGGGGAAAGGCTACGCGCTCAGGTTTGACACCGCCGCAGCCCACGTGGACTGCGGTAACGATCCCAGCCTGGACCTGACCGAGGCGCTAACCATTGAGCTGTGGCTTTATCCGGAAACCAAGCCAGCACGCTATTGCGAACCGGGGCTGGTGGGCAAGAGCCTGGCCAGCTACACGCTGGGCTACAGCGGGGGATGCTGGTTCTACGTCACTGGTGAGTCAGTAAGAAGTGACTGCAGCACCCCTGCGTCCCGTAACGTATGGACGCACATCGTGGCCACTTTCGACGGCAAATATCTCCGAACGTACTCCGACGGCAAGCTGCACAACATTCGTGAATCCCAATCCGAGAAGATTGATCCCGGAGGCAACTTCTATCTCAGGTATCCCATCATCTGGGGCAGTGAGGCCGAGCCGGTCTTCAAGTGCTCTCAGAGTCGCTTGATTGCCCACCACTAAGCTCGGGCAAGACCATGAGTTCTTGATTGTTGCGCCTAGTGCTCTTTTTTGAAAGTTCTGTTGTGTTGGGCAGAAGCTCTCAACAACTCACCTTGAACTGCATACTGCGCTGTCATCAATCACTGGGTGGAATGGGACGTCTTGGCCTGGCGTCAAGGCAGCATAAGTTTTGAAAGTAAGCACTAGGTCGCCAGCACGAGAAGGAATTGAACACAGTTTCGAAGAATACACCACTCAGGTACAAGCAAATGGAAAATTCGGGCTAAAGCGAGGTATTGCGCGTGTCAGATGTCTTTCTTCTGGGGGCAGGATTTTCACGGGCCGTCTCCGAGCACATGGCGCTGTTGGCAGATCTCGGACGATCACTTGATAAGCAATTATACAAGAAACCTGAACTGTCACGTTACCGGAGGATACTAACGCGGCTCGGCGGCGACGTGGAGCTTTATCTGAGCTACCTCAGTGAAAAGTTCCATGACAAAAGGAGACCGAGGCACTCCACCAGCGCGCGCGCTTTCTTGAGGCTCAGAGCTACATTGCCGAGACTATTCGCGAGGCAGAATCTAAAGCCTTCAGCCATGCAATCCCTGAATGGCTTGGCACGTTGATCCAGTGCTGGCACGCAAGACAGTCCACCGTTATCACCCTGAACTATGACACGTGTGTGGAAAGGCACGTCAGTTCCATGCTAGACGAAGTCTACTACACCGACCTCTATCGTGCTCCGCTCCAGCACGTACGTGCCCGGGGAGGCGCAGACTTGTTCGGGTCACACCCGGTCAACACGTTTAGACTCCTCAAGCTTCACGGCTCCGTAAACTGGTTCTACTCAGGCAGCTTGGATTTCTCTGGAGAGCAGGTCTACTATGATGACCCAGATTCTCGCAATAACGATGGCGAGGAGTACCTCCGCGCGGACCTGGTTCCCTTCATTGTGCCGCCAGTTGCAGCCAAGAGCCCCTTCTTTGCGAGTCTTACCTTACAGTCTATCTGGCGCGCTGCCGCCGCTGCCTTGCGTCAGGCTCATACCATATACTGTCTTGGGTATTCCATGCCGCTGACGGACCTTACTATGAGACTCTTCTTTGCCGCGTCAATTTCGAAAGAGAAGGTAGACGTCTACATCGTGAATCTGACATCGGACGAGGAAATCCGCGAGCGATATGAGACTGCCTTGCCTCAACCCCCTGCTTCGTACACGCTTCATAATGACTTCTTGCGTGACAATGACCCAATCCCGCATTTCGCCATTTGGCTAGAACAGGCAGCCAAGGGGACGTAGCACCCCCAAACAACTGACGGTGCCTTCGCTCACACCTATCGCCCCTTCACCAGGGACAACCCCCTGTTTATGACCTACTGCCGGCTGGTGTTCCGCGCCAAGAGAGAAGAGGGCAAATTGACCATATCGGACTGGCCCAGCGCCACACACCCGGGCGAGCCCGCAGGACAGGAACTTGTCTTCAACGGCCTCCAGATCCAGCCGTATCTTGAACAGTGAGTCGGAGCGAAAGGGATACCAATAATTACCCTGAGCCACTTGCGCTGGCTGAGGAGCGATACTGGCGGATTCCTGCGGTACTTAGCCCTGCCTCGGAGTACACCACACTGGTCCCTGCGCAGCATCTGGGTTAGGCTTATCAATATGGGAGCGAAGGTCATTGGGCATACTCTGAGCACAATCGCCCCATGGGCGGAGGTAGCGGTATCTAAAGCGGCGAAATCCCGAAGCAACGACATCTGTGGCGCCAAATGCACAAGCCTGGTCTAAAGGTAGTTCAGATGAAGAAACCACTGGCTGCAGCCTGCCTTCTGTTGGCAGGCGTCTTCGTATCAGTACCGTGCTGGGGGGACGGTTGGGCGGACGGGTTCGACCATTCCACGTTCGTCTCCCTCTTCTGGCAGCAAGTCGACTGCATCCGGATTGAGGCAGGAAGCGGTTTTCGTGGCTCCGGAGCCGTAACGGGAACTGCCGACGGCCGGGCGTACTGAAGCAGGTACGGACTCTTTTCAAATTGCAGTCGGTTATGATCCGCATCGGCGGCGGTCTGTCCATCCGGGGGTTTGTTTGACACTTTTTCAATGCCTCCGTCCAGCCTACGCTGTGGGCGTGCTGTCCTGTGGGCTACCATCAGAATTGCCAGCCCAGCCACAGCCTCCACCAACACCAGCACTCCCCCCAGCCGATGGTGCTTCCTCCTGTGTTTCATTTGGCTTCCTGGCCACTGTGCGCCGGTCGAACCGGAAGCAAGACAGAGAAAGTGCTGCCCCTTGCCAACTCACTGTCTACCCAAATCCGTCCTCCGTGCGCTTCGGCAACCATCTTGCAGAAAGTCAGCCCCAACCCCGTTGAGTACTTGTGCCCTTCCAGACGGGTCTGCGCTTGACCAAATTTCTCGAAGATCCGGGCGCGGTCCTCTTCTGGTATGCCTGGACCATCATCCGACACTGAGAAGACTATCCCCTCCTGTGTACACCGGCTAGTAAGTCGGATGTGCCCTCCACCAGGTGTAAACTGAACAGCATTGCCCAACAGGTTCACTACGACACGCTGCAGCTTCTCAGCATCTCCCCAGATAGGTGGGCACCGGTGATCCAGATTCAGCTCCAGGTCGTGATTGTGCTCAATAACCAGTCCGCCGAGTTGCTCGCCCGCTTGCTCGGCAAGCTGATTGAAATCAACCTCACCAAGGTCTAGCTCCAGCTCGCCCTTTTCCATTTTGTTGATATCCAGTAGCGTGTTTACCATTTCCAGTAGACGTCTAGCACTGACTAGGCCGGCGAATACGAATTCCTCAGTCAGTTCCTGCTCGTAGTCTGCGTCTACTACTAACTGCAGGCCACCGATTATACTGGTGAGGGGAGTCCGCAAGTCGTGGACAATCATATGAATGAGTGACTCGCGCAGCTCTTCCAGCTCCAGAATTCTCTGAGCTAGGATGCTATCATACGCAGCCCTTGCTACCAGTCCCGCGATTATGTGCAGAAACTCGGCGACTTCTGCGATTCTTTCTCGCGGCATGACCAGCGCGGCGCGTGCCACCTGTTCCCCCACTTCCGGCGCCATGCCTCCCTCGGCAGCCAACCGGCGGAAATTCGGCAAGTCGGGTTCGGCTGGCAGGCTACGGGCAAAAACCGCGTAACCCACGGTCTCATCGGCCACGACGATAGGCGCCGCTGTGTCACGGAATCCTCCGCGGCAATGGTGCTGGATTGGCTTGTCACCTTGTTGCTCTTCACGGAGCGCTGCTTCCACCGCAGGCTCAGGTACGTCCCACTTCGCGCGCCGCAGACACAGTGTGCCGTAGTCGCCGCAAACCAGCCCACCACAATACTTCAGCGGGTCCTCGATGTCGGTCAACGGTGCCCCCTCACTATCGGTGAATACCACGGGAACTCCGGTCACTGATTTGAACAGCGTACGCAGGCGCCCCAGCGTAGCAACGGGCACCAACTCGGCCAATTTGAGTTGGGTCTCCACTCTGATCACCTATCTCGATGCGTTCCCGGTACTTCACACTTCCCCCGCGGGCTGGTTGCTATCCTTGTATTATAGCTGATTGCTCACGCGATGTCTTCCCCGTGAGTTCTTGGAGGTTCGCATACGGCCGCCGGAGAAGCTATGAATTAGTTGTCCTGTGGAAGAATCCGAGCATTCCGAACATATTGTGGTAGGAACGTAGGAACAAGGAGATTATCATGACTGCCAAAGAAGTTCTGCTTATAGCGCTTGTGCTAATCGTGGCCTCGGCCTTGTTGTACACTGTACACTATTCGATCTTCCATGATGTCCACCACATTTTCATCTACATGCTGGGCGATTTGGCGTTCCTACCCCTGGAGGTTCTGCTGCTCACTCTGATAGTTGACCGGCTGCTATCGGCGCGGGAGAAACGTAACCGACAGTACAAGATGAATATGGTCATCGGTGCGTTCTTCAGCGCCGTAGGCCAACGACTGCTGGAGCACATGGCCGGTTTGACTGGGAACCAGGCGGAGATTTCAGCTCACGTGGGAATAGATCTGAGCTGGACCGAAGCGCAGATTCGCGAAGCCATTACCTGGTCAAAGAGTAAGCAATTCCACGTCAAGCCAGATCCCGTCGGCCTCAGCGAACTGGGTGATGTATTGGTCGAGCACCGCGAATTCATGCTGCGCATGCTGGAGAATCCAATGTTGCTGGAGAATGAGGCGTTCTCTGATTTGCTGTGGTCGGTTTTTCACTTGGAACAGGAGTTATCTGCCCGAAAGGCATTGGCGCTGTCTCCATCTTCAGATCTTGACCACTTGGCCGTGGACACCGAGCGAGTATACACACACCTGCTGACCCAGTGGCTGGAGTACATGGTTCATCTAAACCAAGACTATCCTTTCCTGTTCTCATTCTCAGCGCGTACCAATCCACTGCGCCCGGATGCCCATCCGGAAGTTGTCTGACTACAACAGGGCGGCTGTTGCCCTTGTCACCAGACCCAGCTGTCAACTTGCGCTCCTCAGCTCCGATCCCCCTACGCCTATTCCCCGTCGGCCACGCGGTCACCGTGGCCCCCCGTTGATGGCTGTCTGCACTGCGGCGGAAAGCGCCTCATAGGTGAAATCTCCATCGTATCTGTACCCATTGATGAAGAAAGTAGGCGTACCATTGACGCCACTGCGGGCCCCCGCCAGTCGCTGCTGGCGAATGTGGGCCTCAATTCCTTCACTCTGGATGTCTCGGGCAAACTTGTCCAGGTCGAGGGCCAGCTCCGCTGCGTACTGCTGAATGTGCTGGTCGTCCAACTGCTCGTGGCTCTCAAATAGCTTGGCATGCATCTGCCAGAACTTGCCCTGACGACCGGCGGCTTCCGCCGCCAGGGCCGCGGCCATCGCCCGGGGATGTGTGGTCATCAAAGGGAAATGGCGAAAGACAAACCGTGCATTGGGCCCCTCAGCCGTCAGGAGCTTCTCGACCTCAACATAGGCCCGCTGGCAGGCCGGGCACTGATAGTCACCATATTCCACAATGGTAACTGGCACCTCAGCCGGTCCCCGTGTCCAGTCTTCTTCAGAGGCTGGTACACCAAGCTTGTGGACCTCGCCACGTTTCCGGATGGTCAGTGTTATTCGTCCTTCTGCAATCGCTCAAGAGCCTCGAATAGCCGGTCTACACCCGGGTTCTCTGCTATCGGTGATACATAGCTGTACTGGATGATTCCTTCAGGGTCCACAATGAACAAGGCCCGCTCGGACACTCCGTCGTCCCTCATTACGCCGTACAGTTCGGCCATCGTTCCCTTGGGATGGAAGTCGCACAGCAACGGGAAGGTAATCCCCTTGTTCTCTGCCCATGCCTGGACACCCCAGACGTTGTCCACCGAAATGCCCACGAGTTTTGCATTTAGCCGCTCGAATTCGTCGAGGAACTCCTGAAACAGGGTCATTTCGTCTCCGCAAGTGGGACTCCACGCCGCCGGGTAGAACGCCAGAACGACATATTTGCCTTCTTCCAGAAAATCAGACAGCTCCACGATATCTCCTCGGGCGCTCTTCAACTCGAAGTCGGGAGCCCTTGAACCTGACTGTAACGCTGTCATATGCTACCACCTCATCATAGATTGCAGTGCGGCCCCTGTAAACATCTCCTTGGACATCCGTCGCTATCATCCTTCTACAATCCACTGCTCCTCGGCTAAGTACCATGATTCGGGGTGATCGAGATACTCCAAAGTAGTGGCAAGCAGATTCAAGTGGCCCCGTTCCTCCTCGGTGAGAAATTCGTAGAATTCCCGGGCATTGTCCTCGGTAGCCTGCTCCGCCTGAGTGCGATAAAGGTCGATACTTTTGCGTTCAAATTCCATAGCACCGTTGTACAGCTCGCTCAGTTCAATATCCTCGGGGACGCCCTCCTCAATCTGCGCTATTGCCTGTTGAAATATGCTGGCTGCCTCCTGGCGCGCATCGTGAGCGCTCACCTCTATTTGGCTCATGGGTGGCCACTCATGCTCTTCTTCCATAGCTTGGTAGTAAGCCATGAAATACTGCTTGTGCTCCTCTTCCTGCTCCGCCAGCCACTGGAAGGTGTTCTTAGCCAGCGGGTTTTGTGCCCTAGCTGTCGCCTGCAGGTAATACTGGCGGCCCTCATCTTCCAATTCCATGGCCTGCTTGATAACACTCAATACCTCGTTCATCCAGCTATCCTCCTGAGTTGCGAGTGGCACGGCCTGCTAGTATTACTATTCACCCACCCTCCACATATCCCTGCTTTGGCCAGCAGCGCAGAGTCTGGCATTTGTGGTGATGATCGCCTGCCCTGCCTTTCCAAGTCAGTCCTGCAGATAAGTCTTCAGCTCGTTGAGTTCGTAAACGTGGGAACGCTCTTCGTCGAGTATGGTCTGCAGGACCCCGACTTCTGTGCCCAATAGATTCTGCAACTCCTGGTAGAAGAGGATGGTGTTCTTTTCCATCTGGAGTGCTATGTTGATGGCCTCAGCTTCACTATCCGCCTCGTCTGCCAGGCGCTGGGCCGTCTCTTCGTCGGGCAGCATATTGCTATCAACCAGGGCCGACAAGTACTGCTGGTACTCGTCGGATAATTGACCGGGTTGCAGGGAGTCAAGCGCTCGCTGCACGTGCCGCTGCCCGAGTAGGCGCCGAAATGTCTTCTCATGTTCGCGTTCGAACGCTACCAAGCGCCGACATTCCTCTCTGACTCTCTCATCCTGGGCGGAATCCGCAAGACGTTCATAGAAGGCCGCCCCTTGACGTTCGGCCTCAATGGCGATTTCCAGTATCTCTACTGCCGAGAATGGCAATAGCATCACTTGTACCTCCCTACGTATATTCTTGTGGAATTATGGTTCGTCATACACAGCAGAATACCCTTCTGACACCGCGCCGGGGAGGTAGAAATGTAATGGACGCCGAAATTAACCTGGCAATATTTTGACTACGACTGTGCTTTGAGCGGCCACACCGCGTCAAGGAAGATAGCTGATGCAATCTACTCCGATGTTCCGCGCCAGCGAGATATTGCAGATGGCCATTGAGATAGAGCGATCGGGGCTGGCCTTCCACCAAGCCTGCGTGGAGGCTGCTGATAACGAACGGGTGGTTGACGTCTTTCAATTTATGGTCGGTGAGGAAAAGAGGCACATTGAGATATTCAAGGCGCTGGAGGAACCACTGGCCCGTTACGAACTGCCGGAGACCTATCCAGGCGAACTGCAAGCCTACATGCGTGCATTGATTGAGGACCGTGTTTTCGCCAGTGCCGAGGAAGGCGCCGAACAGGCCCAAGCCACGGGGAATCCGTTCCAGGCCATTGCTACAGCTATTGGATTTGAGAAGGATTCCATACTATTCTACGAGGCGATGAAGCAATTAGTACGCCCCTCCGATGCGGAGGCCATTGATGAGGTAATTGGCGAAGAGCAAACTCATATCAGTCGCTTGGTAGATTTGAGGGTAACTCTGGAAAAGGGGGCGCAACCGCCTACGGGCCAATAACGCGGCCAAGGAAGTCGAGTTATGTCCATTTGTGTAGTAGAAGACGGCGAATTGAACTCTCTTATTCGGCGACTGTTGCAGCAGGGCCCGGTAATGGGCCCGAAGGAGCGTAAGCAGCAGCCGGGGTTCTATTACTTCGATTGGCTTAGTAGTCCCGACGAACTGGTCTGGGATTATGTTAGCACGACGCTTCCGCCCAAGAAAGCCTTCTTCCCGCCGCGTGAGCCGTTTCTCGAATTCAGTCGGACAGATCTCGCGAACATCAGGTCCATGACCGATGAGGATCCCCTCGTCCTCGTCGGTGTGCATCCTTGTGACCTGGCTGCTATCGAGCAGCTTGATATCGCCTACTCGGATAACATCGCCGACGGCCGCTACCTGGCCAATCGCGCTCGTGCCAGCGTAATAATCGACGTGGACTGCTGGCCCGACGAGTATTGCCTGTGTACTTCGGTGGGAACGGAGCAAGCCAGGGGGCCATCTGATTTGTTCCTGACGCCCATCCCGCGTGGCTACCTGGTCGAAGTTCGCACTCCTAGGGGCAAGGAGGTACTTGCTGACACCGCTCAACTAGCGGTCACGCAGCAGGATGAAGTTGATACGGCACACTTCCGGCGCGAGAAGGAGCGCCGCATCACTGCCAAGCTCAATACTACCGTCGAGCAGTTTGCCAATATTTTGGCCGAGGCTGGGCTGACTGAGGTCTGGCAAAAAGTCGCTGATCGCTGCTATAGTTGCGGCTCGTTGTGGACCACTGAGAATGAGAATACTCCTGCCAGTCGGTCGGTCGCCACAGATGATACTCGAGTCACTTGGCGCTGTTTGTTCAGCCCTCGACTGCGGATGGGGCGGTGTCACTGTGCTCTGGCGGCGACTCAAAGAAGACACACTCACACGGACATCTTCGGCACTCCGGACATATTGGTTCATCATTCTCCATATACTCCTTGATTAGCCTCTGCTCGAAGAAATCATCGTCTTCTATGGCGTATTGACAGTCTTCTTGATTGCAGTTGCTGGCGATCAATCCGACCTTGTTGAGTACCGAGCAAAACCATGAAAAAGTATCCGCAAACTCTATCACTAGGTCCTTTTTCGCTTTCACCAGGCGAGCGCGAATCATCGCTGGTTCGGCAGACGCGTAGTTGATATCGCGGTTGTCACTCAGATATTCGTGGTAGTAGATGTTATGCTGCTCGATTATGTCGTCTAGGCTCGTTAGGTTGTGAAGGAATGCGGCATCCAAGCCCTCGATCTGATGTGTTGCTGCCTCCCGAAGTTGAAGCAGGGCCCTGATGGCCGTAAGTTGCTCGCCCGCCTCCTCAAGAAAGTGAAATCCGATGGCCTCCAGTGGCAACACGTGTGTCTGCTGGCCGTAGATGTGTAGGAAGGCCTCGCGCCACGTAACCGTGGTGTATTGCTCCCAGTCATGGGGTTGATTCTTCTCCCTTAACAGATCGGCGTATAATGCACTCTTGTCGGTCGCTGCGTCCATTGCCACAGGGGCACAGCCGCACGGCACCTTCTGACAATGTCCGCAGATACGTGGGTACTTGAGTGCAACAATGTCTGAGAATGTTTCTGACAGCTCGAATACGCTGCCTTTTGCTCTTTGGCAGCCGAGCACGAAGCTACACATCCAACAGAACGCATGAGTTGCCGATTCAAGGAGATCGTCGAAATCGTAACGCCGAATCGCCTCCCCCATTGTGGTGAAATGTGCCGTGGCAGCTATCCACAATTCGTCAGGTTGTCTGTTCTTGTCGACGTCCCCGTACAGTTCATTGAAGACTTCTACCCAATCTTCAATTGTCTGTGTGGGTGCCATTGCGATACCCTCCTACCGTGGCTAAGAACATGACTTTTCGGTGCTTGCGCCCAAGGCATCGGCAATATCTCGTCGTCAGGCACTTGCTGTGCACGCCGTGCCCTGATTGCCCCATCCGCTTCAGTCACCATTGTGGCTATAGTATCTCGTCGCGTGGTCGCTTGCACTGACATAATTGAAAAAATCTAATTCCTTGTGTATTGTACCCAATTGCACCTTCTGTCCCGGTGACGGACCCTGCGTGTACAAAACTCCTTCTCCGAGCAGAAGGAAAACGCTGTTGTGACGCTGGTCCTTTTTCGCCACACATTCGATGCCCTCTTTCTGGCACCTCTGTGTCAGCCGATAGGCTATGGTCTCGTAATCCTCCCAACTGAGGTTGTATTTCTCCTTGACCTTTGACAACCTGTAGGATGGAATGAGGCGTTGGAGATACCACTTCTTGACATTGTGTGCATGGAGCCACCCGGCCATCTCATCGAACGACCTATCGTCGCGCTCCTTGTGCGAGGTCCGGCAGACTACGGTCTGGATCGCCGTGTCCACCTCGGCTGCCACAAAGGAATCGATGATCCGGAGCCGATTCTGGTGTTCTTGGACACGCTGCGTGTCATTCGCGCCGGGCGCATGCCTGAGGTCTATGTCATCCTGTGGGCGCAAGGAGTCCAATGATATCCGGACCAACGCGTTGTGGCTTTTTAGAGCTCTGAGAATGTCGTCTCGTGGCCAGATAGTTCCATTGGTGTCAAGCATCACCCCCTTGCCGTGGATGCCTTCAAGAAGTGCCAGCAGTCTGTCCTCGTGTTCGTGAAGCAATGGTTCGCCGCCGGTGAGGACTACCACCAGAAATGGCCCTTCATTGATCCACGCGAGCAGATCGTCCGTGACTTGTATATCTTGTTGCTCGACTCCCCCGAAGTCCTTCGCCACACAATGGTCGCAATCCATATTGCAGTCGTGCGTTACCACAATGTTCAGCAGGACAGGCCTTTGGGAGTACGGCCCGCACGGCTTCTCGTCGATCTGATTGATTACAAATTTCTGAGCCTCAGTGTCGTATGCTATCATACCCCACGGCTCCTCACGTTCGATAATCATCGCGTTGCCACCAGTATTCTTTCTAGCTGTTTTGGACTCACAAGACGGTGCTTCCTGGAAACGTGCTGGAGGCCCTGGTGGTTTCTTTCCCATTCTCGCAGAAAGTGAACCTCACATTCTTCGCCGGTCAGGAATTCCTCAAGAATCTTGCCTAGGTCGATAAGCAGGCCTCGGTGTGCGTTATTCTGGACTACAATCGCGAGTTTGCCGTCCTTTCGCAAGTTGCTCAGCATGTTGCGGCAGGCCTCAAAGAGCGAACTGAAGTAACGCGTGAAGTACTTTGCGTAATAGTGGGAGGTCCGCTCGTTTTGGATTTGCCTGCTTTTCACGTCCTCCAGGAATTTCCTTACGAGCTCTGATCGCTCGCAGACGAATTTGAAGTCACCTTCGAATGTCTCGTACTGCTTCACGACATTGGTGCCAATGAATGTGTCGAATCGGCAGACATGCCCCATGCGTAACAGGAAATAATGCTCTGGCCCGTAGAGTCTCTGGTAGTCGAGTCGGTTGCAGTACGGAGGTGAGGTGAAAATGAGATGCGCTTTCCGCATTACTTGGAAAAAGCGTGCATCTTCTTGCCCGATGAATACTTCCCCGATTCCGTCGTGCCTTTGGCTGCTGTAGGCTTCTTGGTAGTATTTCCCCAGAAGGTCGAGTTTCTTCTGGATGACCTCTGCAAGGGGCTTCTTCGCGCGCAAGCCCCCAGGCTTGATCCACGTTGGGTTGGTGGTGCGCGCGTACGCAGAGAGCGGCCTCACAGACAGCAAGAGCAGCCCCCTGAGGAGAAGGCCAACATTACCTCGGAAGGAGGCTGTGCGCTGCCAGGCTAACTCCAGCGCGGCTAGGGTCGCATCGTCGAGCCACCTGTCAGTGACGACTTCGCGCTGTGACGCACGGTCAAGTTCGGGAGTGCAGTCCTTCAGTCTCTCGAGAAGACCTGCATGGCCTACCCTTCGGTACGACTGATAGGCTTCGAATGTCCTAATCTTGTTAATGTGGAAATGGACCGGGTCCGGATCAAACATATAGGAAGAATGCCCTGAGAGTTGCAGATAAGGCAAGAGGGGCGCGGTGCCGGCCATGGGGTCCACGACCACAGAGGGCTTGTGTGGCACGAGTTCCCACAGAAGGCGCATAACACTCTCGCGGAAAGCTGCGTATTCAGGCGACAGCAACTTCGGCAGCTTCTTCAGGCGGAGCTCTTTCGCCGTACTGATGCCCATCTTGACTCACAGTTCCTTTCCTATATTAGTTCTACGCTGTCCGCGTGTTTTCCTCCCTGCCATGAGTCCGTCGCGGCGTGGGGGTAATTGAAGCACCGCGAGGCGTCCTATTTCACGACTACGAGTTTGATGAACAGGGCAAGTGCGTCAGCGCTAATCTAGTTATCCCCACCGCCCAAGATCTGGCCAATCTCGACGCCGATATACGCCGGATTGTGCCCCAGTTAGCCGACCAGACCAAAGAGCAGATAACCCGGCAATTGGAGATGCTGGTGCGGGCCTACGATCCGTGCATCTCCTGCGCTACGCACATGTTGACCGTGGAATTCAGTTAGCATCGCTCTGCCCGTCGACAAAGGGCAAGGGATCCGTAGCGTTGCCACGTCTTTGCTGTATATTATACGGTTCATCAGATCACACGCAGCACTGTCGTCACCCACGCTCTCGAGCAACCGAATAGGCAGCGCACTTGGTCCCTATTCTAAGTCGGCCCATAGTCCAGACCCTCTTGGGGGCCTTGTCCCTTCCCGCGTTGTCTCTTGCGAGGCTTTTGGCGGCTGTGCGAGGGCAATCATATACGGTATAGTCAGGCCGTACCACACTCAATACTCAATCGGCGTCCGGCTGCAAGTCCGTGATCCTGCTCAACCCACCTCGTTCTCGAGTTCTTCGAAACCATCGACATGCGCCTGCTCATTTGCGAGAGCCACGATGTTCTGCAACCGCCGTCCGAAGTAGATGTGTTGCTTCCACGCGGGAACTGCTGTAACCTACTCCTGAATCTCCTCAGGTAGATGGAGCAAACTCAGAACCTGCGTAACCCGAGCCCAACTCAATCTATGTCGCGGCGCAATCTCGGCCTGGTTGATAACAGCTCCCTTTCCCTGTTCCCCAAGGCTGCGCACTGCAGCTACCACGCAACAACCTTCAGTGGGACGAGGTCAAATGTTAACCATCCGAATGGGTCCCTCCCCTTGGCCCGATCCACTATCGGTATGGTTAACGCTCCACGGACGATGCCCAGCCGGAGTTGGCCTTCGGCATCGCTTCGTAGCCAATCAAGTGAGAATAGCCCAGTTTGTGTTGGCGTGCAACCTCGGTGACTTCCTGCGGCGCCTAGCATTGCCTGCAACCCTACGCCACTGGTCTCTGCGTAGTGTCCAGGTGAAGTTGACCAAAATCGGGGCGAAGGTAGTGCGCCACGCCCGACAATTAGTATTCCAGATGGCGGAAGTGGCGGTATCCAGGGAGCTCTTCCCGCAAATTCTGGAACGAATTTGTGCCTTAGCGCCCGACGCCGGGTGACCATGACCTAAAGCGGCGAATGATCGGTAGTTTTGCTTATGCCCAGGCAGCACTGTGTTTGCCAACTGCCTCCACGTCGTCAGAGGCGACTGATTCGCCGTCACAAGCCTCCGAAAAGACTGCACAGTTCTGGTTTTTCCCGATACATTGCCAGCAGAAGAAGGAATTTCTCACAGACCTGAAGAATATACGAATAAGTGAAGGCCAAACGGCAAATCTCGAAGGAGGACACTGTGAGACGTCAACTCGCTTTGGTGATATGGAGTGCACTGGCGCTGAGTGCGCTCGCGTACGTGGCCATCGCACAGGAAGCGCTGCCGTCGGACGCAACGTTGGCCTCGGTAGCTCATGCACACGGGATGCGCGGAGGTGATCTGGCCGAGGCACTGGGTCTCCCGCGGGGGGTGACCAACAAGAACCAGCCCCTAGTGGAGATGGGCATCACGCCGGAGCAATTAGAGGCAGCCTTGAATGAACTTGGCATGACACCAGATGCGAACGTCACGGGCGGCCGCGAGTTGGACGTGTCAATGTCGATCCGCGAGATTGCTTCCGCCCTGGGCATGACTGAGAGAGAACTGGCCCGTGATCTCAACCTTGATATCGACGTCGACAAGGACACCGCCATTGCTCAACTGAGCGTCGATCAAGAGACTCTGGACGCAGCTATCGCGCACGAGCGCTCCCACCACACTGAACGAGTACTGCCGGCCGAATCCAAGTACCCAGTTTTCGCCCTCATCAGTCTGTTCGCGATGCTCTATCTCTTGAAGTGGGGCATTCCGAAGAATGGTGAGCGGAAGAAGCGCAGTCGGTACTACGCGAATTGGGTCTATATTCTGGTGTTATTGGTAAGCGTCGGTGCTCTTGGTTTTCTAGTGGGCAAGAGTCCCAACGCGATGGAGGGCACCGTTAAGGTGTTCAAGGCTACCGTCGGACTCTATGACTCGGTGTGGCCGATGATAGGGGCACTGGCGTTCTTCCTCGCACTTGGGATCATCGCCAACAAGGTCATCTGCGGCTGGGCCTGCCCGTTCGGCGCCCTCGAGGAGCTCATCTACATGATACCGGGCCTCAAGCAAGCCAAGGGCTGGCGGCTTCCGTTCTGGGTGACCAACTCAGTCCGGGCAGGGCTGTTCGCCGTCACTTTGCTGATCCTCTACGGTGTCGTCGGAGGCAATAAAGGATTTGTCGTATATCATTACCTTAACCCGTTCAACCTCTTCAATCTGGACTTCATGGTACCGATCATCGGGTACTTCACGGTCGGCTACCTCGTGGTCAGCTTCTTCTACTACCGGCCCTTCTGCCAGCTCATCTGCCCGTTCGGCTTCGTATCGTGGATATGTGAAAGGGTGAGCCTCAGCAGGATCCGGATCGATCGCGAACGCTGCATCGACTGCAGGGCGTGCGCCAAAGCCTGCCCACTGACGGCTGCGGCTGATCGATTGGATCGCAAAGTGCTGGAAGCCGACTGCTTCTCCTGTATGCGGTGCTTGCGGGTCTGTCCCGCCGATGCGATCCATTATCGGCCAGTCTGGGCGCCGCCCTCGCCGGAGAAGATCCAGGAGGCGGAAGAAGCGGCCTGAGTTCAAATCATTCATGCGGGAGAGGAGTAGACAGTCGGAGAGCTGGAGAGATGCCTTAGTCATAGAGAAAACACTGTGCCAGGAGCGCCCTCCGACCATGACACCGTGTTTCGCATTGCAGTTGATTCTCTATCCCTCGCCAGCAAACTGGTACGTGGGATCCCGGTTCAAATCTCTCATGTCTGAACACAAACGGCCGGAATGTGGGGGAATACTGCTAGCACATAAGGAACGGCAATTCTGCCAAGAGATTCTGTGGACACGTCGGCTAGATCCGGAACGCGATAACCAATAACGGAGGTCCCCAAGAATGAGACAGCCAGTGTCCGTTTCTGTGGCAGTGGTAGCCTTGATCGTTGCTGTGTATGTAAGCGGTTGCGCTCCGCAGCGTACTTCGCCGCCGCCCGCGCTTCGAACTCCGACAGCGCCGACCACCGCCCAAACACCGGCTGCCCGCCAGCCCGCGGACCAAGAGACTAACTGCACTGTGTGTGGGCGGCCGTGCCCATCTAACAGAGTGGTACAGGTCGAGACTTCCGAAGGATCACTACGATTCTGCTGTCCAGTGTGCCTAGCTACTTACATTCAGCAAGGCAAGATTGACCCAGCCACAGACAAGATCACTCTCTACGACTATGTTACAGGTCAGCCTCTCTCGCTGGAGGAGTTGATTGCAGTGGTAGACAGCGATGTCGTTTGCCCGGCGGGTCGATCGGCAGTTGCCCTCGGCAGCGATGGCAATGCTGACAGATTCATAGCCGAGCACGGCGGCGCGAAGATGACTTGGGACGATTTCTTTGCCGAGCAGAACAAGGCCAGCCCTAAGCCGTAGATTTTCCGGGCTCAGGGCAACCAGTCACTCGCAGTTCTCGCCCCTATGTTTGAGCACATACTCCAATGAAGGCACCGGAAGCTAGGTGAGAAGCACCTGGAATGTGGTTCAGCGGGCGGGTGAGCCTATGCGCCACTGGTGTCTTCGTCGCAGGGCCGGCAGGTGCGAGAAGCGACTGACTAGGGTGTGCCATCGTCAGTCGCTTCAACAACTGACACGGTCAGCCAATGCTCACCAAAGGAGCATTAGCAAGGGGGTGACGCACTCTACATGAATGGTGTGAAGACTGTCCTACTTATGGTGGTACTGACCGGATTGTTCGTCCTAGTTGGCGATCTCGTAGCCGGCCAGCAAGGGATGATTATCGCCTTGATCTTGGCAGCAGCAATGAACTTCGTCACGTATTGGTTTTCTGATCGCATTGTGCTGGCTATGTATCGGGCGCGGCCAGTAAATGAAACCGAGGCACCAGGCTTGTATCGGGCAGTGCGACGGCTGGCCGACCGTGCTGGGCTTCCGATGCCCCGAGTTTTTGTCATACCCCAACGTGCTCCGAATGCCTTCGCCACAGGACGCGATCCTCAACATGCCGTGGTTGCCGTCACCCAAGGGCTGCTATCTATCCTCAATAAAGACGAACTAGAGGGTGTCCTGGCCCACGAGTTGTCCCATGTCCACAACCGGGATATGCTCATCGGGACGCTGGCGGCGACTATGGCGGGGGCGCTGATGATACTGGCGCGAATTGGCATGTTTGCTGGTATGTTTGCAGGAGATGGCCGAGACCGACGGGGCGGCGGATTGGGAGTGATTCTGCTTGCGATGCTGGGAGCTGTGGCGGCCCTGCTCATTCGGATGGCTATCTC
>Ga0114925_10000466_pt1 | contig 17814 bp, 15 predicted proteins | sample SumtaG_2_FD_87287 | JGI IMG/M metagenome (GOLD analysis project Ga0114925, IMG submission 87287) | Deep subsurface microbial communities from Indian Ocean to uncover new lineages of life (NeLLi) - Sumatra_00607 metaG | ecosystem: Environmental > Aquatic > Marine > Oceanic > Sediment | place... | reverse complement strand
CGAAAAAAGAGAAGAAAGAGAATGACGAGTTGGGTACCGGCGAGGTTTAAGCCCGCGCGAACCACGAGGAGGAAGTAGAAAAATGTCAATGGCCGGCATCAGCGCCAATCGGCTGGAGCTTCTGCAAATCGCGGACGCCGTCGCGCGCGAGAAAGCAATCGATCGCAACATCGTCATCGAGGCCATGGAGGATGCGATCCAAAAGGCGGCGAAGTCGCGCTACGGCGCTGAAAACGACATTCGCTGTAAGATCGACGCAAAGACCGGCGAGGCAAATTTGACACGGGTGTTGTCCGTCGTCGAAACGGTGGAGAACGACTCAACCGAGATCACACTTGAGGATGCGCTGAGCCGTAACCCTGACGCAAAGGTCGGAGACTTGATTGCCGAGCCCCTGCCGCCTTTAGATTTCGGTCGCGTCGCCGCGCAGAACGCTAAGCAGGTGATCGTGCAGAAGGTGCGCGAGGCGGAGCGCGAGCGTCACTACAATGAATACAAGGACCGTATAAGCGAGATCGTCAACGGAACGGTGAAGCGCGTCGAATATGGAAACGTGATCGTCGATCTCGGCCGTGCCGAAGGTGTCATTCGCCGCGATGAGATGATCCCCCGCGAGAACGTTCGCTACGGCGACCGTATTCGTGCCTATATATATGATGTACGCCGCGAGCCTCGCGGGCCGCAGATCTTCCTGTCCCGGGCGCGGCCGGAGTTCATGTCGAAGCTCTTTGCGCAGGAAGTACCGGAGATCTACGACGGCGTCGTCGAAATTAAATCGGTCGCACGCGACCCTGGCTCCCGCGCCAAGATTGCGGTGATATCTAAGGATTCTTCGATCGATCCGGTCGGCGCGTGCGTTGGAATGCGCGGCTCGCGTGTGCAGGCGGTGGTAAACGAGCTGCAGGGCGAGAAGGTCGACATCATCCAGTGGAACCAGGATGCGGCAAGTTTCATCGTCAACGCGCTCGCACCGGCTGAGGTGACCAAGGTCGTGCTTGATGAGGATTCCAACCGCATCGAGGTCGTCGTCCCCGAAAGCCAGCTTTCGCTCGCAATCGGGCGGCGTGGACAGAACGTACGGCTCGCTTCGCAGCTCACGGGGTGGGACATCGATATCCTGACCGAGCAGGAGGAATCGGAGCGTCGCCAGAAGGAGTTCGCAGAGCGCTCGCAGATGCTTATGGAATCGCTCGACGTGGACGAGGTTATCGCCCAACTCCTGGTGACAGAGGGCTTCGCTTCCATCGAGGAGGTTGCCTATGTTGACGTATCTGAGATTGCGCACATCGAAGGCTTTGACGAGGATACGGCCAACGAGATTCAAGCCCGCGCGCGCGAGTACTTAGAGAAGCAGGAGGCCGATCGCGACGCTAAGCGGCGCGAGCTTGGAGTTGCCGATGACGTCGCCAAGATTCAAGGCGTGACGACTGCGATGATGGTGGCGTTCGGTGAGAACGAGATCAAGACGGTCGAGGACGTTGCCGACTGCGCCACCGATGACCTAATCGGGTGGACGGAGCGTAAGCGCGAAAAGGACGCCGAGCCCGTGCGCCACAAGGGTATCCTCGATGGCTTTGAGGTGGGGCGCAAAGAGGCCGAAGATATGATCATGTCGGCGCGCGTGCTTGCGGGCTGGATTAAGCCAGAGGATCTGGAGCCCAAGCCGGAACCAGAAGTTGAAGGCGCCGAAGGTGAGGCCGCTGAGGGCGAGGCAGAAGAAGGGAGTGGAACCGCGGAGGTTCAAGCTGAAGAGGGTAAGAGCGGCACGAGTGAAGACGAAGGCGGAAAGTCGTCCGCCCTCGAAGGCTAACCCGGCGATGTCACGCGGTATTGGGAGATCTATTTGGGCGCCGAGCAGCAGCCGAAGCACCATGACGCCGTGGTTGAGACGCAGGGCTCCCTCCGGCGCTGCATAGTCACGCGCGCTGAACGTCCTCAAGAGGACCTTATCCGCTTCGTTGCAGGTCCCGATGACGATATCGTGCCGGATCTTGCGCGCAGGCTTCCGGGCCGGGGTGTTTGGGTGACGGCTGAGCTGGCAGCCGTCGAGTCCGCGATCAAGGCTAAAGCCTTTTCCAAAGGCCTTAAGCGTCAGGTCACGGTATCACCCGACCTGGCGCGGACCGTTGAAGCGTTAATCTTAAAGCGCGCGCTTGAGGCACTGTCGCTTGCCAACAAAGCCGGGCTCGTCTCCTCGGGCTTCGAAAAGGTGGAAGCGCTGCTTGATAGCGGCCGCGCAGGTGTCCTTTTGCACGGGGCGGACGCAGCGACCGGTGGGCGGCAGAAGCTCGACCGGAAGTTTAGGGCTATACAAGGGGATAAGGGCCAGGAGGCGCCCATTGTTGATTGGCTGACGGTCGAACAATTGAGCTTGGCCATTGGCCAGTCAAATGTGGTACATGCTGGCCTCACAAATGGCGGAGCCACAAAGCGGTTTCTAAGTGAGGCCGAGCGCTTGCGGCGTTACCGGACCGGCTTAAGTACATCCTGAGTGGCTCAAGAATCACGAAATTTGGAGTTGAACGAGAAAAGCATGACAGAAACCAAGGACACTACCGATAAGACCATCCGCGGGGGAGCGCGCAAACCGCTCTCCCTGCAACGGACGGTCGAATCCGGACATGTCCGGCAGAATTTCAGCCACGGCCGTTCAAAGTCGGTTGTCGTCGAGAAGCGCAGGACGCGTAAGCTTGCCGCTCCCGGTGCCGCGCTAGAAGCCGAGCCTGAGAGAATAGAGGCGGAGCCCGCAGCGCCGGCGCCGAAGAAGAAGCCGGTCAAAGCTGAGTTCGTCGCACCTGAGCCATCGCGCGAGACCACCGGTTTCAGGACGCTGTCGGACGAGGAGCGCGACGCACGCGCGCGTGCGCTCGCGGCCGCGAAGATTAAAGAGGATACCGAGCGCAAAGAAAAGCGTGCCAGGACAAAGCATGCCGCCGAGGCAGCTCCGGCTGCCACCCCGGCTGCAGCGAAGGCTGAGGCCGTGCCGACAGCGCGTGGAGAGCCCGGTGCGGAGAGTGCGCCGAAGTCGCGTTCACCGGTCAGCCCCGCATTGCAGCCACGCGAGGGCGGTAGGCCGCGCGAGATTGATTTCCCAGCAGCAGCACCATCGCGCGCAAGGCCGGAGCCAGAGGCTCCCAAGCGCGCTGCGCGTGCCGCCATCGCGGTTACGCGTGAGGAGGAGGAGGGTCGCGGAAGCCCGCGAGGGCGCAAAGCCGGCCCACGCACGCCTACGGTCAGGACGGATGAGCGACGCGAGCGCGTCAAGCTTACCATCAACAATGCCTTTGATGAGAAGCAGCGCGAGCGCTCTCTGGCCTCGTTAAAACGCAAGCGTGAGCGCGAAAAGCAGAAGGCGATGGGAATTCCACAAGCGCGTGAAAAGATCGCGCGCGAGGTGGTGATCCCCGAAGTCATCACCATTCAAGAGCTCGCCAACCGTATGACCGAGCGCTCCGTCGACCTCATCAAGTTCCTGATGAAGGAAGGCGAGATGCATAAAATTAACGATGTAGTCGATGCAGATACTGCCGAACTCATCGTGCAGGAGTTCGGCCACACGGCAAAACGCGTATCCGAGTCTGACGTCGAGACCGGCTTTATTGGTGAGAAGGACGACGAGGGTGCACTGGAGGCGCGTGCGCCCGTCGTTACCATCATGGGTCACGTGGACCACGGCAAGACGTCGCTTCTCGATTCGATTCGACAAACGAACGTCGTCTCCGGCGAAGCCGGCGGCATCACCCAGCACATTGGGGCGTATCAGGTGACCACGCCTAACGGTGAGAGGGTCACTTTCATTGACACGCCAGGCCATGAAGCATTTACGGCCATGCGCGCGCGCGGTGCCAAGGTAACGGATATCGTCGTACTTGTCGTTGCAGCTGACGACGGTGTGATGCCGCAAACGATCGAAGCCATTAATCACGCCAAGGCGGCAGAGGTTCCGATCATCGTCGCGATTAACAAGATCGATAAGCCGCAGGCTGATCCCGATCGCGTGCGCAACGAGCTCCTACAGCACGAGGTTATCGTCGAGAGCATGTCAGGTGAAACGCTTGAGGTGCCAGTCTCTGCGCTGAAGCGTACTAACCTCGACAAGCTCTTGGAGGCTATCCATCTGCAGGCCGAGCTCCTCGATCTCAAGGCGAACCCCAATCGTTCGGCCGAAGGCATTGTCGTTGAGGCGAAGCTGGAGCGAGGCCGCGGACCAGTCGGCACAGTACTGGTGCAGCGGGGCACACTTCGCGTCGGCGACATCGTCGTTGCTGGAACGGCGTGGGGACGCGTGCGCGCCCTCATCGACGATCACGCCCTCAACACGGAGGAAGCCGGCCCGTCGGTACCGGTCGAGATTCTGGGCTTTGACTCAGCCCCCGAAGCTGGTGATCAGTTCGCTGTTGTCGAAAGCGAAGCACGTGCCCGCGAGATCACCGATTATCGTGTCCGCAAGCGGCGCGAGGCATTGGGCTCGGTTGGCTCGGCGCGCACGCTCGAGCAGATGATGCAGCAGCTTAAGGAGGCTGACCGCAAGGAGTTCGAGCTCGTCGTGAAGGCGGACGTGCAAGGCTCTGTGGAAGCGATTGCCGGCGCGCTGCGCAAGCTCGGCACGGACGAGGTGGAAGCCCGCATAGTCCACTCGGGAGTCGGTGGCATTACAGAGTCCGACGTGGCGCTCGCAAATGCCTCCAAGGCCGTGATCGTGGGATTCAACGTGCGTGCGAATGCGCAAGCTAAGGCGGCGGCTGATCGAGACGGTGTCGAGATCCGCTACTACAACATCATCTACGATCTCGTCGACGACGTGAAAGCGGCGATGTCGGGGTTGCTGGCGCCGACAATCCGCGAAGTGTTCCTTGGAAACGCCGAAATTCTGGAGGTGTTCAACATCTCCAAGATCGGCAAGGTCGCCGGCTGCCGTGTAACGGAGGGCAAGGTCGAGCGCGGCGCAAAGGTGCGCCTCATCCGCGATGACGTGGTGATTCACGAGGGCACGCTTTCCACCTTGAAGCGCTTCAAGGATGAAGTGCGCGATGTGCCCGCGGGTCAAGAGTGCGGTATGGCGTTCGCCAACTACCAGGACATCCGCGCCGGTGATGTTATCGAGTGCTTCAACGTCGAGACGGTCACGCGGACTCTGTAATTGTTTATCACGTCCTTTGGTGTTGGACCCAAGGCTTCTGACATCTTTTAAGGAGGCCGTGCGCGGTTCGATCCCGCGCCGGAACGGCAATGGCAAGACATTCCCATAAAACGACGCATCATCCCGCGCCTTCGCAGCGTCAACTGCGCGTCGGCGAGCTAATCCGGCACAAGCTTGCAGAGATGCTGTCGCGCGGCGACATTCATGACGACGTGCTAGCCTCGCACGTGGTCACCGTTCCGGAAGTCCGCGTATCTCCTGACCTGAAGCTTGCAACTGTCTACATCATTCCGCTTGGCGGCTCCGACACTGAGCAGGTGCTAGAAGCCTTGAACCGGCGCAAGAAATACATCCGCACAGAGATCGCACACGCGGTGAACTTGAAATTTGCCCCGGAGATACGCTTCCGCAGGGATGAGACGTTCGATGAGGCAAGCCGCATCGACCAGTTGCTATCGGACCCCAAGGTTCGCCAGGACGTAGACAAGGACTGAGGACCAGCGCTGCTATCCCATGGCACGTCGCAAGAAAGGCAAGCCCGTTCACGGTTGGCTTGTGCTCGACAAGCAATCGGGCATGACGTCGACACAAGCCGTCGGCAAAGTAAAGCACCTGTTCGAGGCCCAGAAAGCAGGTCACGCCGGAACGCTCGACCCGCTCGCAACTTGCGTCTTGCCGATTGCGCTGGGCGAGGCCACCAAGACCGTGCCCTACGTCGTCGAGGGAGAGAAACGCTACCGCTTCACTGTGCGCTTCGGGGCTGAGACCGACACCGACGATGCCGAAGGGTGCGTAGTGCGTACCTGTGAGACGATGCCCGCACCACCGGCGATTGAAGCAATGCTGCCGCGGTTCACCGGCGAGATAGAGCAGGTCCCGCCGCGCTTCTCCGCGATCAAAGTCGAGGGTGCACGCGCCTACGATCTTGCGCGTAACGGCGAGGACGTCCAGTTGCAGCCACGCGCTGTTTACATCGAGGATTTGCGCCTCGTCGAGATGCCGGATACAGCAACGGCAGTGTTTGAGGCCGCGTGCGGCAAGGGCACATATGTGCGGGCGCTGGCGCGTGACTTGGGCCGGGCGCTAGCGTGCTTCGGCCACGTCATCGCGCTGAGGCGGACCCAGGTCGGACCGTTCACTGAAGAAGCGGCGCTGTCGCTCGACGTTCTAGAGGCAGCAGCGCAGGCTGGCGAGGCGTTGGCCGCGTACCTTCAGCCCGTTGAGGCGGCGCTTAGTGACATCCCCAGCGTGGGCGTTAGCCCTGCTGATGCAGCAAGCCTGGCCAGGGGGCAGGCAATCCTCATCCGTGGGCGCGACGCGCCTGTGATGTCGGGCGCGGCGTTTGCCCATTTCAAAGGCCGTATCCTGGCGCTCGGGGAGTTGGAGAAGGGCAGCTTCCGCCCCACGCGGGTGTTCAACTTCGGGAAAGTGGCAAGCGTCTCGCGGCACAAAGTGGGAACATGAGGCTGCGTTCACAAGAGACCGCTGCAGGGGGAGACTTTCCGCTCGCGAGAAAACCCGGCTCGTGTATAAGGACCTGCGTTACAGAGATCTCGCGACCCTGCTGGACGACATCCCGGCTGCGGCCGCATCGGCGAGGCCCAATGCCTTGCACCACTTCCAACCAGAAAGGATGCCCGATGTCGATTACTGCTGAGCGCAAGAGCGCGCTCATCAAGGAGAATGCAACTAAGGCCAACGATACCGGCTCGCCTGAAGTTCAAATCGCGATCCTCACCGAGCGGATCAACCATCTTACCGAGCACTTCAAGATACATAAAAAGGACAACCACTCTCGTCGCGGCCTGCTGAAAATGGTGAGCCAGCGGCGGCAGCTGCTCGACTACGTCAAACGCAAGAACGTGCAGCGCTATCAGAGCATCATCGAGAAGCTTGGCATTCGCCGCTGACGGAGCATTTGCCTCCGCAGCAGCATCTGCGACGAACCGTTGCGCCCTAGCTTATTCTTCAAGACCAACGTGCGCGACGGCAGCACCGGGAATGCCGGCGCAATTGGCGTTCATGTTAAGAACGCGCCGCTAGAAAACGGATGAAACCAGATTGAACGAAAGACCGAACATGTTCGACATCCATCGTGTGGAAATTGAATGGGGTGGGCGTAAGCTGACGCTCGAGACCGGACAGATGGCGCGCCAGGCCGACGCTGCCGTCTATGCGCAGTATGGTGAGACGAGTGTTCTTGCCACCGTCGTTGCCGCCAAGAGCCCGAAGCCCGGCATCGATTTTTTCCCACTTACCGTGAACTATCAGGAAAAGACGTACGCTGCCGGCAAGATCCCGGGAGGTTTTTTCAAACGAGAAGGGCGCCCCTCGGAGAAAGAGACGCTGACCTCGCGCCTGATCGACCGGCCCATCCGACCGCTATTCGTGGAGGGTTTCAAGAACGAGACACAGGTTGTCATCACTGTGCTCTCCCACGACATGGAAAATGACCCGGATATCCTCGGCATGGTTGCTGCCTCCGCCGCGCTGACGCTCTCCGGCGTTCCGTTTCTGGGTCCCATTGGTGCGGCGCGCGTCGGCCTTATCGGCGGTGAGCTGGTGCTCAACCCGATGATCGACGAGATGCAGGAAAGCTCGCTCGACCTCGTCATCGCGGGCACACAAGACGCCGTGATGATGGTGGAGTCGGAGGCCAAGGAGCTCCTTGAGACGCAGATGCTCGAGGCCGTAATGTTCGGCTACAAGCACTTCCAGCCGGTAAACCAAGCCATTATCAAGCTCGCGGAGACAGCGGCGAAGGAGCCGTGGGACATTCAGCTTCCCGACACCGGCAAGTACGCCGCTAAGGTGCGCGAGATCGCCGAGGCCGAGCTCAGGGAGGCGTTCTCCACCAAGGAAAAGCAGAGGCGTCATGAGCTCGTCGATGCGGCCAAGGACAAGGTCTATTCTGAAATTACTATTCCCGACGACGATGCGAGCGAGCAGGTTTTGCTCGCCGACACGTTCAAGGATCTCAAGAGCGAGATCGTGCGCGGCGACATCGTCAAGACCGGGCAGCGCATTGACGGGCGCGATCTAAAGACCGTGCGCCCCATCCTGTCACAAGTGCACGTTCTGCCGCGAACGCACGGCTCGGCACTGTTTACACGCGGCGAGACGCAGGCGCTCGTCGTGGCCACGCTCGGCACTGGAGAGGACGAGCAGTTCGTCGATGCGCTCGAAGGCACGCGCAAAGAGCGCTTTATGCTGCACTACAATTTTCCGCCCTACTCCGTGGGCGAGACGGGGCGCATGGGCTCACCCGGCCGGCGCGAGATCGGTCACGGCAAGCTCGCGTGGCGCGCCGTACATCCAATCATGCCGGGACCGGAGGAGTTCCCCTACACCATCCGCGTCGTCTCAGAGATCACCGAGAGCAACGGCTCGTCCTCCATGGCGACCGTGTGCGGCACCTCGCTCGCCCTGATGGATGCAGGCGTACCGCTTAAAGCCCCGGTCGCCGGCATCGCCATGGGGCTGATCAAGGAGGGCAACGATTTCGCTGTTCTCTCCGACATTCTCGGCGACGAGGATCATCTGGGCGACATGGACTTCAAGGTGGCGGGCACCGCGCAAGGCGTTACCTCGTTGCAGATGGACATCAAGATCACTGGCATCACCGAGGAGATCATGCGCGTCGCGCTCGACCAAGCGCGCGATGGGCGCATGCACATTCTTGGTGAGATGGGCAAGGCGTTGGGCAGCGCGCGCGCCGAGCTCGGCGAGCACGCCCCGCGCATCGAGACCATCAAAATCCCGACCGACAAGATTCGCGAGGTGATCGGTTCAGGCGGCTCCGTGATCAGGTCGATCGTTGAGGAAAGCGGCGCCAAGGTTGACATCGACGACGATGGCACCGTGAAAGTCGCTGCGGCCAAGCGCGACTCGATCGAGGCGGCGCTCAATCGCATCAAGGCGATCACGTCGGAGCCGGAGGTCGGAACGATTTACAAGGGCAAGGTCGTCAAGATCATGGACTTCGGCGCATTTGTGAACTTCTTCGGCGCCAAGGATGGGCTAGTGCACATCTCGCAGCTCGCGCCTGGCCGACCGGCAACGGTCGGCGACGTGGTGAAAGAGGGCCAAGAGGTCTACGTCAAGCTCTTGGGCTTCGATGATCGCGGCAAGACGCGGCTTTCCATGAAGATCGTTGACCAGGAGACGGGTAAAGAGATCCCGCGCGAGGAAGGCCAGCCGCACGCAGAAGCTGAGTTCCGCTCCGAGCGCCCGCCGCGGCGTGAGCGTGGCGGCGGCGACCGCCGCCAGCGGAGGGACCGCGAGGCGGGCTAGCGCTTCGCGAGCGTTCGCGACAGAAATGAAACCGCCGGTGCGATCCGGCGGTTTTTTCTTAGGAGCGCAGGATTTGCGGAACCCTTGCCTGCACCCAGACCTATTTCACGTCGGAATTATCACTGGCCCACATCTCGATTGCGCACCGTGACATCTCCTTATGGTCTGCAAGCGACATCAGCGTATCCTTTGTGCTCGTCGGTCTAAGCTGCGAGGCCGGGCATCAGACCCTTCAGACCATCTGCCAGCATACCAATAGCAATCGTTGCCAGAATCATGCCCATGACGCGCGTGACAACGCCCATTCCGGATTCGCCCAATCATTTCGAGATAGGTTCTGCAAAGCTGAAAAGCAAACCGATCAAAGCTGAAAGCGCCAAGACGATCGCGCTGATCTCGAACCTGCCTGCTAAGGCTGGGTCCTGATGGGCGACCACAAGGACAGTCGCCATGGTGCCCGGCCCTGCAACGATTGGAATGGCGAGCGGCACTACGGCAACGGAAGGGCGAGTCTTGGCATCTTCGTGTTCGGCCGGCGTGTGCTGGTGCGCTTTGTTGTTGTTGAGCATGTTGAGGCCAATCAGGAACACAATCACGCCGCCGGCTGCTCTTAGCGCATCGACGGTGATGCCGAAAAACTCGAGCAGCAAAGAGCCTGTCCAAGTTACGATGAGGAGGATGATTGCGACGGCTATGGCGCAAGTCCATGCGGTGCGCCTTGTCTGTGCTTCATCGCGCCCCTCCGTTAGGCCCGCGAAGATGCCCACATTGCCGATGGGGTTCATCACGGAAAATAGGGCAGCTACGAAGCTAGACAGTGCGGCCTCTGTCATCATGGTGACTGCGTTTCCTTGTGTTGAAGTCCGTTGCGTACGCCAACTACATCATACTCTTACGTCAGGCCAATTTCCCAGGCTGGCGGAGGCGGTCACGCAAGTTTAAGAGAGTAACAAAGCTGCCGGCGCACGTTGGCTTTCTTTGATAGCGTTACCTGAAAGCGCGTCGGCGGCGGACGCGCAACCGGCTATCAATCCGGCGCCGCACTTGAGCGAGGGTCGGATAGCTGTTTTCGGAGTGCGTACCCGGTTGAATATGTAGGCAGCGGGCTAGCTACGTCCGCTTTTGCTCAAAAGCGAACACGGCGGCGCGCGTCAGTGATGCCTTCCTGATGGATCGCCGCGACAGGCTGGTGACCCTCCGCGCTGCGGCGATGTTGGGCTCAGATGAGGTTTAACCGACAGGGCTATCACGTTGTGTTTCAAACGGATTCCTGAAGAGGCACTATGTAAACTCGAAAATAGCTGCCAAATATAAGTATAGATACCTGTTTAACTGGCAATACTTCCAAATGCTCATAAAATTTACAACATCGTGAGCACCTATACTTCAAGAAAACGCCACTTTCTGAAGTTGTTCTTGCGCCGGGCTCAGGGGTTTTGATTAGGAGACTCAACATGTCAGCCAAGGTTCTCAGTACTGCAATCATCGCTGGCCTTCTTGTCGCGTTCACCGCCCCTGCGTTTGCGGCGGATGACCCCCCCACAAAAGCCGACTGCGAGCAGCAGGGCCTGAAGTGGGATGAGGCAAGCGGCAAGTGCGTAAAGTAATATAAGGGGGAAGGGCTAAGGCGGCGGGTCGAAAGGCCTGCTGCCGGCTCTCAAAAAATACGCTCCCCAGCAAGGCGGCCACCCCCTCAGGTGCATTCGCGCGCGGGGGTGGCCGCTATTTTTGTGCGCGTTTCACGTTCGCCAAGAACTGCTGAATCTCGCGACTTTCAGGCTCAAGCTCCTTCAGCAGTTCGGCACGTTCTAATGCTGACAGGTATTGGCCATCCCGTAACTCATAGCTGGCAAGCACGTGGAGAAGATCGCGGTCGTAAGGGTTGCGCGATAGCGCTTCCTTCAAAAGCGCTATAGCCTCGCTGGGCTTTCCCGTATCGTGGAGCGCAACGCCTGCAACGTAGGCAAACCGCGGGACGTCCGGCGCTGTCTTTGCAGCTTCGGTGAGTTTCTTCAGCGCTTCATCAATGCGCTTTTGGCGCACGAGTGACAAGCCAAGCGCGTGCATGAGCACGGCTGATTCTGGATTCTTCTCCAGGCCGTCCCGCAGCGTGGCTTCCGCGCCAGCCTCATCTCCCCGCGCCCGATGATTCTCGGCGAGGGCGACATAGGCGGGAGCAAACGTCTTGTCCAATTCTATCGCTTTGACAAGCGCGTCCTCAGCATCGTCTCGCTGGCCGCGAGCGATATAGAGGTTGGCGAGATTGACCTGGGATTCTGGTCTGTCGGCATTGAAGCGCTGGGCCGCAATGTATTCTTCGAGTGCGGTCTCAAACAGCTTGCGGTCCTCAGGTTTTAGTTGCTGCTCGATTTGGCCCGCAAGCGCACGCGCAGCGTCCATGCGCACAACACGAACGTTGTCGGCGAGCAAAGGCGGCAGAAGTGCAAGCCGCACCCGCGGGCCGGCCTCGGCAAGTGCCGCGATAGCCGCCATACGCACGACCGGATCGGGATCCCTTAAGGCGTCGATGACAATCGAAATCGACTTCGGCGTAAGGAAGCGCCCCAACCGCGCTATGGCGCTCGCGCGTGCGATGGCTGGTTGTGTCGTATCTTTTGCGATCCGCTTGAGTAGAACCTGAGCACCAGGTCCACCACGATCGCCCGAATGCAAGGCCTGCGCATAAGTTTGAAACCCGGGTTTTGGTGATGGGTACCACGCTTTAATGGCATCGGTCGCCCAGGTTGCCGTTTTGTCGGTGTGGCACTGATTGCAGGCATTGGGCGTACCGAGAATGCGCGTGAGATCGGGGCGGGGGATGCGGATTGAGTGATCGTGCCGCGGGTCCACGATCATGTAGGTTGTCGTCGGCATATGGCAGTTGACGCATTCGGCTCCTTTCGAGCCTGCCCGGTGACGGTAATGTGCCGGTGTGTCGAACTGTTCTGGTGCATGGCATTGCGTACACACGGCATTGCCGGTCGCGCGAAGCTTTTGTGTATGGGGGTCGTGGCAGTCAGAGCATGTCACTCCGGCGGCATACATGCGGCTTTGCAGGAAGGAGCCATGCGTGTAGACCTCATCGCGTTGTTGACCATCAGCGTGGTAGAGGCCTTGTGCCAAAAGGGCCGGTCGGAAAGCATCGTGAAACCGCTGCGCTTGCTCATCGGAGAATTGGCCCCGCCTGGCATGGCAACTGGCGCAGACCTGAATCTCTTTGTTGGTGTTGCGAGCCACAGAGCGGGTTGCCGTTCCGGATGAGGAGGGCGACCACGTGACACCCTTGCGTTCATCGAAACTTAAGCGAAAGCCTTTGCCGTCGCCCTCAGAGCGCTGCCACTCATCCTTCTTCGAGGCCCAGGCCAGATGTTGCGAAGCCGGGCCGTGGCAGGCTTCGCATCCCACGTTGATCTCTGACCAGGTCGTGCCGAAGCTATCGGTTGCGGCATCGTAGTTTTTCTTGAGATTGGTGGAGTGGCAGTAAGCGCACTGGTGGTTCCAATTCTGATCGATGCCTGTCCAGTGCAGCGGATGGCCGGCCGTCAGCTTCTGGTCGGGGTAGAGATGGAACCAGCGCTGGCCACCCTCCTCTTTCGGCCGGGCATCCCAGGCAATGCCCAACGCCTGCAGCCGGCCATCGGGTAGCGAAATAAGGTATTGCTGAAGGGGAGCGACCCCAAATGTGTAGGGGACCTCGAAATCTGCAATCTTACCGTCGGGGCCGTCTGTGCGGACCCAGAACTTTCCATCCTTCTTGAAGAAGGTCGTCTCGACGCCGTCCTTGGTGAAGGTGCTTCCATCGAACGGACCTAACACGGTCTCATCTGTCGCCTCCTGCATGGCCGCGGCATGTTGCGAGGTGCTCCACGCGGCATGTTCGCGCGGGTGGCAGTCAGCGCAGGCCGAAGAGCCAACAAACGTTGGCGCTGTATGAACAAGCGAATCGGAGGGCGTGCCCTGCACTTCGGCAGCAACGTGGGGTGAGACGAAGAAGAAGCCAACGCAAGTGAAGATGAACCCGTATGCTGCTCCAAGCGCAAATGCCACACGTAAGGGGCGATGGGTTGGGTTGCTGCTCGCCTTCGTCACCAGCATCTACCATCTAACGCTGCACCACCACCAGATGCGGCTTGCGCAGCGGTAATGCAAGGCATCTTGCTACAGTTCTTTAGTTGGTGTGAGTTCGATTGAGCAAGTTCGACTATTTGCCAACCCTAGGTCAAACCCTTCAAGAAATAGCCGACTGTAAACGCCATCGTCGCAGCCACTCCGCCGATCACAAAGGTCTCCAAACCCGATCGCCACCAAGGAGCCAGAGCCCATTTGCTTTTGGCGGCGCCGATGAGGAAGAAAACAATGCCAGTCATGGTCATCGAGACTGTGAAGGCGGCCGGCATATCGAATGCGAAGGGCAGTATGGGAACAGCACCGCAGATCATGAAGGCGAGAAATGTCGCGAGGCCGGCAAGAAGGGGCGAGGGGTGGGTGAGTGAAAGTCCATATTCCTCGGTCAGCATCAGGTCGATCCAGTTTTTTTCGTTGGCTGTAATCGTGTCCAAGACATCTTCAAGGGTTTTGCCCTCTAACCCTTTCTGCGCCAGGAGCTGGCGCACCTCTTCCCTCTCGCCGCCAGGATCAAGGCGGATGTGCTTCTTTTCGATTTCGCGGATACGGTCGAGGTCGTCGACAACGGTTTTCGTGCCGCTGTAGTTGCTCGCGGCCATGGAAAAACCGTCTGCAAGCAGGTTGGCAAGGCCCAGAATCAGAATCACCTTTGAGGAAAGCGCCGCACCGACAACGCCCGCAACAATGGCGAAAGTAGTGATCGCCCCGTCAATTCCGCCATAGACGAAATCACGCACATAAGAAGGTTTCTGGCCTTCAAGCAGCCGCGCAGCGATTGCAGCGCGCTCGTGGCTGTGTTCGAGTTTCATGATTTTTCCGCTCGTGGATCGTTCGTTGATATTGCCGCAATCAAACTTCTTGGACGGGAAGCGTGTGCGCGGCGAAGGCGAAGATATAGCTTGTCGACCACCCAAACATGAGCACGCCCGTGGCTGATTCAAGCGGTCCCAGCAGAAGCAAGTGCTCAGGCAAAACCATGTCAGCATAGCCAACAGTGGTGTAGCTCGAGAGCGAATAGTAAAGCGCGGTCGCCATGTTGGTGAATCCGCCTATCGCAAAATATGCTATTTCCCAGAAAGCCGCTTGTGTCAGGTGTGAGGTCAGCAAGACGGTGAAAACGAGAAACAATAGCAGGACGTGGGAGCGCAACATGTTGATAGCTCGCAGCCGCGTGCTCTGCACGAGCCGCGCCGTCAGATGCGCGACTGCAACTGCGTGGACTGCGACGCTCAAAAAAAATCAACAAGAGGGCCAGCGCCACAAGGCCGATCATCCCGCCAAGTCAATTTGTTGCCAACACGAACAACCTGCGGCTTGATAGTAGTGCGGTCAAGCGCTCGCAGGTGCATTGGTTAGGGCATCCGTGTCGCCTAAAGAAGTGCGATCAACAATGTCAGCGGCGTGAGTATGTTCCACCAGAAAATCGGACCGGCAATATTGATTGCAAAATTCCCGTTGCGAACCATGTCGCTGATGTGGACCGCTGCTGCACCCCATAAGAAGCTTGCCGCGACAAAGAAGATTGCCCAAGCCGCCGCAAGTCCAAGGATCGTGGCGGCGATCGCACCGAGGCCAATAGCGAGATTGGCCGCAGCAATTTCGAGCTGGAACGGGCTAGCGAATGGCAGGTCGACATTAAAGAGGCCGAGAATGAGCGCCAATGCGTATAGCGCGATCGGCAGCGATGCGATCAAGTAGTGCATTCTTTGCGCCCCCGCTGCACACGAAGTGGTAGCTCCCATTGCTCAATGCTCCGCCACAGGCCATCGGCGAGAAACAACGCAAAGAGCTTAGTGCTGCAACCGGCCTCACCTTGAAGTTGAACGCCGGCAGTCTGCTTCGCGGGAACTGTGCACTTCCCCTCCATTAGCGGCAGCACTGACACTTGATTGCGTCGCGCACGCTGGTTGGTATTTGAAATACAACGAAGGGGTGGCCAAGATGCAAGCAAGGCGCCCCAAAATGACGGATGACGTGCTAAGGCCGCTAGCTGCCAGCGTCTTGTGGGTTAGCCTGTGGATAAGCTTGTTTATGATAGTAAAGACTAATGATAGAGATGACTGGCGCAGCTTAAAGCTGATTCGGGCTATCGCGCTCCAAGGCTACCGAAGTTTATCGTCCAACAACAAGAGCCGTTGCGAGATGGGGGGCACAAATACGCATGCGAGTTTGTGTCGAGTTTCATAACGCCGGTAACGGTCGATGATCTATTCTCTGGCAATGGGGGCTAGAATGAGCGGACAGGCTACTAAGAAGTTGAATGAGGCGACTGAAGCATTCATGAACGATCTTGAGGGTGCGCGTTGGACCATGATGCGCATCGCTCAGATTCAAGCCAAAATGTCGCAATGCATGGACGAGTGTCTTGCGGAGTTTCGGGACTTGTTTCCGATTCCTGAAAAGCAGCGGCTGGATCAAGCCAACCAGTATGACAATCTGAGCACTCAGATTCAGCAAGATCTGCCTCGCATTATGCAGAACGGTAACACCGGCCATTATGATCAAGGATAATGGTGGCGAGTAGTGTTTCAGGCGACCTGTCGTAGCCGCTAAGGGCAGTGACGCCCGGAATGTCTACGAGAGTTTTGTCTAGGCGTTCAAAAGCTAGCCAGCGTGCGAAGTGTTGAGTTTCGCCCTGCCGCGGAGCTTTAAGGCCAATCCCATAGGGATTCGGCCCGCGGTGGCTTTCGTGGTCACCGTACCAAGTGAGAAGACGCAGCCGTTTCAGGCTGAGCCTTCAGCCTCTTCAAATAGATTCTTCCTGCTACGTGCGACGTACCAAGGTGGCGGCAGCCGCGCATTGGGCTGGCGGTTGTTGCTGGAGCTGACTGGGCGGCGTCTGTTTTGGATTAGCACCGGCGCCGGCGACGCACGACAAAGAGGAAACAAGCGCCATGACACAGGACAGCGATGCCATAAGCAGAGCCGAGGCAAAAGTCTTTGTCATATCCGCGATCGCGCTATCGGCCACTGTGTCCAACGCGGCGTTCTGGTACGGCGTCTTTGGTATAATCTTTTTCACGCACCTTTTGTACGTTTGGGTTGCAGCCACCGCGGCATTGCTGGCGAGTTTTTTATCCCGCGGATGGACACGCCGGCGGTTAGGCTACCCTGGCGCGGACGGTTTCTACTGGCGTTGCCCACAGTCTGGCTTGTGCTATCAGCCTTTATCGATATCGAAGCATATAGACTCGACAGTCCCGGCACGTGGGCCCTTTGGTTGGTCACTCTTGCGAGCGCTTTTCTGACGCTCCCGTACTTGCTCTACGTCATCATTGTCGCGGTCGTGCCCGACATCGATCGATTGAAGCACCCCAAGTTACGCGTTGCGCTTTCCGGTATCTTACTGGTCATGGCAATGGCTGGTTTTGTGATAGGAAAGAACCATCCGCTTTTTCTAACCTGTGAAAACTTCAAGGTGGGCGGGCACGACATACCGGAGAACTGTCGCAAGGCTAGCGAAGCGGTTCGATGACCTCGCCTAGATGAATCTGTGTGCCGGTGATATGCGCGAGGCAGCGAGGAGAGGACGCTTTCCCCTATTTCGTCCCAAGGTCTGCTCTACCCTCGCAAGCTGATATGTGGCGCGCATGTTCGCAACTCCAATTGCCCCACCCAACGCCGGCTGCCGCCTCAACCAAAGTTGACCTTGCTCAATATTGAGCAGGTGGCACCATATAAGGCAGCTGTTTCTTAAACTTACCGGCTGCGGCGTTCCCCCCCTTTCATCGAAGCGCCGCCCAGAAGGAGGTTCGATGATGAAAACTTCTCTTAGCGTTGCCATTGGCGCATTTGCCCTGCTGCTCGGGCCACTCACCTCTTCCAGTTTCGCGCTTCAAGCTGATGGGCCCTTCTTGGCCTATAAAGAACGCAAAGCAGATGCGTGGGCCAAGGATGATGAGCAAATTACAGCGAAGCTTGATGCTTTGCAGGAGCGGTTCGGGAAACGTCCCAACATCATCTACATTCTGACTGATGACGTCGGGTGGGGCGAACTGGGCTGGCAGGGCGGCGGTAGGCATCGTGGCACACCTACGCCAACGCTCGACAAGCTGGCCTTTGAAGGCATGCGCTTCTGGTCAGCATATGCAGAGCCATCGTGCACACCCACCCGCATCGCCATAATGACAGGACGTCACCCGGTACGCACTGGGCTTCTTTCCGTTCTGTGGCCAGGTCAGACCGATGGTTTGTCGCCAGATGAGGTGACAATTGCGGAGGTTCTCTCCGAGGCGGGCTACCACACGGCCATGTGG
>Ga0114925_10000465_pt1 | contig 17852 bp, 17 predicted proteins | sample SumtaG_2_FD_87287 | JGI IMG/M metagenome (GOLD analysis project Ga0114925, IMG submission 87287) | Deep subsurface microbial communities from Indian Ocean to uncover new lineages of life (NeLLi) - Sumatra_00607 metaG | ecosystem: Environmental > Aquatic > Marine > Oceanic > Sediment | place... | reverse complement strand
GGGAAGATCAATGCAATCGCATTTGCGCGGAAAAATAAGATTCCGTTTATAGGCTTGTGCTATGGGTTGCAACTGGCTGCGGTAGAATATGCGCGCAGTGTGTGCAAACTCGAAGGAGCGCATACCACAGAGGTTGATTCAGAAACCGTACATCCGATTATTGATATTTTGCCGTTGCAAAAAGAGATCCTCAAATCCCACCGATACGGCGGTACGATGCGTCTTGGGGCGTATGAGGCGCGGCTCAAATCGGATACATTGGTCTATTCGCTGTATGAAGATGGTGCGGATGATGATGGGGTGAAAATTATTTATGAACGGCATCGCCATCGGTATGAAGTGAACCCGCGATACGTAGAGCTTTTGGAAAAAAATGGCCTGTGCTTTTCTGGTGTGCATACACGAGAGGATGGCACACAATTAATGGAGTTTATGGAACTTTCGCGTGATACACATCCCTTTTTTGTAGCTACGCAGGCGCACCCAGAATTCAAAAGTAGACTTGGCAAGCCAAACCCGATTTTTCTTGGTTTTGTACGTGCGTGCGTTGGTGATGATCGACAGTTAGATATCCTTCAGCATGCTGATGGTATTGTTGTGGATAATCTTTAGACCAACCGCGTGATACTCGAGCGCTTTTGTGGGGCGGGAGACCCAGTTAATTATGTGTGGTTCTCGCAATAGCATTCCCGCATCTGCAGCGGCAAGATAGCGATAAATCTCTGTGTGTGCAACGCGGGTGATGTAAAATGAGCTGGGCGGAAGGGCATAACGTTTAATTAATGTTTTGAACGTACCCGTGTCCTGCGTCAAAACGAGCAGAAACGCACTTTGATTTTTCTGATACTCGCGCACAAAAAATTGTACTGTCTCTTGAGGACATTGCCACGGTTTTGCTGATCCATTGTAGACGTATACGTAGGCGTTATTGGGAATCTTAATCTGCTTTCGTATCTCCGTGCGCCATGCTGATCGTTGTGCTGGTGAAATGGCTGCAGGAACATCATGATCAGCTACCATAATCTTATCTGCTGGGGCGTTGAATGTTGTAATGAGATATGATCTGAGTGCTTTGCTGACGGTGTGAATGGTCACATTAGCATTGCGTGTATACGCGCCATATACCCATTGTTCGATCTGCTCGTATTGCCATGTACGAATACGATGGAGCCATCCTATTATTTTTGATGAGTGAGCGTATCGATACTCCTGCGCAGCTAGTCCACGTGCTTGCACGATGCAGGGGATAGGAAGATTAAGCTGTCCCACAATCCAGGCGGCCATAGGGCCTCGGCAGGTGATCGTAGCAGTGTGAATATGTTTTTGCATAATGGGCGCAAGCTGGCGCGCAGCATGGCGCAAAGAAAGCGAGCCGAGAAAGGGGAGTTTGCGCAAGGTGATCAAGCGTATACGCGGATCGGTGATGAGGCTTTGTTGTTCTTTTTGCGATATTAAAGTGCGTTCAAACGAGATGATGATGCCTTGAGCATCTGGGTGTTGATCCAGCTGTTTGATCAACGGTTCTATCACCTGGCTTTCAAATACCGGGTTGTGCACGCCGTCATACAGGACTACAATCCGTTGTTTCATACTCATTCTCAAGAAAATAGGCCGGGAGAAAACCCCGGCCTATTTGTTAGTTTTATTAGCTTATAATTATGCTAAAGGTTTCAAATTAAAGTGTTTGAGGACAGCTTTTGGTTCTTCACCTGCGGCAATGCGGATATTCGCTTCATCGGCAGGACTGATCTTTTTTTGTTCTTCTTCTTTTTCAAAACCAAATTGTTTTTTTAGATTTGAGCCTATTGATTTACGGAAGACGTCATTGGTTAAGAACAGGTATCCAGCACCGAGAGTACCAAGAAGTCCGGCAGCTTTCTTACCGGTATACGCGTAGGTAGCTGTCCAACCCATTACACCGGTAGGAGGTTTCAGGCGGGATTGTTTGATTTTTCCCGTTGTTGCGTTGGCTTTCAGTTCTTTATCTTTAAACGACTGACCTATCCATTTTGTCCAGAAAACATCTTTCGCATTTTGAACGTACCCCTTCCTATCACTCAGTAGCTGGTTGAGCTTGAGAAGTCGTTTCCATTCACCTTTTATCTCGGGCTTTACTACGGGATGTACATAAGAGAGTGCGTAGGCACTTAAACCCAATCCTACAAAGACGGGAGCGAGCACGGCTTCTGGAGCACTAAGTGCGGAAATTGGTGCACTGCTACCCAAAATCATTGATGCCAAGGCAACCTGTAGAACTAACTTTTTACTCATTATTTCTCCTAAGGGATAATACGTATGAACTGATATGTTGACCATCCAAGTATAGTCGAAATAGTCCCATTGTAAAGGGGGAATCAGGGCTGTTTTAGGTTGCAAAAAAGGGGCAAAAGAATAGAATGGGTTGCAATATTTGTGGGTTGTATCTAGTCGAAAGGAGGTGCTAATCCGATAATTCTCAGTATGTGGTATCTCTCTAATTTGAACATCTAAAAGGAATGCGATGAGATTAATGATCTATTTTTGCCTACTTACTGTACTAACCAATGGTATCTATGCCATGGAAAAGCCAGCAGTTAATTTATTTGTGACAACAGCCATTATAAAGAATGAGTACAGCGAGGCTCGAAAACAGGAGTATGTAAAGTCATTTGAGCAGCTTAAAAAACTTGGCTATAAGCATCCATACATGGTAGAGGGTGTTCAATTGACGGGTCCAACGTTTCTAGAAGAGTATACGGACAAAGAGCGAGTTTTTTACTTTCAGGATGGTAGATCGACTGATAATAATAAGGGGAAATTTGAAGGGATGTCGATGCGCGACGCGTTGCGCCATTTCGGACTTGATCCTTCTTCATTGGTGTACAAACATACCGGGCGCTACTTTGCTACAAAAGATCTAGCTGCGGTGGTTAAGGAGTTTCCTGGGCATGATGCCTATGTGCAGCGAGATAAAGAGAAGGGATGGCTCCTAGCAATGACATATATTTTTCGGTATTCAAAATTGCAAAAAATGTATGAGGAACTTGATTATGAGGCTATGGAAAGAGAATGGGATCCAGCGAATCCTGAAAAGCATTTTATCGAACAGTACATGACGAGACACATAGAGCAAGCTGAGCAAGAAAAAGAGCTTGATGTATTCCATATACCAGGAGAGCTTGGCATAATTCGTAATACTGCGTTTAGTACTACGGGAGTGGATCCAAAAGCTCAAACAAAATATTAAAAAATAGAGATCTAAGAAAGAAAAGGGGCGCCCAAACGGGCGCCCCTTTTCTTTGAGGTTGTTTCAAATTCAAATAACGGTGCAAGAGTCTTCATTTGGATTTGTTATCTCTTTATATGCCTCTGCGATAGTAGCTGCCTGCTCTTCTGACTTGGCGCAGCGGTACACGCGGCAATGGGAGAGCATTTGTGTATAGCTGTCTCCTTCTCCTTCCATGCGCATATCATACTCGTCGCCATTCGGGATGATAAAGGCGAATCGTTGTTGCGCTTCTTTAGTAAGTGTGCGTGAAAAGAGGTTTGGTGGGCCATTATCGCCAGCGAATCCAACAAGTTTTCCTTCTTCCTTGTTCCAGATCAGCCCCAGAGCGATCACCGAATCAAAAGGTTCATCTTCTGCGGGCAGTGGAACAACCCGTTCTTGGTAGTCGGGAGACATGCCTAAATTAGTATGATCGTCACCATCAAACTTGACGCGACTTCCTTCAGGGTTGCAATCAAGCAGGAGAAGGTTTGGTCTTTCTCTTAGAAGCTGTTCAAACGATTGTGCGTCTAAGGCGCGTCCATGTTCTTTAGGGTCGTGAGGTAGTTGCTTGCCTCCTATTAACGTTGCGGCACGATCTTCTCCTAAGAATACGATAGCTATTTTTTTGCTTGCGTGAGAGGCCATTGATTCTCTTATTTTGCCCAGCGCTCTTTCTGTGGTGGTATAGATTGCTTTCTCGCATCTTAAATTAGCGGGAGATACCTGCAGTAAACCATAGAGTGCTAGAAGGTGTGTATGGTCTCCTTCCACCGCGTCTGCTTCTTTCTCATTAACCAATGGCATCCCATACGCTTCGCTTGGGCCTTGGAGCGGCTTATGCATAAATCCGCGGACTGCGAGGCGTACGTCTCTAACGCCAGCTTTTTTGAGCATTGGAATCACGGGTAGAAAATGTGCAATGTCACCAATACCCACTTGATCTGAGCGAACAACCACCGTTCCTTCTGCTTCTCCCGATGTTAAATAAGCAAGCCGTTCTTGGGTCAAACGACGATCAGCTGCGATACCACATAGCTTGCCAAATGCTTTCCAATGTTTCGACGGTCTTCGTGATGCCATTTGGGCGGATGCGAGGTTAAGAGCGGCCATGTCTTGGTCGTATTCGCTGCCTTCAGGTGCAGAAAGTAAGAATTTGTATCCGTTCTCAGCCCTCTCCCACTTCTTTTCCTGTAGTGCTTTATTAGCCTCAGCATAAGGATTTTCTTCAGCGTAAAACCATTCAGCATTCATGGGCCCTTTTTTTTCCTCCATGCCATAGGCATACGAGCCTACAAAAAGCGCTATTGTGAGCAGAAGACGAGATCGAGAATATATCATTGCGAATCCTTCTTTTGAATGGTTAGAAATGAAAGTTGCAGGTAATATAACATTGTAAAAAGAGGTGTCTAGGAGTTCACGTGTTTATACATGATTTTGTTTTGTGTTTTAACGGTTTTTTGTTGCAAGGTGCGGTGTTTTTTGTAACATATAAATGTGAAAAATTTTATTTATGGAAGGGATTTAGGATGGGATACAGATACTACGTTTTGAGTTTGGGATTTATGTTTATAGTTCCACTATATGCTGTAGATGATTCATTAGAAAGAACAAAGATTTTCTATGACAAAAAAAATCCCTTTTTTAGGATGAATGATCTTTTTAATCGATCGCAGTATGCTGAGGCAATTGTTGCTTGTGAAGATATATTAGATAGGGTTATAAAAGGATTTATACAGGCGTCTAATGATCAACTCAAATTGGCAAAAAATGTTCTTGGCCAGGCGTATCGGGCAGTTGGCGATTTGGAAAAGGGATATATGTATATTAGTGAGGCAATGAATCACTGCTTGAAAAAGCCTCTCACAAAAGAACGCTTTGATGAAATTATTCGAATGGCAGAGAAGAATGAATTGCAGAAGAAACCAAAATTATTAATTCATGGTGCTGATACAAGTAGACGTTTTGGTATAGGCGATATGTTTATTGATGGTATTTATGCTAAGAAAGTTAGCGATTTAGGATGCTTTGAAACGGTTGAAGTGGTGTTGCCTAGCGTAAAGAAAATACATGAAAATGCCCGATGTGCTGATGATGTGATAACGACGGTGGATGCTTTGCCGGATGATTATGATTATGAGGTGATGCTTTTTTCATTGCCCCATTTTCTTGATATGAAAAATCCTTACGATATTCCGCAAGAGTCTTATATTCGTGTGGATGAGAATCGATGTGAGTTTTGGGAAAAAGAGATTGCTAAAATTACATCTAATGGAGAGGTGCCGATTCTTTTTTGGTGGGAGACGAGCAATTTTCCTACGCCGGAAGGGCGACTGTTGCTGCAGCGTAAAGTGCCATTAAAGTTTATTGCTGATATTGCATCAAGAAACAGAGGGTTTAAATTTATTAGTATACAGACGAATTCTACACCAGTGACTCATGATGAATTTCAAAAACTGACCAAAGAAGAGCAGGGATTGAATGTTCATAATGTGATCAGTCAGGAGCAAAAAAATCAGATAGAATGGTTTAGTAGTAGAGATGATTTTGACAAAGAGCCGTTTGCAGATACCTTTGCACTTGCCAAAGTAGTGATGAAGTGTAAAAAAGGCTTTACGGTAGGCCCGGATACGGCGTTGCCGAATGGGATAGCAAGAGCTGTTGCAAGAGATCCAGAGGATATTCATAGAATTTGTATGTTGATGCCTTTTCATAGTGATGCTCGCTATGGTATCCAAACGCCTGGTGTGTGTGAAAAAGTGAGCCGCATTCCGAACTGTGTTGAGTTTTGGCAAGATGAAGAAAACAGTTGGACAGGGCCGATTGGGAACGTTGAGAAATATATATTAAAAAATGCGAAGTAATTGAAAAGGGGCCATAACGGCCCCTGCGTTATTTACCAGATATAGCTTACTAAAGCCACCAAAAAGGTGATTGCTACCGGTGCTTTAATTGGCTTAAAGCCAAACAGTTTATACGCTAAATTGCAGGTGGTGATTGCAATAATAACCGGATACCCAACTGCAACTAATGGTCCTGCGGTTAGTCCGAGCACATAATCAAGGCCGAACGTTGAGAGCGGAATGCAGAGCAAGAGTGATAATACCAATGCTTGCTCATACCCGATCTTGCGATCAAATATTGTAAGTTGAAAATATTCAGCAATAACGGCGCTCAGTGCAATCGCTGTTGAGAAACAAGCCATCAGCACTGCCGTTCCAATGATGAGCGCTCCATGGGTGCCCAATACACGGAATGCGAGTGCACGAAATAGATCGCCGGTAGCATCCATGCCGTGGCCATGATACATGCTCAAAACACTCATGCCCAGATACACAAGAGCGAGGAGCGAAACGCCCAGTGCTCCTGCTTTTAAACCGATCAATGCGAGTCGTTTTTGGCTAAAACCAACGGTGCCGCCCATCGTGTTTTTAAGAATATGTATGACCATCGAGGAGAAGAAAATGGCACCCAAGAGGTCCAGCGTGCCGTAGCCGATCATGAAGCTTGTTTTGAACGTTTCCAATGGTGTAACGATCGACGGTACCGGAACGTCTGCGGTGAAAATGCCTTTTGCGATGATGATAATCAGTGAGAGCAAAAGCAAAGGACTGATTACCTTTCCCAGCAGGTTTACAATCCGATTCTCTCGAAACGTTGCCAAAAGCGTTATACCCAAAAAGAGCAATGCAAACGCAAATGATGATTGCAGTGTCACGGTTTGCAAGAATGGTATGGGCAGAAATGGTGCGATCATGGTGTGCGAGAGCGTAACGATGCGGGGAATTACGATCCCCGGTCCAATGATGATCATGCAGGCAAAAATCAGGATGTTTCCTACCGAATCGCCCAGTCGTTTAAAAAATGTTTCATAATTACCGTCAAAGAGGATCATGGAGACAAGCCCAAGGAGCGGAAGACACACCGCGGTAAGAATAAAGCCCATCATGCCATACATGGTGTTTGCTCCGGATTGCAGGCCCACATAGAGTGGATACATGAGGTTGCCTGCCCCGAATAACATGGAAAATATTGCTAACCCAACAGTGATTATTTGCGCATACGGCTTGTTCTGCATATACAATCACTCCTTGTGTGGTATAAAGGTTGAAAAAAAAATAACATATCTGGAAAGTATGGCCTATTTTGGCTGATATGTAAATTGGGATTGATTTTTGCGCGTGGAGCTGATGATACTTGTGTGGAGTTTGAAACCTGGCTATTTGAGACAATCGGAGAGAACGTATGATACCAAATAAAGCACATCTCACCATGATCCTATGCATGCTCGTGGTAACCAGTTGTTCCCTGGACGCGTTTCGCAGACGGGGGTATAAAAAAGGGACCAAGGCAAAAACGGTAACCTCGTTTACCTTGCAATCTTCCGCCTTTGCGCGTAATGGAGACATTCCGGAAGAGTATACCTGCGATGGTCGTGATGTTTCGCCACCATTGCGTTGGGAAAATGTGCCAAAAGGAACCAAAAGTTTTGCGTTGTTATGTGAAGATCCTGATGCCGTTGGTGGAAAAGTGTGGGTGCATTGGGTTCTGTTTAATATTCCTGCCAACGTGCGCGATTTGCCCGCAGATGTACAGGCATCATCCATCGGTGCGGTGGAAGGAACCACTAGTTGGAGAGCGACGAAGTATGGTGGACCGTGTCCGACACTCAAAAAACATCGCTATGTGTTTACTGTCTATGCACTCAATGTTCCAAAATTGCAGTTAACGACTGCCGCGAAACGTAGTGCCCTTAAAAGAGCAATGAAAGAGCATACGCTAGGCAAAGCTGTTATTATTGGAAGATATCAACGCCCTAAAAATAGGGCAAAAAAGAGCTGATAATGAGATATATTAAATGGTTTAACAGATTGCGGATGCGCGATGTGCCGCAGGTGGGTGGCAAAAATGCATCGTTGGGTGAAATGATTAGTGCGTTGCAATCGCAAGGCATTGTAATACCAAATGGTTTTGCCGTAACGGCAGATGCCTATCGATATTATCTTGAGTACAATGATTTACTCCCCAAAATGCGGGCATTGCTTAAAGGTCTTAATCCGAAAAATATTAAAGAGTTGCAACGAGTGGGGCGGGCATTGCGCTCATTGATTGCATCAGGCGATATGCCAAAAGATCTCGGCGATGAGATCACTGCCGCATACCGTGAGCTGAGCAAATCGTACAAACAAAAAGCATCCGACGTAGCGGTCCGCTCATCAGCCACGGCAGAAGATTTACCGACCGCTTCCTTTGCAGGACAACAGGAAACGTTTCTTAATATTCGTGGTGATAAAGCATTAATCGAAGCATGTAAAAAAAGCATGGCATCACTATTTACCGATCGGGCGATTATTTATCGCATCGAGCACGGATTTGATCATTTTCAGGTAGCACTTTCCGTGGGGGTGCAGAAGATGATTCGTTCAGATAGGGCAGCTTCAGGCGTTGCCTTTTCATTGGATACTGAGACCGGGTTTAAAGAGGTGATCATGATTGATGCAGCCTTTGGGCTGGGTGAGAGTATCGTGAAAGGGCTCGTTAATCCGGATGAATATTTTGTCTTTAAGCCAACGCTTGAAAAAGGATATGATCCGATTATCAAAAAGCGGCTGGGGAGTAAAAAAATAAAGATTATCTATAGTTCATCATCACGCCGTCCGACTAAGCAGGTTGCGGTGTCCAAAAAGGAACAGCATCAGTTTACGTTGCGCGATGACGAGGTGCTTGAACTTGCCCGTATGGTCAACAAGATTGACAACTATTATTCCTCGCTTAATAAGCGATGGATGCCGATGGATGTGGAATGGGCAAAAGACGGCGTTGACGGCAAGCTCTACATCTTGCAGGCGCGTCCTGAAACGGTTCATGCGCAACGTTCGGGAACCATATTCAAAACGTATCGATTAAAAAAGTCGGTTGATCCTAAAAAAATACTTACTACCGGACAAAGCATTGGCCAACAGATTGCATCGGGCACCGCGCGGGTGGTTCGCAGCGTAAAAGATATTAAGAAGGTGCAGAAAGGTGACATTATCGTAACCACGATGACCGATCCTGATTGGGTACCGGTGATGAAACGGTCTGCTGGCATAGTAACTGATTTGGGTGGTCGCACTTGTCACGCAGCTATCGTGAGCCGAGAGCTTGATCGGCCTGCCATTGTGGGAACAAAGGATGCAACCAAGCGGATTAAAAATGGTCAGCAGATTACGATCGATTGCTCACAAGGTGCAAAAGGTTTTGTGTACGAAGGGGCCATTCCGTTTGAGATCAAAGAGACTGATTTTAAAAAGCTTCCGAAAGCACCGGTTGATCTGATGGTCAATATAGCAAATCCGGATAACGCCTTTACGGTGGGCCAACTTCCGGTGGCTGGCGTGGGGCTAGCCCGCATCGAATTTATTATTACGAATGAGATTAAGATTCACCCGATGGCATTATTGCGGTCCAAAAGCATTAAGAACAAAAAAGTGAAACAACAAATTGAAGATCTCACGGCAGCCTACCCGAGCAAGCAGCAGTTTTTTGTCGATACGCTCTCTCAGGGAATTGGTATGATTGCCGCTGCATTTTATCCACGTCCGGTTATTGTGCGCCTTTCAGATTTTAAAACGAATGAGTATCGCAATCTGCTAGGGGGCGATCAGTTTGAAATAGAGGAAGCCAACCCAATGCTGGGGTTCCGTGGTGCCTCCCGGTATACCCATGAGCTGTACCAGGATGCCTTCTGTTTGGAAGTGGCTGCTCTTGCAAAGGTACGGGAAGGGATGGGGTTCGATAATGTGATGGTGATGCTTCCTTTTGTTCGTACGGTGGATGAAGCCAAACGAGTGGTGGATCTCCTTGCCCACTGTGGCCTGCGTCGGCATCAGAAAGGGCTCAAACTAGTTATGATGACTGAAATTCCCTCGAATGTAATCATGATGGATGAATTTGCCCGCTATTTTGATGGGTTTTCTATCGGATCGAACGATCTAACGCAGCTTATCCTTGGAGTGGATCGTGATTCAGCGACACTTGCGAACCTATTTGACGAGCGGGATCCTGCGGTGAAAAAAATGATGGTGATGGCTATTGAGGGGGCCCATCGGAATAAAAAATTTATTGGTATCTGCGGGCAAGCCCCGTCAGATTATCCCGAGCTGGCCGATTTTTTGATCAAAAAGGGAATTGATTCCATTTCCCTCAATCCTGATTCAGTGCTGCCGTTTCTTCTGCGCTATAAGCGGAGAAAATAGTATCTATCTCTTTGTTGTTTTAGCTTGCTCTTTTTGGCAGCGGGCGTAGTAGTTTTCAATTACCTGCTGTGCGCGATCTCCTGGCTGAAGAAGTACGTTTGCATCCTTCAGCAATGTGCGCGTGGCATGGTATTGCGTATCATACGCTGGATCGTAGGAACTTCCATAGGTTTTTTTAAACGTGTGAATAGCGTGTGCAAGCGCAGCATGCGTGTGCAGATGGCCACCATTATTACCCAGTACGATGTACGTGCTGTTTGGATTGTGCTGAGCAAGGTTTGTATAGAGCTCTGCCTCATTCTTATTTGATACAATCGTATCGCGATTCTGGAAGTGAATTAGAATGTTGAGCTTAAGATTGCCAAATGTTTGTGCTGATTCGATTGCCTGAATACCATCTAGTTTATACAGGCCAACGCGAGCAAGTGCTTTGAGAATTTTTGGTGCCAATGCCTTAAAGCGATATTCAGCCGATACGTTAACATTGGTAAGCGGGCAGTTGAGCGTAACACACCCCTTTTGGATCATAGCAAGAAGGGCTTTGCGTTCATTGGCATCAATAGCAATACGTGCAAGCTCTTTATCATATTTTCCTGTTTTATCATTCAATACGGCGATCAAATTGAGCACTGTTGCACCACCACGTGAATAGCCAAACAGATCGATCGCATTAATTTTCAAGCGGTCCTTTGCCCATTTGAGTGTGTAAAGAGCGGGTAGAACATCAGGCAGTTGCCCTAGATTTGAGTGGCGTACTTTTGGGATTACTACGCCGCGATCATGAAAGTTGAACGTAATCACATCACCGGGCAACACATCACCAAACGCCTTGAGTAGCTTGGCGCTATGTTTGTTGTCTCCCAATCCGTGAAGATAGAGTGTTGGACGGGTATGCTTGGTCTGTACTGTTGCGTCATTATCAATAATATGTTCGATCTGTAGATCATAGCCAAACAGAACCTTTTGTGCGTTTATGTCGTATGAAGTTGGCTGCATTCCGTGCTGCCAGGTGGGGCGGTATTTTCCCATAAAATAAAGACCAGCCGCATCTGCCATGTTTGCAAACCCATGCCCTCGCGTGGTCATGGCTGTGTGCAAGGGATTCGTTTTGCATGCAATAGGAGTTTCCGCCTGACGTAGGCGTTTTATGCGTACAATGCCGATCGATGTTCCCGCTGAGAAGATCAGCGTAAACAGGTAAAAGTAGATAGTTATTCTTTTCATAATGCCCCCAGATAGAAAAATTACTGCTCTTTATTAGGCTATCTAACTGGCTATAAATGTCAAAGGGTAGGCTCAATTATAGCCCTCAATGGGCAATGGTTAGGCTGTTGGGCTGTTGTGGTGTCTCTTTGCGCGATAGGTGGCAATGAGCCCTTGCAGGAGGTGCCGTGGATTCTTACGCCATTTTTCCCATAAAGGGGCTGGTTTTGGGGAAGTTTTGCTTAGGAAGATAAAAGGGTGTGGATCATGATAATGAAGGCATTCAAGGCATTTATTGCGATCGGCGCTTTGTAATCCCTGGGCTCGATATTGATCGCAGGGGCAGGTGCAGGAAACCGGGCCATATACTTTATGATCGTATGATTCCTTAAGCCGCTTGTTTTTGCTCAAACAGTCTATTTGAGGGGTAATCGTTAATGGAAGGGCGCATAGGGTTAATAATAGGAATAGTATTTTCTTCATGATGCCTCCTTCTTGTTTGATTGTTCAGCGATCTGTTCGCTTGAAGCGGAAACAGGCGCTTCTTGAATGAGCTGCTCATATAGTTCATCCATGCTCTCATTGTCTGGTGTATAAAATTCTTCGCTGAAGAATGGTGGGCTCTCTTGTCCGATGCGGCCAACGCAGGTTGGGCATCCTGAGAGTCCGGTGAAAAGCGATCCGATAAGCATGAGGGTACCAAGGATTTTCTTCTTCATGATCTTCCCCTATTTTTAATGGTTACATATCTCGATCTTACTGAAAGAGAGAGACAAATAGCAACAGTTCTGGCGAATGCCAGTAAAAGGGTAGGTGGTATTCCTACGGTGGTTAGTCTTTAAAAGTTTAAGGAGTCGCTTACCTTCTGGTCTCTAAATAAACATTGGCTGCCAACCAGCCAGCAGGGCGGCCGATATCGAATCGTTTGCCTTTGATTTTGTAGGCCAAAACTTTGTGACCATTTTTAGTTAGATGAGTGATTGCGTCAGTCAATTGGATTTCGCCGGATGCATGGGGAGTAATAGCTTCAATGGCGTCAAAGATGGCAGTAGGGAGCACGTACCGGCCAATAATGGCAAGATTAGAAAATGCTTCTTCTGGTTTTGGCTTCTCAATAATATCCACCACTTCCACGAGATCATCTTGGAGAGTTGCGCCGATTTTAATTGAGCCGTACGCAGATATCTCTTCTTGGGGTACTTCCATCACCGCAATTACTGCTGCCTGCTCTCGTTGTGCAACCTCAATAAGCTGCTGCATGCATGGTTGATCGTCTATAATAATATCGTCGGGCAGTATTACGCCAAAGTAATCATCTTTAATGCAATCTTGTGCCATGAGGATTGCATGTCCCAGCCCTTTCATTTCGTGTTGCAGAGGATAAGAAAATGTGCATTGGTCAATGAGCTGATTAATGTCATCAAGTAGGGCAGATTTACCCGTTGCAGAAAGCGCTGCTTCCAGTTTTGGGTTACGGGAAAAATAGTTTTGAATTGCTCTCTTTTCTTCACTGATAATGATGCAAAAGTTTTTGATATCTGAGCGCACTCCCTCTTCTACCACTTCTTGCAGTGCCGGCTTATTGATCAGGGGCAACAGCTCTTTTGGAACGGTTTTGGTGAATGGTAAAAATCGAGTGCCAAATCCTGCGGCGGGAATTACGATGGTGGAGATGTTCATCTTTACCCCTAGAACTGATTCATAAATGAAATATTTGAGCTGTGGAACAAACGAATATCATTGATACCATACTTGATCATGGCAAGCCGTTCAATGCCAAAACCAAGCGCAAATCCGCTATATTTCTCGGGATCTATGCCGCTGTATTGTAACACCTTGGGATGCACGAGACCTGAGCCAAGCAGTTCGATCCAGCCGGTTTTTTTGCAAATAGCGCATCCGGTAGTGCAAAAGGGACAGCTGCCATCAATTTCAAGGCCCGGTTCCACGAACGGAAAGTAGCCGGGGCGCACGCGAATCTTCAGATCGTTTTTGCCAAAGAACGCTTGTAAGAATTCCTGTGCGGTGGCCAGTAGATTAGAGATTGAAACATCGGTATTTATCAGTAATATTTCTCCCTGCGTAAACATAAAATCGTGCGTGGCATCGGTGGCTTCGCTGCGATACGCGCGGCCGGGTGCAAACACCGCAAGTGGCGGCGTTGTTTTTTCCATCTCATGCGCTTGCACCGACGAGGTGTGTGTACGCAACAAGCGGTCGGGAGTACACAACCAAAAGGTATCGTGGCTATCTCGTGCCGGATGATCTTCTGGGATGTTGAGCGTGGTGAAGTTGTAATATTCTGTTTCCACTTCCGGGCCATCAGCAACGGTGTAGCCCATGGAGATGAATATCGTTGAAAGTTCATGGATCAGCTGTGTGTAGATATGGGTGCTTCCGCGCAGTTGATGGGGGCGGTAGGCAGTTACATCAAAAAGCTGTTTGCTCACCGATTTGGCATCAATCCGTTTTTTATGCGTTTCGTATGTTTCTTGCAATAATGTTTTGAGTGTATTGAGCAGGGGGCCAAGTTCTCGTTTTTCCTCAAGAGAGCAGTTTTTTAGTGTGCTCATTAGCGCAGCAATTTTTCCGCTGCGTCCAAGGTATTCAACGCGGATTTGCTCAAGCTCATCAGCACTTTTTGCTGTATTGCAGGATTTTAGGCAGGATTTCTCTATTTTTTCGATCGTATCTTTTATTTTTTTCATGAATCTGTTCCTTGTATGAGGGCCAGTGTAGCAGAGAGTTTTTTAGCTGGCAATGCAGGCTATTGATTTGACAACCACAGCCTAAGCCGGTACCATACAGGCATATCTTGATTTTCCCTTCAAAAGATTAGCCGGGGTAGCTCAGTGGTAGAGCGTAAGCCTGAAGAGCTTAGCGTCGTTGGTTCGATTCCGACTCCCGGCACCACGTCTTCGCTCCCGTTGGGAGCTTCGTCGGGCTACGCCAGTCTTTTTTAATAAACTATCATTGTTTCCCCCCAGAGACTCATGCTAGGGTACTCGAAATTAACTGTGTACCCGATGAGAGGATTATGCCATGAAGCAACTACCATCAGAAAAGTACAATGTGGCCTGGTTTAAGCTAGCCGATTGTATTGCGCGGGGGGAAAAAGAACGGGCCCTGGGAGTGTATCGATTATTAGCACATTCGTTTGATGATCCGGCATTAGCGCGTCAGCTGCATGCCGATATTCTGCTTTCATTCAAAGATGAACGAGCGCAGGAAGCGTACCAAGAGGCGGCAGTTCTCTATCGTGAACGTGATCGTCTGATTGAGGCGGCAGCGGTGTATGAGCATTTAGTGACGCTCGATCCGAATAATGTGTTTTATCGCGTAGAAATCATTGAGTTGTATAGAGAGTTGGGCATTGCGTCTAAGGTAAGCCGCTATCTGTATCAGCTGATTGATGATCTGATGGCCCAGGATCAATGGAAAAAGGCGATCGAGATCAGCAACCAATACGATACGGCGGGGGATCTTACGTTCACTGCCCAGCTTCACGAGCAAATGCTATTTCACTTGATCAATAAAGAGCTATTACCTGATACCATCATGGTGCATGCAAAAAAGGCGATCGACGCATGGTTGGAGCTTGATAATCAGCAGGCGATCAACAGGATGCTTTCCAAGCTACAGGCTATGAATGAGAAGATCTATGCATATGTGCGTGAGTATATAGAGAGATAAAAAGAGAGCCGCGGGATTCCGCGACTCTCTTTATTATTTATTATTTGCCTATTTTTGTTACTAGTTTTCTATAGACCTCGCTCGTACGATCAAATCCTTCAACCTCCAACCTCTTGAGGGCTGACTCTAATGCAGCTTTGTCAGAAGTTTTATAGAGATGATCCATTATCGGCTTTTTCTGGTTTATGGGATCGTTTATATAACGTTCCGTAAGCTGCATGAGTTCTTGCCCTTTCGGCGTTAGAGAAGATTCTAATTTTCCGTACACAGCTTCCCGACCCTCCACAGGTTTTCTTGGTTTAAAACCACGTTGCCAAACATCTCGTGCCTTAGCGGCGCCTATACCAACCCCAGTTATAACAACGAGTGCCAGGATGCTGGTGATAATGTTGCGAACGACTTTTGCTCTTTGACTACAATCTTCTTTCCCTTTTTCTACACATGCAATAAATGGTTTCCAGGCTCGATTGAGCTCCCGGATCAAATTTTTCATGCGTAAGTTTTTTGCTCGTTCGGTCCAGCGGCCAAAAAAGCCTTTTTTGGTGCCTACTTCCTGTTGTACGTCTGCTGGCGCTTCTTCCATGGCCTGCATTGGCATCGTGCTCAAAAGCATGGCGAATGCGCCGAATAGTAATGTGTGTTTTGCGATATGCTTCATCATACGTTTCCTCCTTCGCTTATCCGGGCCTGCTGTCTCGGCAAGCTACGGCGGACAAGCCTTTTTGGTTTGGTTAAAATACGGTTACTCAGTTTCATCTACGGTTATCTCTTCTTCATTCATTTCCAGTTCGCCAGAATTCATAATCTCTTTGAGAATTGCTTCTATATCTTGCTCAGAAAGCTTTGCGCCTGGTTGAGGCAAATCAATTTCTTTTTCCATCATTTCTGCGCCCATCATGTTGTCGTTTCCCATCATGCCTGGCATATTATCCATCATTTTCATTTGCTCAGTGCCTTGGGGCATTCCTGCTGTTTCTGCTACGTCGGTATTCATTGCTTTCAGATAGAGGCCCACGGTTAACATTGTGACAGAGGCAATGAGGGTTGCGCTTATGGCGATAGTTCTTTTGGTACGATCCATCGATTCTCCTTTTAATGGTTATTCGGTTTCTCCTAGTAATCGTTGTATTTCAGGGCCTTCTCCAATCTTTCTGCGTATCTGTTCATATTCAGGAGGTTCATCCTGCGGGTGCAATGTTCCAGGGCTTAAGGATTTTTTTCGTTTTAATTTTGCTTCTTCTGCCTCCCATGCTGCGAGATCATCGAACTTTTCGTCTTCTGCTACAAATGGTTCAGTAGCTCCCGGACTGACACCTTTTTTCCATTTATGAGTCGGTGCCATTCCAGGTGGTTTAAGCGATTCGTGAACTCCCCCAAATGTAGGAGGTGGACCGGCTGGTGCCTTTTCCCTCTCCCAATATTTTTTCGCAGCTACCCCCACTGCCACTCCAATAGCGGCAAGAAACGCTGCAGTTAATCCAGCGATGGCAACCCGCTTGAGAATTTTACGTCGCTTGGCACGAAGTTGCTTAATCCTTTCTTTGGGTAGCTTAAAAGCATGGATCTGGCTTTGCCGTATGAGAGCCCGATTTATTTTGTATTGCGTTACGAGCCGTTGTAACAATTGTTGTTTTTTCTGCGGTGTTGTTGATTCCATGGCATGCATACTGCCCATACTCAAGGCAGCTAGCAGGGTGAGAGTGAGTGATAGTTTGAGACTCTTCATCATACCTTTCCTTTCTTTTTTTTTACTTCTTCATCCCTTAGCCTAAGGGAATTGCTCAGTAAACAGCAAGGGTTAGGCAGGATTAGTTCAAGGGGCACATGAGAGGCGGAGGTGATAGGGCTTAGAGAGCGACGGAAACGTGAATATTGAGCTGCGCAAGGGTTGCTATGATTTCCGCGTCCAGCGCCACCTTTTGGCGCATTGAGAGGCGGAGTTTCTTGCCTTGATCATGAAATACGCAGGAGGCGGGAATTGAGCCTTTGCTTAGTTTTTCCTGAAAGCTAGTCAGCAGCTGTTCGTCGATATCCATAGGGAGCTCAAAGAGGGCGTGCTGGATCGGTTGCCACTCCTGGAGGGCGAGCTCAATGGGAACACATTGGTTGGCTTTGATTTTTAACTGTCTTGGGTTGGTGATATCTACTGCTCCTTTGATTAGAAATACATGATGTGTATCCAGCCATTGTTCCACCTGCGCAAACGTTTTGGGAAATAGAATCACTTCTGCCGTTGTTTCTTCATCCTCGATCTGAATGAACGCCATCCGATCACCTTTTTTCGTGGTGATATCTTTGCGGCTTTTGAGGAGCCCGCACACCAGGCCAACGTATTCTTGATCATGTTTCTGTGCCAGTTCTAACACCGTTCGGAATGGCTGGGGTTTAAACCATTTGAGCTGTTTGCGATACGTTTCCAAGGGATGGGCGCTTAAATAAAATCCTATAACCTCTTTTTCTTTTTCTAACTT
>Ga0114925_10000464_pt1 | contig 17864 bp, 9 predicted proteins | sample SumtaG_2_FD_87287 | JGI IMG/M metagenome (GOLD analysis project Ga0114925, IMG submission 87287) | Deep subsurface microbial communities from Indian Ocean to uncover new lineages of life (NeLLi) - Sumatra_00607 metaG | ecosystem: Environmental > Aquatic > Marine > Oceanic > Sediment | place... | reverse complement strand
TCTCTTGATTTATCTGATGATGAATTGGATGCATTTTTACTTCCTAATCCAGATGATGAAACGATTTTTAGAATTATTCTGTATGAGAAAGCTGAAGGAGGTGTGGGTATCTTACAGGGATTGCTCAATGAAAATAGATTTCGAGATATGGTATCTAAAGCTCTTGAATTAATTCATGAGACTGATCCCGATGATGCTTGTCAACATGCTTGTTATGAATGCTTACTATCTTTCCATAATCAACGTATTCATCATTTATTGGATAGAAACCTAGTCATTCAGTTATTAAATTCATTAAAGAATGCATCAATTTCTACAGAAACTGCAGATGAATCGATATTAGTTGGTATTGGTTCATTATTGGAACAATGCGATTCTGAGTTGGAAAAACAAGTCCTTATGAAAATTAATGAATTAGGCTTGAGGATTCCAGATGAAGCCCAAAAAAGAATTTATGATAGAGATAGAACAATTGCCATTGTTGATTTCTTTTATGAACCTAATATCTGTTTATTCGTCGATGGACCTGTACATAAAAAAGATTATGTCCTTGAAGATGACAAACAAAAAAGACGTGAATTACGAGGCCTTGGGTACAGAGTTTTTTCTGTGAATAATCAAAAGGATGTTGAAAATTTACAAGAAGTTCTTAAGTAAGGAATGTGAATCATAACAAAACAATAATGAAAGCACATTAAGTTTAATAAATCTGATACATGAAAGTAGCATTATTTTAATCAAGTTTTGAGGGATTGTTGATTTGAGCGATTTTGAAGAGTTTTTCACATATATTCAAAAGTTAAGATCATTTGATCTAATGTTCCCAAAAAAATGGGAAGAATTGATTGAACTAGAACCTAAGGATATTGAATTAGTAAAGAATTGTTTTTCAAACCTATCTCGTAAGGAATTAGCCAATATATGGACTTATATATTTATTAAACTTGTTTCTTTAGATTTCTGGTCAGAGACCAATAAGGATTATATTCTATACCTCCTTACGATCAAGAATACAAGCGATGGCAAAGAAAGGGTTGAAAAAGAACTTTATAATCTAGGTTCACGTAATAATGAGCAAACTACTTGGTTATCTGATCTGTTATCACTAGATGATCAATTAGTATTATTTCCACATTTACAAGCTGGATTATGGGAAGAAAAATTATGTGATTTACTAGAAGATTGGCAATATAATTTTCATAATTTCTCAATTGATCAAATGATTGAAATTTTCATTGGATTGGGTCACATTGACAAGTTGAGAGAACATGAAGATGAAACACGTCTTAAGAAATTAATCAACTCTTTTTTGAGTATGACAGATTTCATATTAAGAGAAAAATGTAAAGATAATCAAGTTGAGGCGGACAACACGTTTAAAGAAAAGTGTGCCACTTTATCCGAAGCAATTTTCCTTTTTTTAAGAAAGTTGCATGAATCACAACTCATTACAAAGGTAAATTTCTTAGAATTTGGATTATGGTTAAAATTACCAAATCTTTACATTGTACAATTATATCAAAGAGTCGATTCAATATCTAATGATGACATTTTCCGAATAGTTAATTCTTTTGCTTATTTGGAACAAAGTAATGTAAGTATAAAATATGATAGATTGATTGAAACATTTTTTAAAGAAATTTACTTTAAATTTGTACGTAAAGAAGAGAATGATATTAGTAAAATCCTCTGGTACTATCGTTTCTATTTACAGAATGATTTATTCCCTATTAATATGTTTTCAACTCAATTGCTTGTTGACATTGCTAAGAATCATCATGATTTATTCAAAGAAGAATTAAATAATTGGGTTAAAGAAGATTTAGACCCTTACTACATTTCTATACCTAAGATAATTGCAGAATGTTTTAATGAAGATTTTGAAGAGATATTTAGTATAGTAAAAAATTGGTACGATTCTCAATTTATCCCCCTTTGGGGTCTTTTAACACTATTAAAACAAATTGTTACAACTTTTAAAGGTACCATAGAGGAAGATGAGCATTATCTATGTTTTAAAAACTTCATAAAATCGTTATTCACTGAATTGGGTCTTGAATATCAACCTGTTATAAACCGTGCTAGAGAGAGGGATTTACAGGAGATTGCTGTAGCAATAGATGAACTTCAAAAGAATATTGAATCATTAAATCCAAGCTTAATTCTTCAAAATTTACAAAAGTACACTCAAATTGACCATTACATTGGCAAATATATTAGAAAAATACTGAGCAGAGGAGAAAAGCAAGCATACCTTTTAAAAATGCTAAACATTGATCATAATTACTTAAAAAGATTAAACTTATTTTTTAATGAGTTATCAGATATTTGTAACAGTAAAGAGATTAGAAACATGATAAAACAAGGAGGAGAGCAATTATTTGACGCTTTTGCAGAATTGGAAGTCGCTTACTATTTTCAAGAAGTATTTTCTGTTGAAAAATCTAATCGTTGGGTAGAACAAAAACTATATTCAAGGTCGAAAAAGATTGATTTCAAATTTACTGTTTTACAAAATATAATTCTATGGGTAGAAGTGAAAAATTTTTTTGAAAGTGATGAGGGTGGTTTGTATGATGAAGTTGTTCTTATTGATCGTGATAAATTTACAAATAACATTTGGAGTAAATTCCAAGATAAATTTCCAAATATTTCAGATGAAGAAATCAATTCTATTAGTGATCCATTCATTTTTGCGATAGGTCAATTTCATTCTTTTATCGCTAGAGAAGAAATAGAGAACTATCTTGCTGGAACTGCGGTTGCTCATGCAGAAATGACAACTGATGGCATATATACAAAAGAGATTAAAAGAAAGGACGACGCAATGTCGGTTTTATCTCCTGAAACCCAAATTATTTCAGGAATTCTCATTTTTAAGCCTAATTGGCATAGCTTAGAAAATAAATTCCATTTCGACTTTATACCAAATCCATATGCTAAAAATCCACTACCAGAAGAATTTCTCTCGAAATTTACTAACTAAAGGAAATTTGCTAGTGAATTTGATAGAGCTTCAGAAAGCAACAAATTGAGGTTAATCTGTATTAAAAAAACAGCAAACCGATCCATATTTTTGGTCTCTTGAAAAATCTGTACGATAGCTATCGTTATCCATTATTATTAACCCTAGATGACAATAATACAATTTAAAAGGTGTAGAATAATAAATCTCTCTTCTTTATTTCAGTTATGCTTTATTCAGTAGCTCTTCCTCTATTTCAGCATATGTTCTTCCTTCCTTAGTCTTCCAAGCGGTTCGACCATTTGAATTACGTCCCACAACAAACGCAGAAGCTCCACTAGGACTAGAAAACAGTAAATCACAATTTAAAAGTAATTTATTATCAAGATCGTTTAGATCCCCATCCGCAAATAATTTCTCTCTCTGTATACGAACCCGTTTTCCAACTGGGGTTTCAAAATGTTTTTCATTCTGTTTTGGTAACTCTGACCCTTTAAGGAGCTTAAAACCTGATGAAGTTGGAATCATCTTAGCAGTAATGTTCTTTTTTATAATATGACGATAAAAGACAAAATCTTCCATAGAGTCGCCTGTTATAGCTTTTTTTTCTTCAACATTAAATGTTTCATTGATATCAGGGTATCCCATTGTACCTAATACAAGATAAATGTCATTTTTGTATTCTTCCATTATTGCTTTATCTGCCTCTGAGATCTTCGGCTTTTTAGGTATGTTTTTATTTTCTATTATCACTTGTTTTGCTTCATCTAGTTCTTCAAATAGTTTGTTTTCTAAATATTTGATAAAAGCTTTGTTGAATTCATCACTAGTGAAAAGAAAAATCTGTTGCCAAAATTCTTTATGTAAGTGCCCCTTAATTCGGATTTTGAAGTCTTCTGTTTCTCCGATGTATATTTGTGGTAAAGAAGAAGATTCATCCCTTCCAATCAAAAGATAAACACTCGGATCGGAACATTCCTCACGTTTAAGTAAGCTTAAATAGTTGTTACGTGTAATTATAAACGCTTCACCCTTTCTGTTCTTTATAGTTACTTTTCTTAATCCTGAAGGGTCACCATCTACTAAGAATATCTCAATAACTCGGGAATAGCTCATATTATATCATTTTCCTTTCCTAGATGAAACAGCTACTTCTAATAATGATAAATTACTGGATAATAAAGATATATTGTATTACTTAATACTCCCTAGTTTATGAATAAAAGTGTTAAAATTATAACTTGAATCTCAATTTTACCTTCATCTAATTATTACTCGTCTGTTAAATGAATTCTTTTGAATAATACTTTTCAGAGGCAGAAGTCCAAACAACCTGGAGGGTCTTATCACAGTTATTACACAGAGGTTTACCTTCTGTTGTTTGGATAGTCTCCCCACACAATTTGCAGTAATCAAGTGGTTCATGACTGCATTGAGAGCAATTTCGTAATAGGAATTTTGGTCGGTCTTGGTCCTTTAGTTCATTTTCATAGTCTAAACTAAGGAGATTACCACAGGAAAAACAAATTTCTTGATCCACAAGCTTCCTCCAACAGTTATAACACAAGGGTTTCTCTTCCCCATTGTATTTAACTTCTCTACAAAAGTAACAGCGGTTTCCATCTTGAATTTCTTTTACGAAATCAGATCCATATGACCTAATATCCAATATTCTTGAAAGATTAGTTGTGAATTCGTTCGAACCACTACCAGTAAGTATTAAAATATCTATAGCCCGCGTCATCCCGACATATAGAAGCTGTCGTTTATTAGTTTTCGAATATATTGATTCAATTGATGGAATAATGACCATATCTGCTTCTAACCCCTTTGTTCCCTGTAAAGTTCCGATATATACTCCTTTTTTTCCAAGTCCTACCTGTTTTAAGCTATGCCATTCGATTTCTCTTTGGTTCAGACAATCTATAAGAGAGTGATTAAAATTAATCTTTTCCAGATCTCTATGGAATAAGATTAGAATTGATTGATTTTCTTTACTGTAAGGTAATACAGTTCTCGCGATAGCATTATATTCTTCTTCTTGAGTCTTAAAAATCCTAAATTCAACTGTTCCTCCCTTTCTAGCAAATTCTTTTGTTTCAAGAAAAGCAAATTCCTCTTCGGTTTCAATCAATTTTTCCAGATTTTGATCTAGTGATAAGAATCTATACGCCATTTCACCTATCAGGGAGGGGTTCCTATAGGTCTTACGAAACTTTGTTACTCTTCCAGGTGCTTTAATTCCTACTTCTTTCCAATAAAAACGTTTTCGTGCATAAATTCCCTGAAAACCATCACATGTTATCAATAACGAGTCTGTTGTAGGGTTAAGAAACTTAACAACACATTCTAGCCATTTCTTATCGAAATCCTGTGTTTCATCAATTAAAATAGCGTCATATCGTTCATACTGTGTTTCTGAAATTAATCGATTAAGAATTTCAGGAACTTCTTCGCTAAAGAAATTATTTAGTTGATCTGATTTCTTAGCTTCTTGTTTTTTTGCATTGTACATTGTATTATAAGGTGAACCTTGACTCAAGATTTTCTCTTGTGCCCATTTATGGAAATTATAGATTTCAATTTGATTCGGATATTTTTGAGGGTGGATCAGTTTTAAGAGGTATTTAGCTAAAAGACGATTGTAACAGAGTATTAGGATCCTCCATTTTGGGTTTTTTAGAGCAAGAAAGTCTGCGCGTGCGACTAAAAGTACAGTTTTACCACTCCCCGCTACACCAAAAATGAGTCTATGTCCATCACCCAGATTGTAAGCAATTTTTTCCTGATCTTCATCAAATACTCTAAGTACAGAGACTGAGGGAAAATAATCATATATACGTGGCTGTGTTGGGGTTGGTAATCTGGAAGATATGATTAATGCAGATCGAATTTGTTGAATTTCCCGTAATGATAATTTAAAATCTTCTGGATAAAGATTTTGAAGGCAAGATTGGAACAGGTCTACTCTTGTAAGATCTTCTTTATATAAAACCGAATAATTCGGTTGTTGAACTGCTTGAATCTGATTCACAGCATTATTATTCTTAGAAAGAAAAGGAAAGATTAATAATTGACGTATTAGTTTATCATTCTTTTTTAATGATTTATTCTTATCAATTCTGTTTCGTATAGCTCTCCAATATTTATACAACTGCATGAAAGGATTTGGTCGTCTATCTGGTTTTTCATTACTTAAGATAAGCCATTCTTCAGTGGTGTTAATGTCCAAAAGCTTATCTGCAGAATAATCTTTGACCTCAAGTATCAATACACCAAATTGAGGAGAGACTATTATAAAATCAGGATATAACCCACCAACTATCGGTTCATAATAGCAGAAAGTGGTAGGTTCGTCTTGAAACACCTTTTCTATATAATTATAGACTTTCCTCTCACCAGGCTGGGATTGATTAGAAAGTCTCCCAATAAATTTTGTCATCGCTAATTGTATTCTTGGATTGAATTTAAGTTTTCATATTATTATGTACTAGATCTCTGGCTGACAAGATATTGCTTCAGACTTATTTCTTCTCGAATTTCTGGAAAGGATGAGTTTAAATATGATTAAGTCTTGTTTTTGATTGGTGCTGAATTGAAAGATGATGAAAGGCTCAAAGCTATTCTTGATAGTCTTCCTGATGTATCTTTAAAATACTTAGAACAATATAAGAATATGATGACTTTAATGTCTATTCTAATTGCAATTAATAGTGGAATGGCATTTTTTAGCTGGAATCTTCAGTCAAATTGGCTTATCTTAATCTTCATGCTTTTCTCATTGATATATCTAGTATTTACTTTAGTTTGTCACCATTTTTCACAGAATCTCATGTTCGATCATTCTAAAAGTAAAATTATATCAAAAATTGCTAAAACAAGAGATTTTGCAAAAGAATATATGCTAGAAAATGATGAACTAGGCTTTATCTTAAAACAATGGGAAAATTATCCGAAAATGTTCAAACGCTTTAATTATACTGTAGATCTTACACTAGGAGCTAATTTATTTCTGTTTGTACTCTTCTTAATCACAGTTCTGCAGGTTTGAACTAATCCTTCGCTGTAATAGGTTTCTTTTAACTAAATAATCATACCATGTATCACATACATTATAGTAATAATTCAATGCTTTACTTTTAGTCATCTTATCTCAAATTTATTTCCAATTGATTTTTTTCGAATAAATCTTTTAGAATTTTATAATCCTTCTGTTCTGGAAAACCCGTTACAGAAATATCAGACCCCTCTACAATAAATTCTAGGTCTTGTAAATTATTTATTCTTTCTGAGGATATTCGATCGGTTATATACACTAATTCCTTATCTGGATCATGAAACCACGTCCGATAACATTGATTAGATATGTCAAAAGGTCCCGCAATTAATAAGTCAATCATCCCAAGTAAAGTTCTTATGTCCTCATGAGTAGATTCTACTAGTTTAGGATAAGTATATCCCGAAAAACAGACAATGTTAAAATCATTCTCTCTGATAATTTCCACAAATTGGACTACTGCTTGACTTTGCTGGAAGGGTTCACCCCCTGTGAGGGTAATCCCTTCACAATTATGCTCTTGACACAAATCAGTTATCTTCAAAGCAAAGTTTTGAGGATCAACAAGATATTGTGAAATATGAGGTTGAAAAGCCTGATTGAAACACCCTGGACATTTAAGGGTACATCCTTGCACCCAAATCACTGATCTACGCCCAGGCCCATTTGAGTAGCTGACTGGGTATACATCTGCAATGTTAAGCAGTACAGTTGACTTATTGTCCATTTTAATCTTCACTAATCTCAAATTCAATAGGGGGTTTGTTTGTTGCCACAAATTTTACATGAATACTTCTTCCCTCTTCCAAAAATTGCTTTTTCTCGAATAAAAATCTGGAAAGGGGATTAATTAAATCTCGTTCTGCTGCATTTAGTAAGCCTCGTCCCCCATGGGTTGTAACAGCCCTTTTTTCAAAGTACCCATAAATTGCCTTATCCATGAGGAGAGTAACCCCATATTTAGTTCGAATCAGTTCCATAAGAGGGGTTAATTTTCGCTTTATTATCTCTTGTCGAAAATTAGAGTCAGTAATCGTATTAAATACAATAATATTGTCACCGATTCGATTAAGTAACTCAGGTCGTTTAAGTACCTCATTAAAATGCTTTTTGACCTCGTTGTGGTAAGCACTTCGAATCTTATCCACCTCTTGTGCATGGTCAACTTTCGCAGAGCCAATATTGCTAGTAAAAATAATTACACTTTCTGAAAAATAAGCAGTTACACCTTTCCCATCTGTTAAGCGTCCATCCTCTAGTATTTGCAAGAACTTATCTAATATGCGGGGATGCGATTTCTCGATCTCATCAAATAAGAGAACACTGAACGGTCGTTCTATAACTGCATTCGTCAATTGACCACCTTCTTCGAAGCCTACAAATCCAGGTGGGGCACCGATCAGTCTTTGATCTGATTCTTCGTGACTATACTCACTCATATCAAAGCGTATACAAGCATTTTCATCTCCAAACAGAGATTCTGCACCAGCTTTTGCCAGTTCTGTTTTTCCCACTCCCGTTGGACCGACAAAAAATAATACCCCTTTTGGTTTAGCCATAGTGGCAGAATGCTGGATGCCAGACAAACCCATGGCGGCTTTAATAATCGTGGTAGCTAAATGCTCCACAGCATGATCTTGGCCGACAACCCGTTTTTTCAATTCTTCTTCCACCATTAGGAGTTTTTCGTCAGACAGATCCTCCCAGGGAGAACGGCGTTGACCAAAACGATATAAATTGATCAGTTTTTCAGGTGTCAAATTCTGTTCTGTTTGACCCAATCGGACGATTTGAATCAGATCCATCAATTTGAATCCTTCGGTCATATCTGCTAAATCATCAATGATCCGTTTCCGAATTTTATCAGGATCCGTGTTCAAATGAATACTCTCATAGTGCCGATCAAAAAATTCTTCTCGTCGAATCCGATCAGGAAGTGCCAGATTATATAATTTGATTCGGGGTTCGGGTTGATATAAAATAGGCGGAATAGAACCCAAGGTAGCAGTAATGAGAATTACAACACACGGTGACTTATTTGTAACATTCTGTGGTTTCCCTGTACCCCGTATACCTGTCATTAGCAGACCTAAATTTGCAAGTAAGTCACGATCTTCTGGGGTCAGTGGGGTTTGAACGGTGCCAAATTGAAAATCAGTCCAATCAAGAATAAATGTTGCTGGCCGATCATTCACTTCAAGAACTGTAGTAAGCCCCGCTACTAGTTCATTGAATTTGTTTACAGGAGGGAGCTCATTCAATTCTCCTTCATCCACACCAACATCAAAATCTTCTCCTTCATCTGCACTAGTAGTATCATCATGAGCAACATTGGTTGTATACCACTTGGCAAAAATCCCTTTTTCTCGCTCTTCTATAAACGATAATCCATCAAATTTATTCCATAACCCAACAACTTCAAATCCATTTTGTTTCAATGAATGCTGCAAATGCTTGGGGAATAATTGATACTGTTTGGTCTTAGGATTAAAATATTCATCTCGCGTATTTCCATAGAGAATGATTCCTTTGCGAATTTTCGCTTCACGTATTAGATTAGTAATTTGTCTATCCATAATGAGATCCCCTACTTCTTCATCGTCCGCATTTGTCCCACAGGTGTTGGAAATTCTTTAGATCCTTTTCGAATTTTATCGGGATTATGCCACACAAATTGTTCAATAGACGTTTCTACATTACTCTCAGTATTGATTATTTCAAGAACTGCATCCAATTCCTGTTTACAAGCGGTACCTGTATATCCTTCCAGAGCAAATTTGATTGATGTATCATCATAGATTTGGAAGAGGGCCATTTTACCCGAGAGCATTTTCCCTGTGACATGCACTACATTTTGTTTAAGTTTGGGAGTACTCACGATAAATCCCTGCTTTTTTAAGCCAATAAGAATACTTTTTATAATTTCTTTTCGGACTTCTGTCTCTTTGTCTTCTTCTACAAGTAATATTGACTGTGCTTTTATGGTCTCTATCTCTGTCTGAATGACTTCGGAAGTAGTTGCCGTCTGTTGTAAGGTTTTTACTTGTTGAACTAACAGCTGGTGTTTTTCATTCAACTTCTCGGTTTTAAGCGGAAGAGCCTCTAAATGATCAAGTGTGCTCTGCAATAATTGCTCAGCCTGCTGTCTCTCCAATGACCAAGCTTTCTCCCCCGCCATCGCGTTAGTTATAGCTGAATTTACTTTTACAGCTGTACCTTCAACAATTACCCAAGCTTCATCAGGGTCAATCTGAAGAAGTTGTTGTGCCTTTTGCCATTGAGTTCGGATAGCCGAGGCATCCTCAGCAAGAAAATGGGAGATATTAGCATTAGTTTCATATTGTTGCATTTTTTGTTCTAAAATATTCAGCAGGTTTGTACATTGGCTCCTGACACGATTTTTTCGAAGTTCTTCTCTTCTTCTGGCTTCTAATAACGCTCTTAGGCGTCCATTTCCACTCATTTTCACTCATCCTCATTATAAACGTATTGTCCCAGAATGATTCCCTGGGTTTTGGGGTCTAACATAAATGTCACTCGTCTTTTTTGAATTTCATCTTTCATTTCAGGATATTTGTCCTTCCAGTCACGGAAAAGGTCATTCGTTAAGATTAAGGCATTATCTTTAATCGCAAACTGGATAATAAAATAATCATCTGACTCTCCTGCTGGAGTTTCACGAATAATTTTCTGTTGAATTAAGAATTTTAAATGGTCGAAATCATCTACATCGTATTTCAGGGCAGCACTGATGAAAATAACCACTTTGGTAAATTGATATTTTTGTTGCAGTTCCTTATATAGTTGAATCAATGGTTTAACAGAATATTTTTTTCCTGTTTTGACACTTTTCACCACATTATTACCATCCACCACGATCCGTTCAAGCGGGGGTGAAGGAATGATACCTTGAGCGGTCTGTTCCTCATTCTCACCTCTTTTTTCCTTAATTTTCTCCTTTCGCCACTTCTTCAGCTGGGAACCCATCTTAAGTTGACCCAGTGAACTTCGGATCCGTTTTTCTCTATCAATATCCTCCTCCAAGTATGGTAGCGTACGATTCCAAATCTGTTTGGGATTCAATTTGAGTATCGTGGTTCCAACTGACCGTTCAAGCACAGTTTTGGTACGTTCCAAAAAGAGTAGCCAGATTTCGAGCTCTGAAAATGATTGAGGCTGTAAAGATTTCTCTGTATTGCGTAAAGTCTTTTTAATGTAATCATCAGCGTCTTTATCAATCAATAAACGCAATTCTTTTAGGTTAGTAATCACATTTCTAACGGTAGCTTGGTCATCAATCCCCATAATTTCTTTAGGAACGTATTTCAAGATACTTTTAGACAATGAATAATTCTTATCAATTGAGGTAACAAGAGAATGAATGTGTTGTAGGCCTTTCAGTCCATTTTTCTCATTGAAATTAATAGTACTACCAATCATTGCTTTTGATACATATTCTGACAGTTCTTTATTTGTAGGCGCAAGATTATTCTTTCCCAAAAAAGCTTGGATAGTTAATAGTTCTAAGGGTTTAAAATTACTTGAGTCAGTCTTTGTTTTTGCCTTTATGTGAGTTAAATAGGTATATGAAATCTTGGAATGATTGAATGCTTTAAGTTCGTTGAAAAAGGTTTCAAAATCATCAACATTTGGTGGATTGGGTATATCCTTTAAAAAAATCTCAACTTGAACAAGGCATTGGTTTAATAAGGAATTAAAATCTGAATCAATCTTTGTTGCCATAGCAGGGGATACTTTGTTAGTTAATACGGAAATTATTTTCTGAAGTCTTGTATAGATCGTGCTAATTTCCAATATCGACCCCAAAAATACCTCCCAACGACTATCTAGAGAGATTTCTAATTTTTGGTGTAATAACGAGGTTAGTTGCTTGAAAAAAGATTCATAATTAAGTAAAAAAATGGAATGATCAACTTGTACTAGTTTCTCCCAAGAATAGAATTGAAAAATCAGGTCAAATAATTCTTCATTGAGTTTTAGATCAGCAAATTCCTCTTCAAGGTTGGTTTGAAGCCCAATAATTTCTTTAATCATTTGATCTGCCTGTTCTTCATTTTCCACTCTCTCGAGAGGGATAGTAGAAATCAGAGAGCGAAAATTTTCAATTGTAGGACTTAAGTAATATAATGCCATATTTCGTTCTAGTGAATTGTGACCGATTTTTTCAAGAATTTTATGTAAAAGGGCTAAACGCTCGGTTCTTGATGAAAGATCCTTTTTCAGGAGGAAGAGAGGAATCTCCCCTCCATCCACCTCAACATTCGTGAGGGTAACTTGTTTCTCCTCAGAGAGAATGACGTTTGTTGGGAGGCTGATGTCAGTTTGATTTGCCTGAATGTGAACCTCAGAAGGAAAAAAAGTATTTGAGTTGTTTTGTCTGCCCTCAGCTAAATCTTGAATGTTATCTATAGCATAAATTATGATTCTAGGTTTTTTTCGTTGGTTCTGGACAATTTCATAGGAGTCCGAAATATTGGTAATTAACCAGTTTGCCTTGGGAAAGGAAAAATCATTAAAGACCTTGCGAATATCTGTCGATAGAAATAATTGGGTATCAGCTGGAATCTGGTGAATTTGAGTTGAATGGGAACTAAGATAAGGAGATTCTTCCTCGAATTGAGTCAAATAATTCTTTAATAAGCCTTCACGTCTAAATAGGTCAGACAAGATTTTATTAAGTAATGGAGTATATTTATTTCCAAATGGGTGTTCAACCACATGTAAATTTACTCCTTCCTTCGTTAAAAAGAGATTAATCGCCAGAGTTACCTGTACCTGATTAATATCATCCATTTCATGGTCAAGAATCTCTTCTTGGGGTTTTAAGATCTTTTTCAGTTTGTTTACATGATCTGTAATAATCTCTTCGGGGATATAACTGGGTAAATTGAGGGAAGGATCATTTAATTCACTTTCTTCTGCATCTCGAATTGAATCGACACCTACAAACCATTCTGACGAAGTGGTTTCTCGAAAAATTGGAAAGTTTACAATTCGGGGGTCACTTATCATTTTCTTTTGTTGATAGAGTTTTTTACCTGATTCGGTTAAAGAATAGTGATTTTCTGCCTCAGATTGGATAATGCCTAGTATTTGTAGTTCCCCCGCTGTTTTCACTAAGAAATCAATTTTTGTAATTCCTAACTCCTGTTTAATTTCTTCAAGAGTGGGTTCAGGATCCAATTCATATAATGGTGCCATTATAGCCCATTCTAATAGATAAATTTCACGTTTTTTAATTGCTCGAGCTTTCACATTAACTCGTAAGAAAAATAATGCTTCGGTTACCCTTTGTAAAAAGAATGGTGACCATTTACGTTTATCAGCTTTACTCAATGATATCATATCCCCTTGCATAGTAGTTGCCACCGATACAAGACTCAGCAGCACTAATTATTTCTCTATATGAGTATTTTCTAAGTATATGTTCTTTTTCGTATTGAATTTCCACTCTAACATTTTCAAACGCCGATTTAGATCCCACAATGATCAATAAAGCCTGGGAACGAGAAAAAGCCACATTAATTCGACGAAATTCTTTGACAAACTCTGTGGGGGTACCTTTCGTTGGGGACGAAACTAGACTTACAATGACAACTGGTCTTTCCATCCCCTGAAAGCGATCAACGGTTCCAATTCTGTATTCAATTTTATTAATCAGACTTTTTTGCTTTAAATTCTTAACCATATCTCGCAATTTGCGCTCTTGTCCCGCATAAAACGATATCAAAGCAACTTTTTGAGGAGGTTTTTGTTCTTGTAATTGTAAATCAGCAATTTGTTTATTCAACGAAATTAAGATTTTACGAATAATTTCCACTTCATAATCGTTGTAACGTGATCTGAATTTCCCTTCCTCCCTTCCTTCGATATTGCGAGCTGTTTTTCCATTCACTTGTTTATAGCTAGTATCTACCCAGACTAAATGGGTATCATTGGATGTTAGATTTCCCGATTTTCCTTTGAGAACAAAATAATTCCTGATTTTTTCATTATCTTTTTTTAAACCTTGTTCAAGCTGATACCCAGGGGGATAGAATTGGTTGATTGCTCGCATAATTGTTGTATGCATTCGATACTGAACAACTAATCGTTCTCTTAATTGCTCCTTTGCGTCCTCAAACATTTCTTGAAAATAAGACGCGGTTACAAGTCTTTCAAAACGCTTCACCAGATCCTGCGCGTTCTCGTCATCTCGATATTCATTAATCGGAAGTTCATCTTTACTCAAACGAAACAATGGAGGTAGTTGCTGGTGATCACCCACAAGAACAATTTGTTTCCCCAACAACATAGGCATCAAGATCTCGGGAGGAGTAGCTTTTGAAACCTCATCAATAATAACTAAGTCAAACTCTCTTTCTGATTTCCCATGAAATTTATATTTTCCTGTTTCACTGCATGTTGCCCCAACAACATTTGCCAAATCGATATATGTTGAAACCAAGTTTTCGTATTCATCAGTAGCTGAATTCTCTATTTTATTGTTCCATTTTTTCTGAAGATTTATCCACCTACGAGATTGAGCCAACTCTATTTGTTGTCTTTCTAGCAGATTCGTATAATGCTGTTGTAAGACAGGTAATGATTCACGGTTAAAGACAAAACTCTCCTCTATTTCACTCTCTTGTGAAATTATCCCTTTAATTATTGTTAGATTCTTTCGAACTGCTTCTGTTTCTTGTTGAATTAATTGGTTTTTTTCATCAATCTTTCTTTCATGGGTTATGATCTCATCCTGAGACTGCTTTATATCAATTTCCGTTTTCTCTAGTAATTCAGCATTATTACCCCTTAACCCTTGTAGCTCTCTCTCTTTTAGGCTTAGGTTATCAATAACTTTTTCAGGAATTTCGAAAGAAAATCCCTGAAAAATAACAATTAGCTGTATTAACCGATCTAATACAGGTAGATATTCATCTTTAGGTTGTAATGCTTTTCGAAGGTTTTTTACCTGTATTAAAAATTCATTATGTTTAGTTATCACTAACAACTTCAATATTAAATCTATCTGAGTTCTTAGAGAGATTAATTCGTCTTGCCACGAACTCCCAAGAATTTTATCTGTAATCAGGGATTTTTCAATTTCTAACTGCCGATTGACACTAAGCAATTCTCTCGAATACTGAGTCATTAAGTCATTATCAGTTGTACTCGTTATCTTATCTGTTAATTGTTGTTTTTGTTCATTCAATGAAAGAATTTCTTTACTACTGATATTACCTGTCTGATCAATCACTTTTTTAAGATTTTGAAGTATTTTAATAGGTTTCTGATTGTTTTTTTGTAGTTCGTTTATTATAATGAGGAATTCGCCAATTTCTAGAGAACCTAGGACAACATTTTCTTCTAAGTTTCCTTTTTTTAGTAACTCAGTAGCTCTCTGATTGAGCTCTGAAGCAAATGTTGGGTAAATTTCTAATAAACTTCTTAAGCTATCATAAAGAGGAACCGTTCGTTTTTCAAGAATTCCTGCTAAATTGTCGAGTTGTTTGTCTATTTTGATTTTCTCACTTAATTGGTTCTCTTTAGTTTCTAATAGACTTTTATGTTCATGCATACTTGCATTTAGATCTATTTTGATTGATTGAATCTTTTCATTGGTTTGTTGCTGAAGATAATAGCCCTCATTAACACGATCAAGGGCTTCCTTTAAACGCGATACATTACTCAGAAGGAGCTCACGCTGGTTGACTATCTTTGTAACTTCTGTTTTTACACTTTCAAACCATCGTTTTACGACGTTTTCTTCAGTAAAATCGTATGCTTCTTCTGTTACATGTTTCCCAAGCCTAATTGGCATGATTACCCGTTGATTTGCTAATCTTTTCAAGGCATTATCAACTGCTAGATTTGCCTGTGAAACCACAAGAACCTTACCTCCCCACAGCGCTATTTGGTGACATAACTCAGCTATTACAGTAGTTTTACCTGTACCAGGAGGACCCTGGATTAATGTTATATCAGGTGAATTTAACGCCTTTTCTAAAGCATTGAACTGCTTTGGGTTAAGATCCGTTCGGATCAAAGAACCAGGATCAATTTTTTCTCGTCGAATAGGTGAACGTGCTTCTGTAATATCAAAAATGAAATCTTCAAGTCGAGGATTGACAGCTTGTCCATCAAAAAGTCTTCTAATTGCTTTTTGCTGTAAAATAAAGGGAAGCTGATCCAAAAACACAGAATTAAGGATTAATCCTTCTTGGGATAATCTATCGAATGCATTATTTATGTTTGAACTTACAACATCCTCTTTATCTGTTTCTTCAGAAATGACATACTCATCTTTCACATCGATTAGTAAATCAACCCATTCTCGCTTTTTCTGGTAAGATGAATCATTATAGAAATATTTTTTGAATTTTTGACCTTTCGCAATTATTCCTAAGAGTGTTGGATCAGCATCATCGTCATCAGGAAGCCAATTTTCGTCATCAGGAAGTGATTTATCTAATACATTGATCATATCCCCTGTAAAAAACCTCTTTATGGCATCAGGAGAGTGGTATCGAGTTGAGATCTGTAATTTGACTTGGGTTTGATTAACCCGCTGGAGGCTCCTGTACGCAATCCATGCCTGTTTGAGCTTAATAATTTCCAAATAAGTCTCAAGGTAATTTTCCCAGTTTTCAAATCGTTCTAATAAGGCTTTTCGACGTTTGGGTAAATTCAACAACCATGTAAAATCTTCTTTGGCTAAAAAAAAATCATCTAGGTTCTCATTTGATACTAAAATTAATGGTCCAATGAACATTCCTTCCAGAGGAGAGGGACGTTTTGATACAATTTGTAATGACACTCGAGTAACTCTCAATCTTCCCCTTTTTCGAGTACAATCAAATACGATTGAATGATTATTGAACACCATTTTATCATGAAACGGTGTTGAAGGATCAACACGAAGGCGCCAAAAACCAAATAAATTTGCTTCTTCTCCTGCAAAGGATCTTGTAGTTGTATTTTCAACCAAAAATTGAATGGTTTCTGGAGTTCCTTGAAATAACGTGCTCAATTTAGTTGTTAATGCTTTTCTAACTGCTGTTTTCACTGGTTTTCGTTCTATAAAATTAGTCACTCCTAAAGCTTCAGCTGTAAAGCGATCAGTATTTGAAAATTCTGTGTCTGTGGTTATAACTAAAGGGATAATTGTTGGATTCCTTCTCTTTAGCTCATCATAGTCTTTTTTTGAATCTCCAAAATCAGTTGACAATATTATCTTCCTCCTTGAATACTTCAAATGAAACTGAATTTCTTCTCTCATGATTGAATATAGATTACCAACTTTAATTTGGTTATCAATTTTTTTTATAATTCCCTTTTGACCATTGAATTATAATCTAATTGGACTTATTTATAAATTATTATTATCTCTTGAATTTACTTTTTGAGAATAGATCAAATTTATTTTTATATCTTTTGAAGATTTTCATTATAAAACAAAAGAAAGAAACAAGGGAATATAAATTACTAATTTAAACTTTTTAATGTAGTTAAGATATTAGAAGTATTTTTAGATACAGTTTGAGGTTTTTATATTAAAAAACTCGGAGGTTTACGGTTGGAAAAACGTTTAAAATGGAATGCAGTAGGATTAGAGAACAAAACTAGAATTTTACGGGATCAAATCAGGATAGATCAATCAAATCTACCTTCTGATCATTTACGGGATTTTAAAAAACTTCAACGGTTCTTAGAGGAACTAAATTTTCTATTAAATCAGATGAAAGCAATTCAACAGAATCTTATTCCGTATCTGGAAGAAAATCTAAGAACTTCATTTCCCACGCCTGAATTAATCCTTTTTGCTTTGACAAGACCAAG
>Ga0114925_10000463_pt1 | contig 17913 bp, 22 predicted proteins | sample SumtaG_2_FD_87287 | JGI IMG/M metagenome (GOLD analysis project Ga0114925, IMG submission 87287) | Deep subsurface microbial communities from Indian Ocean to uncover new lineages of life (NeLLi) - Sumatra_00607 metaG | ecosystem: Environmental > Aquatic > Marine > Oceanic > Sediment | place... | reverse complement strand
TATTTGCTATCTTTACAGCAAATGGAATAGGTCATTATGGGAGGAAGGAATCGTGAATAATAATTATTTAGTATCAGTGGCACTTGCCTGTTTGTTGGGGATGAATCCTATTATTGCTGAGACGCAGATAGGTAGATCGAAGCAATCGCTCTTCAAAACATTACTGGAAGATTTTCGTTGTATGCGCCAAAAGGGGTTTAAGCGATGTGCTCCTCAACAGAAGAAGCGCATGGTAAAGGCCGGAACGGGCTTGGCGATTGTTCTTTTATCAGCGTCTGGTCTGGGTATATGGTTCAGCGTGGGGAGATTGGGTGGAGTAAAACTGGATCCTGTAGAAGGTGATGAAGCAGAAAAAAAAGAAGAGCCCCAAAGCTCTGACTCAGAAGAAGACGGACAAGATCAAGAGGATGAAGAAGAGCAAGCAGATCCTGAGAAAAAGGACGCGCTTCGGGAGCGAGTGAGAGGGTTTGGTAGCAAAAGAAAAAAATCGCAAAAAACGGGTCAAGGGGTTGAAAACGAAGATGAAGGGAGCCAGCTTCTTTTGACTGAAAGTGTAGAAGAAAGGGAAGCCCGAGCACTCCGAAAGCAAGTAGCTGATCAAGGGGATGGTGAGGTTGATCAGGACTATCTAGATGAACTTGGTGATATGCTAGCGGAATCTACAAAAGAGGGAGAAGAAAACTCGGCATCTGATGCTGCGGAAGATGAAGATGATAAGAAACTTTTGAGCATCGAAGAGTGGGAAGCACTAAATAAAGTCAATAAGGAAGCGGCCAACGCTACATAATAATCTCCCACTACCCATCATTCCAAACTTGCGGTATAGTATCTCTTTCAATACGTACTCCAATTATTGAGAGAGTTGTACCATGCATAAAACACTCCTAGAAGCCATTGGCAACACCCCACTCGTTCGTATACCATTTGATGTTCCAGCTCAGATCTATGCCAAGCTTGAATATGCAAATCCAGGCGGAAGCGTTAAAGATCGTTCGGCAATCTATATGATTGAGGATGCGGAGAAAACCGGGCAGCTCAAGCCGGGGGGTACAATTATAGATGCCTCTTCAGGAAACCAAGGCATTGCGGTGGCGATGATTGGAGCGGCAAAAGGGTATCGCGTTATCATTGTGGTATCTGAAAAAATTAGCCAAGAGAAGCTCGAAACATTACGGGCATATAATGCGCAGGTGGTGATCTGCTCGCCAACAGATCGCATTGATGATCCTGAAGGGTATCATACGGTGGCGCTTCGCTTGCAAAAAGAAACCCCCAACTCATTTATGCCCAACCAATATTTTAATCCGCTCAATGCGCTTGCGCATTACACATTGCTTGGCCCTGAATTGTGGGAACAAACAGAAGGGACCGTTACTCATTTCTTTGCCGGTGCGGGTACGGGCGGAACGGTGACTGGTGTGGGGCGGTATTTGAAAGAGCGTAATCCGAACGTTAAAATTTTTGCCGTCGATTCCGTGAACTCCTATCGGGCTACGAACGGTTGTCCGAAACCATACTGTGTGGAAGGTATGGGAATTGATTTTGATTCGCCGGTTTTGGACTGTACGGTGTTGGATGAAATTCTTACCGTATCGGATGATGATGCGATTGCAATGCTCAAGGTGGTTGCAGCCAAAGGTTTTCTTGTGGGGCCAAGTAGTGGGGCGGTGGTGCATGCGGCGTATCAGTATGCTAAGGAGCATCTATCGGAGCGTGATCGGGTGGTTCTTATCTTTGGTGATTCCGGGCGTGCGTATTTGAGTAAGGGCTTTTATGCCCAAGGAGAGGTAGAAAATATGCCAAGAAAAAAATCCTCATATTCTCAGGTGCATCCATGAAAAAATCAATTTCCGTTATTTTAGGTTTGCTTGGCCTAAGCTTTGTGATCATGATCCATGAGTTTGGCCATTTTCTTGCTGCCAAACTATTTGGTGTGGCGGTTCCTTTATTTTCAATAGGGCTTGGTCCTGGTTTGTTTGGCGTGCGCATTGGCGGCACGTTATTTCAGCTGGCGCTTTTTCCTATTGGTGGGTATGTGGCCATTGCACAAAAAGAGCTTGCTGCGCAGCCCTACCTCATTAAAATGATTATTCTCACTGCCGGTATTGCAGCAAACTTTTTGTTTGCCTACCTTCTCTTGCTGTTCTTTCGCTTTCGGCAGATCAATATTCGTGCGCTGCTTATGGAAGCCTCGGGCAAATTTAATGATTCGGTGATCGGGCCGATTGGGATTATCTCCATTATTAGTTATAGTGCTGCGTTGGGCCTCACCCACTATCTTCTCGTGCTTGCCTCGTTGAGCATGGGGATTGGTATGTTTAATCTGTTGCCTATTCCTTTTTTTGATGGGGGACAGATTGCGTGGTATACCGTGGAGGCGCTGTTTGGCAAACTGCCCGAATCGGTTTCGGATATCAGTTCAACCATTTTCTTTGCGTTGTTTCTCTTGTTTATTTTGTTTATTACGTTCCGGGATGTGCGCCGGTTCCGCGGGTAATTGTTCTTTTGGGTGTACGTGAACTGGTTCGCCTGCTTTGATAATATGAAGCGTACGATCGTTGAGAGTTTCTTTCTTGTGTTCCCATGCCTGCTTTAAGCGAATAATCGGTTCTTCTCCATGATCAGAGCCAAACGCGAACGTTCCCCAATGCATTGGAATAAAAGCATGAGCCCTTAATGTTTCAAAAGCTTGCAATGCCGTTTCGCTGTTTAAATGATTGTGCTGCATCCATTGTGATGGTTCACCGGGGCCAATAGGAAGGAGTGCTGCCGTGATTGTAGGGAACTCATGAGCGATCTGTGCAAAATGATCTCCGTATGCGGTATCGCCGGCAAAATAAACATGCTGATTACCACATGAAATCATCCAGCTGCCCCAGAGCGATCTGTTTTTATCGAACAAATATCGTTGTGACCAATGTACGGATGGCAAGAACGTGAATCGTAATTGGGGAGAGATTATGATTTCTTCCCACCAGCTATGTTCACTGCTATGCGTAAAGTTATGATAATCAAACCAGGCTTTATCTCCTTGAGCCACGAGGATGTGCACGTTCGGATTTTTTTGCTTGATAGTGTACAAGCTATGCCTATCCATATGATCGCGATGGTTATGAGAAATAAGTACATAATCAATGGGGGGCAGTGAAGTGGCTGAGATACCTGGTTTCAATAAGCGAGGAAATAAGGGTGATAATAGGTTGCCAAAAACAGGATCGGTGATGATGTTGTAACCGTTTACTTGAATTAGAAATGTGGCATGTCCGATCCATGAAATTTGTAGTGAAGATGATTGAGAAGGAAGAGGGGTAGCGTGGAACCATTTTTCTGAATTATAGGTTGTGCGAGTAAATCGAGCAATTACTGATTGTAACATCGACGGTATGGTGCCAAACAAAAAGGATTCTGGCGTGTAGTTGGGAGCACTGTTATAAAAACGATTTCTCGTTTTGCGCGGATACCATTTATGCATAGGGCTACCGAATAATTTTCCCCTACCCAGACAGAACGTCGTGGATAGGGGAAATGGAGGTTATCACTATTTATGGTAATGACGAATCATTAGCAATGAATGTACAGGATCTTTTACTGAAAATCAAACTTTTAAGCAAATTTGCAACGAATGTAAGCAACGAATTTAAACGGCGTTAATGCTGAATATAAAAGCGTATTCGCGTGTTGAAATGTGCAGGCAAACTCATCAACATTGCGAATGGAAAATTTTTTCATATGCAGCTACCATTGCGGGAATATTGAATCTTGTTTTTATGGTAGTTTGTGCTGCGCTTCCTATCTGTTTGCGCAACGAGGTGTCTGCGATGAGCGGGCGGAGGGTGTACGCAAAACTTGTTGCTTTAGACGTTTTTGCAACATAGCCATTTTGCTTGTGAATAACAACAGGATGGGTGCTTGAATGGTAGGTTATGACAGGTGGGACCCCATAGCTCATTGCCTCAAGAAGTGCGATGGAAATCCCCTCCTTTTGAGAGCTCAATACAAAGAGATCCATGAGCGGGTAATAGGGATAGGCTCGTTGGTTTGTTGCAAATCTAACAAATTGGGAAATGCCCAATGCAAGGGCTTTATTCCGCAACTCCTGTTCTTGGGGGCCGGAACCTATGAGCAGAAGGCGCACTCCCGAGTTTTCTGTATGTAACAATTTAAAGGTCTCAAGGAGCAGTTCATATCGTTTTACCGGTTGAAATCGGCCGACTGACCCGATAATAATATTTTGCTTTGTGTAGCCCAAATCGGCCCGATTGAGCATGTTTTTCCTGGCGAACTGCCTAATTCCTTCGAAATCCACTCCGTTGGGGATCACCGTAATTGGGCAGGCGGTAGGGTGAAACTGGGTATAAGATTCTTTGACTTCCTGCGATACGGCGATCAGCTGCTTAGGTGCGGGTGCGAGTTTATCGAGCATGGTGCGTACGGTTCCATTCTGATCAACGTTATTGTGCAAGGAGTTGATGCATCTGATACCAAGCCACCACGCTGCAATACGTCCCAACCAATTTGCTGACCACAACACCGTGTGTAGGCAGTCTGGATTTATTTGTTTGATGAGTTTGATAAGGCGATACAATGCAAGAGCATTATACGGTGAAATAAACCCAATAAGCTGGTGTGTTGGAATATGTGCTTGTGCCAATGTTTTGCGGTAGGGCCCATCATGAATGAAAATAATATGATGTTCAAATTGTTGTGCATCAAGATGGGTCACCAGATCATAGAGCACTGCCTGCGCGCCACCCATCTCTAAGCTGGTGATGAAATGAATAAGTTTCATTCTTTCTTTCGGAGCACCTTCTTATCCACTTTTCCCGTGGCGGTGGTAGCGAGTTCTTCTACGCTGCAAATAAATGATCGAGGAACTTTGTATGGGGCAAGTTGATGAGACGTTAGTGCTCTCAATTTTTCCTCGATACCTTCTTCCTCTTGTCGCAGTTGTACGTATGCAATAGGAATCTCACCATGCGTATTATCCTTTTTACCGATTACGCCAACACGAATAACATTGGGATGCCCAAGAATCACGTTCTCAATCTCTTGCGGATAGATGTTGATACCTTTGTGAATAATCAGATCTTTGGTGCGGCCGGTAATAATTAGTTTGCCGTTTTTATCGATATACATCGTATCGCCGGTATTAAACCAACCATCCCTGAGTACTTTTTCCGTTTGCTCTTGAGCGTTGTAATACCCGAGCATTACATTTGGCCCTTTCACCCACAGCTCCCCGATTTGTCCCTCGGGTAATGCGGCGAGTTGTTCATCACGCATTTCGCATTCTACGCCGAATACCGGTTTTCCCACTACGTTGGTTGGCTGAGCAACATCGTCACAATCAATGGATATGACCGGTGATGTTTCGGTGAGGCCGTAGCCGTTGCAAATCTTGCGTCGATACAGCAGCTCAAAATACATGCGAATTTTATCTGGCATGGCATCGCCGCCAGAGAGGAAAAATTTAACCGAGCCAAGTGGTGCAGTTTTCAACAGGCACATGAGGCCGTATAAGGCGGGTACGCCGATAAAGCTGGTTGGTTCATGCTTGAGTGCTGAAAGAATATAGCGCCGATCAATTTTAGGAACGAGAATCACCGTGGCACCCACAAAAAGAGCAGACCACACGCAGGCAGCTTGTGCAAATACATGGAATAGTGGCAAAACGCCAAATATGCGTTCCTTATACCCAATCTGCAAGCGAGTGAGCCCTTGCAAGGTATTGGTGATAATATTGCGGGAGCTGAGCATCACTCCTTTGGGAAGTCCGGTGGTTCCCGAAGTATACAGAAGTGCGGCCATCTCATCCGGTTCTAATTCAATCGGTTCATCGGGGGTGAATGATGCACCCGGTGTGGGCATATCCTGCTCAGTGATAATGGGAGGCAGATTGCCGCCGTTTGTTTGCTCAAAGAGCGGTTTGCGATCAGAAGAGGTGATAATAAAACGGGGCTGTGCATCAGAAACAATATGTGCGAGTTCTTTTTCTTTTAAAAAAGTGTTAATTGGAGCTACTACTGCTCCTGCTTGTAGCACGGCAAAGTAGGCTACATAAAACTCAGGAGAGTTTTCAAAGCAGATCAACACTCGCTCTCTGGGTTGTAACCCTTGTTCTTTTAAAAGCTTGGAAAGGGCGCTTGCGCGAGCATACAGCTCTTGATAGGTGATTGGCTCATCTTTGTAGATTAATGCAGGAACATCTTCGGTAAACTTCTGTGCGGCACGTTGCAGGAGATTTCCTACGTAGAGAAGGCGTCCATCTTTCGTTATTTCATCGAGTGTTTCTTTAAAAAACTGTTCTTCATTCTGTTTTGGCTGTATCATTTTCTGGTTCTTCGGCATAAGCGATTACACGAACAGGACATTGCTCTGCTGCTTGTTTGAGCTTTTCTTTGTGTTGGGAGGGATCGGCACCTTCTTTTAGGCGGGAAACGTCGGTAACTTCAAACAGTTCTGGTGCAACAAATGCGCACAAACCACATGAAATACATCCCGGTTTGATGGTGACATTTTTTATGCTCATATCCTGCTCTTTAAAAAGACATCGTTATCAATATCCTTTATACTTACCATAAATCGGTTTACATGAATACCCGAAGGAAACAGATGACGATCGCACGAGGCATGCTTATCAGTATTGAAGGGATTGATGGATCGGGAAAGAGTACGTTGGTTCGTCATCTTGCAAAACAGTTACAAACTTATGATTGTTCAGTGGTAACCACGAAGGAGCCGGGCGGTTCTTCGTTGGGAAAACTGCTTCGTGAAATTTTGCAGCATCAGCCGGTGGCGCTTATGTCGCGTGCGGAGTATTTGCTCTTTGCAGCCGATCGCGCGCAGCATATGGATGAGGTGATCAAACCAGCACTTAAAAGCGGTGCGGTGGTGATCTCTGATCGGATGGCGGATTCGTCGTTAGCCTACCAAGGGTATGGCCGTGGTGAAGATCTCGCGATGATCAATACAATTAACGCGTGGGCGATGCAGGAAATCAAACCGGATCTTACGTTTTACCTAAAGATTGAACCGGAAGAAGCAATTGAGCGACTGAAAAAACGAACCACGCTCACCGCATTTGAAAAAGAACAGACCGGGTTTGTGAAACGATTGATCAAAGGGTTTGATGAGATTTTTCGTGATCGAGACAACGTGATTATACTTGATGGCACGTTGTCGCCTAAAGAGATTACAGAGAGTGCTACACAGGCAGTAATGCAGTGGGCCACGGCAAGGGAACTGCGGGGCAAGCAAGGAGAAATAAATGGTGGCAGATAGAGCGAAAGTACCAACAGTAGAAAGGGTACCGCTTGGTACGATGCCGTCCCACATCTGGGTGGGTGCTCATGAGGAGGCTAAAAAACAGGTTGTCTCAATTATCAAGCAGCAGGCGTGTGCCAAGGGAGAATGCAATCGATGCACGGTTTGTAAATCGATTGAGCAACAACAGTATCACGCAGCGCTCTGGCTCTATCCGGAAGCGCGTTACACACTTGATCAGTTTGATCCGGTGTTTAAGAAACTTTCTTTTGGCCTGGATGAAGGAGAGCAGTTTTTTATCGTGATTCAAAAGGCCGACTCTCTTTCCCAAGCATGCGCCAACAGTTTGCTAAAACTATTAGAAGAGCCGCCTCCTGGATATTATTTTTTCCTGACCGCCGCGCGGATTGATGATTTGCTTCCCACGATTCGCTCGCGCTGTATGATTCACACAATTTCTCATGGAGCACAGGATGTGGTTCATCAAGATTTGTTTGATTTTCTAACGACCACTAAGGGATACAACCCGGCAGCATTTTCTCAGCAGCTCTATCAATCGAACATCAATGAGCGAGAAACGATGGAGCTTGCAGATGCGCTTCTTTCTTTTTGGATGAAGCAGTATAAGAAAGGGATAACGCGTGATGCTCCGGATCGAACCGCTCAGGCGCGGCAGGTGATTGCGATCTTAAAAGGGGCAAGCAAGAAACTGCCAATGCCGGGAAGCAGTAAACTATTTTTGCGCGATTTGTATTTGCAGATCAAGGGGCTTTAGCGGAGCAACGGATATCGCGCTAGCTCGCGATAGACCGGCCCATCGGCCCCCAACTCAGATTCCATGAGAAGGAATGAATCAATGGAAAACTCATGCGGTTCAACGGATATGCCTTGTATGAGTGAGATCAGCTTTTGCGTATCAGTCACCTTTTTGACTCGCATGACTGTGGCATGGCTCACAAATGGCCGATCTTCCTTTTGTGCCCATGGGCTGAGTTCCTCTGCCACGAGGTTCGCAAGCGTAGCAAGTTCCTGGCAGATGATATTAGCGTAGATAATGCGAACCCCCGCATGTTTTTGAAAGAAATGTATGGCGCCCAGCTCTGCGGCCAGCACGGGAAATGAAATGGTGGCGAGTGCCTGCTTGATAGGATCAACCTCTACCGCATCAACTGGACCGATAAAAACGAGCGTGAGATGTGCCTGCGTGGCATTCGTGTAGCGCCCCTCGCACAGCGCTGATTTTTTCAGTTTGGTTTGAATGCGTGCAAGCACATCCTGCACAGGTGGCGGGAGGGGAATCGCTACGAATAATCGTTTTTGATTAATTTCCTTCATCAGGTACGACTTTATAGTGTTTGAACATACCAGAAGAGGGGCGTGTCTCCCCTGGCTTTCGTGCTATGAGAGCCAATTCTATAACAGTTCTTCTTTTTCCAGATAGTGAAAGATCGCAACTCCTGCTATGAGGTTTGTGCCTTCCTGAAGGTGGGTTTGGTTTATTGACTTGTGTAGGAGCTAATTGCTCACTACTTTTCATACCATAGGAAGATGCAGAAGGTAACCCTATTACAAATGATGAACTTGAGGCGATTAACAGGAGCATGAGTGAGAGTTGTTTCATAGTGATACCCTTTCATAATAATGGAAAATTTCTATGGCACTATTTCTATATTTGATCCTCGAGTAACGAGGGCGAAATTGCAGTAACTGTACATACTTTTTCTCTTTTGTCACCATTTTTCAGAAAGATTTGCGTTCTTTCATTTCCTCTCTCTATGCTTGCGATGTTACCAACACATTCCCAAACCCTTACATCAGGAGAGATCATGAAAAGAGCGGCATTCTCCCTCATAGAGTTGATGATTGTTGTGGCGATCATAGCGTTTCTTGCGATGGTTTCTGTTCCCACGTTTACGCGTTTTTTGGCCAAGGCAAAACGAGCCGAGGCCTACATGAATCTCAACTCCATCTATGCCGCTCAAAAGGCGCATTGGGCAGAACAAGGATCCTATTCATCGGTGCTCAACGGACAAGGAGGAGTGGGTTGGAAACCGGAAGGGTATAAAGGGGGCGGTGCAAGCGAAAACTTTTATTACACGTACGGTTTTGGCGGTTCGGAAGGGAGCAACTATTTTACCGGCAAGCTGGGCACCGCAAGTAGCCATTTAGGACGTGCGAGTGCGGGCAAGAACAGTTTTGTGGCGGTTGCTGCGGGCGATATTTTGGGAAAAGGCAAGCCGGATATTTTGACGATTGATGAGAATAGTAAAATCACGATTGTGCAGGATGCGCTTGCAGGGTAGGGCTCCTACCAAAATCCTACGAGTCGCAACAATGGCCCTTGGAAAAGTACGTAGGTGATTGCTCCTAATGCTAGGAATGGCCCGAAGGGGAGTTTCATGTAGCGTTGAAATTTGCCTTTATAGATAAGAACCGCTGTTCCGATGATTGATCCGAACAATGATCCTAATAACACGGTCATCCATACACCCACAATGCCCGTGAATGCGCCGATGCATGCCAAGAGATCAAGATCGCCCTGGCCTAATCCTTCTTTGCGGGTAACGAGATAAAATAACGTGCCCACAAACCACAATGAAAGATACCCAGATGCTGCCCCCATCATGCTGTTGAGTGGTGCGATCGGGATTGTGTCGGTGAAGCTCATAACGATGCCAACCGGAACCAACGCGATGGTGACCCAGCGAGAAATGAGCATCGTCTCCAAATCAGAGCGTATTGTAACGATTAACGCGGAGAACAGCACGAAGTAGCCCAAAAAGTAGGTATTTTCTATACGCAAATATAATAACGTCATCACCACGGTGGTGAAAAATTCGATGGCAGGATAGAGCCACGAGATTGGCTTGGAGCAGCTTCGACATCGGCCGCGCAGTGCCACGTAGGAAAAAAGAGGAATATTATCATACCAAGCGATTATTTGCTTGCAGTGAATACATCTGGATCGATGAAGAAGGTCTTTGCCTTTGATGAGCCGATAGGCTACCACGTTTAGAAATGACCCCCAGCAGAGAAACAGCGGTATGAGCAGTATCAGCCAGAAAATCACTTACTCGTTCCCTTCCTTTTTTAGTTTATCAAGTAGCTCATCCACGCGGCGTTGCTTTTCTCGATGCGGATCGTAGGAAAATTTTAGGTTGGGAGTGTACCGTCCTGGAATAGATTCTGCTAATGCTTTACGCATTGAATGTTTATAAAGGACTAAGGTGGGGCGTATTAGTTCATATTCTTTGAGGCCACCAGCACAGTAGAAAAATATGGTGCAGGTTCCTTTATCGGGCGAGAGTGAAACGCGAGAAAGAGAGAGCCCCTCAAGCTTCGGTTCATCCTGTTTGATCTGGAGGAAGAACTGGGCAATCTTATGGGACAGATTAGATTCTTTTTGGGCGTGTTTAATTTCGCTTACGCGGGAACGACTCATTAGTTCTTAGGTTTAAAAAAGCCTTGATTGATGATACGCATCATATTCATTTTGATGGCTCGGACCAATCGTTTTCTTCTTTTTTGAGTGGCAGGTTCGAAGTAGACGGTACGTTTCATATCACGGACAACCCCTTCACGCTCAATCTTCTTTTTGAGCTGCCGGAGGGCTTTATCGATATGGCCAGTTACGTTGACCTCAATATTGGATTTTTTCTTAGACATAAATAAATCACTACCTTTCAGGGTTAGGGTACTACTATCATTTTCCGTGAATGAAAAAGAGAATTGCCATCTATAAGGGTAAATTCTACCCACCTTTTGCTCGATTGTCCAGTTTTAGGCAGTTTTGGGCTTACGGAGGGGCCAGAGGCCTTCTAGAACGTGGCGGCAAAGGAGAAAAGGATCGTGGAGCTGCGGTAGGCATTCTTCTGCGAAAGAGGGATCTGCCCCATGATGCCCAGGTTAATATTTGGAGAGATATCGTAGTTCAGGGCTGCGTTGACCAGTTTCACCTCAAATCCGGTGAGCACCTCAAGTTGATTAGGGAAAAATATCCCTTGATCCTCACATTTTCTCAGCTCAATCTTATCTTGTGAGTGGCGCACTTGGATGTATTCAAAATACCCTGATAGGCATTCTAGGAAATGATAGGAGGAGATCTTGGCACCAAAATGCCAGTTGAACCCGGGGCTTACGCGCACATCGGTGAAGAATGGATAGACGCCTGATTGCCATTCGCTGGTTGGCAGCCGGAACTTCTCAAAATTTTTGCTGAAAAAATGCGTAACGCCTACTTCGCCGCCAATTTCAACCGTGTCGACAAAATCGAAATTAAGGCCAGCGGTGAACCCGATGGTGTTGTGATCATTGTTGCCAAATGGGGTAAAGAACGCTTTATTAAATCCTCCTACTATTCGATCCTCATCCCCAGGAGATGCTCCGCCGCTCACCATGAAGAACGGGATTAAAAGAAAATGTGGGTGGCAGCTTTCATCTTCCTCGTCACGATTCAATTCAAAGCCGCGTCGCCAGAATAGATTGATCCGTACCTCTTCCACTGATGTTTCGCAGAATGAGCCGATATCCAATTGTATCTCTTTGGCGATCGTTTTCCATTCATGCATGAGGTAGGTGCGCACATCAGCTTGGGTGGGAGTTACGGGTTCAAATGGGCAGGAAAAGCCATCGCATCCTGTTTGATCCAGAAATCCGGTACTTGTTTGCGTCATGCTCACGATGCCGGTTTGAACGCTTAAGCCAAAGCCGGCGTAAATATCAGCAGCAAGTTCAAAGCGGATCCCTCGCTTTCTATATTTGAGAGGAACGGAGAAAAATCCAAAATTTTGATTCGGATCGATCTTTGAACCATCATTCAGATCGCCGGGTGCAACGCCAGGAAATAGATTAGTGAGTGCAGTTTGTAGTGTGGGAGCCATTGTTTTACCGGTGGGGATAGGCCCAAACATAAGGGCAAGCATGCTCCAGCGGCCAGTCAGATCACCGAGTGGCACTTTAACGCCATTAAGATTACGTCCGCGATCAGCATTTTGTCCGAATGGTGCGATAGAAAGGCCCACGTTGTCATGTTTGCGTTCGGCACTTTTTGGATCGGTAACTTTCAACTTTTCATACGTGTATAAAAATGTATGAGGGTCAAGCGTATTGTAGACAGGATAGGGATCATTTTTTGCAAGAGAGCTTAGGCCGAACAAAGGGATGTTGATTGCACAACACCACGCTATGATGAAGGTTTGTACGATCTGTTTATGGGTAATCATCATTATTAATCATCCTTTATGACATGACGCAACTCGAAATAACGTATACCATCCTTGTTATTCGTTCGTCAATTGTTGCTCATCCTTTGCTCTATTATTTGGGGCCCTTGGTGAGTCCTGAAAAAAATACTTCGCTCACCGAATAATAAGCGGAGTTCATTATCTTTAAACTAGTTGTTGTACGAGCCCTTCAAAGGCAAAGTAGAATATCACCCCGGCAGTAAGCATTCCGCCAACAGTTATGAGGCCGTTTACTCCTGAGCGTTCTTCTTTAATCGTAAAGAGCGTGAACATGGAGAGTACGTAGGCGGTAATAATAAAGATTGCAGTCATCGAGAAGAACAGATCGATATTTTTGAAGAATATAAAACTTAAAAATATACAGAATCCAACGATGAGCACTGCAGCTCGTTGATTGAGCTTTATGCCATTTGCCTGTTTGAGCAATGAAACCATCAAGGCGCTTGAGCTCCAGATCATCGAATGAATGGTGCCAAGTACCGCAGAAAGCATGGAGATATGAATGATAGTCAGCATCCATGGATTTGTAGGAAATATGCTTTGCAATACCGCCGGCAATGCCACGCGTGGATCGGTAAAAAGGGCGAGCGGTGTGGAAAGAATTATTGAGCCTACGAAAAGTAAGTAGATACCACCTACGATTCCGATGGAGTAGGTGAGTGCGCGAGGTACGTTGCGTTGTGGGTCTTTTACAATTGAAAACAGTGAACTTGCGCATTCAAAACCAAAAAATCCAAAAATAACTATTTTTGTGGCCTGCATCACGTTGCGAAACCCGTACGGCGCAAATGGTATGAGATTGTTCAAATTTGCTTTGGTGAAGCACATAATCGTGGTGGCCAGCAGAGGAAACGTGGTGGTTACAATCAGGATCTGTTGGCCCAGTTCTGAAAGAACGACGCCAAACATATTGAGTACCACTAATGAGAACAATGCAATGAGGCCGAGTGTGCTGCTACTCGTATTGGGAAAGAAAGGATGGTGCAAGAAAGAACCCGCAATTTGCGCGAGCAAGCCCATCGCAATCAACAATCCGATTAAGTAGCTGTAGCCGGCAATGCATCCGATTGCATGGCCGCCCCACTGTTTTGCATATGTGTAAAACGAACCCTCTTGCGGAAATCGTGATGCAACACGTGCCAGAGATTGAGCGATAAACCAGACGGCAATGATTACAAATACGTAGGCAATGATTCCTGCAGGGCCCACAAAGGAACCGATTGCTGCTGGCGCGGTAAAGATCCCGGCACCGATCATTGCGTTCATACCAATAATTGTCGCGGTCACTACTCCTATCTTAGACACGTTCTCCTGTGCCATGGTTCATCCTTTAAAAAAGGGTTACAGATATAATAAGTTTCCTATACTATAGAAACATACGATAAATGCCAATGTTGAAGGTTTCTCATGGATCAGTTCTGCTCATATTATCAAGCTCAGATACGTAAACCGGACGTGCTCTTCGTGGTGGCAACGCTTAAAATGTTTGAACATTTGTGCTTTGATCGTGCAATTGATCCGGCAGAAAGCCGCTTTGAATTTTTTGTAGCCCCTTCATATGAGGAACAGTTTTTGGACGTGATGCGTTACTTTGAGCAGAAGCAGATGGTGCAGAATCTTGAAAAGCTGCCGAATCGATTAATTGATAGTGAGTTGTAACCAGAGGAGAACGTTATGAAAAAATACCTACTACTTTTAGCAGCAGGTTCGATGGTTTGCGTGGCTGCAGAAGAAAGCGTATTGATTGCTGCGGTGAAAAAGGGGGATTTGCCAGCAGTAAATAAGGCTATTAAAGAGGGTGTAGATGTCAACGAGGTGGTGGGGGGTGATTTTCCCCACGCAGGAAAGCCGGTACTGCGTTACGCTATTGATAGTGGTTCACGAAAAGCGGTTCGTATGCTGATCAAAGCGGGCGCAAAAGTCGATGCTGACACAGAAAATGGTCTTATTCATCATAAGCGATCTAAAGCGAATGTCCGTAACATTCCTCTTATCTCTTCAGCTATTAAATCGAGACAACCTATTGAGATTATTGAGGAGCTGATAGCGGGCGGTGCTGATGTTAATCAAAGAGCTATGCATGTTGATTGGACGCCGCTTATGATTGCCGCATATACCGGATACCCGGATGCGGTTAAAAAGCTGCTCGCAGCAGGAGCAGATAAAACGTTGAAAAACAAACAAGATGGCGGAAGAACGGCCATTGATTATGCTTATGAACAGGGACACAAAGAAACTGTTACATTGTTGAGAGATGAAAATTATCGCCCATCCCGTTGGACATGGTTCAAAGGTTGGCTTGGCTGGTAGGTGAGTTGTAGCTATATAAGTGCTAACGCATTCTCAATTCTTTTTCCACTCTCTTGGGTCCCCAAAATTGCAATCAAATCATGAATGCTTGGGCCGTTTACTTGCCCCATGAGCGCTAAGCGCAAAAACCAAAATAGTTGCTTGAGAGGGATGCCGAGTTCTTTAGCTTCTGTTTTGAGAGCTGTTAAGAATGCATCACTGTTCTCGGTGGTGCCTAGATGCTTTTTAATGAGATCCGCAAGAGGTTGCATACTCTCTTTGGGTACGCATGCTTCGATTGCCGTAGCAGTTAGTTCAGGTGCTTCAAAGTAGAACTGCAGTGCAGATACCACATCTTTGAGCGTATACAGATCGGTCTTGATTATCTGAAGCATGCTGCTGATCTGTGCTTCATCCAATGAGGCAGCTTGTGGATAGGCTTCAGCCAAAAATGGTTTGGCGGCAGCAGTGAGCTCATCAGGGGAAAGCCGATCAATCCATTTATGATTTACCCAGCGTAATTTTTCAACATCATATTTGATCTTGCCGGTGGTGTGCGGGTTTTCGAAATTGAGCGCCTGCGTGAGCTCATCAAGATCCATGATTTCCTGTTCATACGAGCTGCCAATGATGGCCAAATAGTTATTGAGCGCTTGTGGCAAAAACCCTTCTTTTTTGAGATCGTGAAGTGAGAAGCCAAAATCGCGTTTAGAGAGTTTTTTACCATCCAGGTTGCACAGCATGGGCATATGCCAGAAGATTGGCAGCGGCGCATTGAATGCGAGATAGAGGGCTGCCTGGCCGGCACTGTTGCTTTGGTGATCTTCACCGCGGAACACATGAGACATCTTCATGCTTATATCATCAACAAAGTTTGCAAACATGAACGTGAAGCTACCATCTGCTCGGGTGAGCGGGAAATCGGAAAAGTTTTTCAGTTCAAATTTTACGGTTCCACGAGAGAGATCGGTGATCGTAATCGCTTGATCGTGATCAAGCTTAAAGCGCCAAATATGGGGCATGTTTTGAGCGAGGCGATCCGCTATCTCCTGCGGTGAAAGATCGAGGCATGCTCGATCGTAGCGCGGAGGAATTTTGAGAGTTCGTTGCCGTTCCCGTTTTTTTTCAAGTTCTTCTTCGGTGCAAAAGCAGGGGTAGACTAATTTCTTTGTTTTCAGTTCATCAAGCATCTCTTGATAGATCGCTGATCGTTCTGATTGGAAGTAGGGAGCGTAGGCCCCATCCTCCTTCGCCAAGGCTACGGCGGACAGGTCCTTTCCTGGTCCTTCGTCGTAAACAAGGGAGAGCCAGTCTAAATCGGAGATGATTATTTTGGCTCCTGGATCAAAATTTCGCTGTGGATCGGTGTCTTCGATGCGCAGTACAAAGGTGCCCCCTTTTTGTTTTGCAAATAAGTAGTTGAGTAGGGCGGTCCGTATATTGCCAATATGCATAATGCCCGTTGGAGATGGGGCAAATCGGACGCGAATTGATTTTGAATTCACCGGGATCCTCTGTCCAGATCGATCATTTTTATTGCATTAGCTTTTTGTTATGTATACAGTGTACTCGTTGTTACTGGTAAGTCTAGTTCATATGTTCTGATCATACTCATAATGAAGCAGTAAAAAGGGAGTAGAAATGAACAAATGTCTTCGCATTGCCCTTACCGCCGATTCGTCGAATGATTTTTTGTATGCTTTTATTCAAAAACACGCGAGAAAGCTCGGTTTGGAGGGCATGGCTCAGATGATCGATCCGAAAAATAACCAAATACGGATTACGGTTTGTGGGTCAGCTGTAGACCTTGATCACTTTATTGATCTTATTCACAAAGAAGCCACAAAATTTGATCTTCATAGCATGGAGGTTGAGCCGTTCCTGAAAGATAAGGATTATCGATCAGTGTTTCGGGTAATTGATTAGCGAGTCGCTTTCTTCTTTAAATTCCCTCTTTTTGGTACACTGCATACCCTGCAGTGGGTTCGCTGTGGGGTATTGATGTTGTGTATTACTACAAGAAAAATATATGGGAATTATACGCTCTCTTTGTTGTGCCATCCTTCTGATTTTATTCTGTCCTATGCAGGCACAGACCATTACTCTTGCGCATGAAAAGGATTGCGAAACTATTCAAGAACTGCTTCCGGAGCCCATTCTATTGAGCAGCCTTACCCATAGTGCCGACGTTGCCTTTTCCAAGGAAGAATTTTTATATTTGGTGGATCTTCCGGTGGGGAGCAAAATCAGTGCCGCCGATCTGTGCGAGGCAATTCCGCGTTTATTTCAGAAAAAACTGTTTGAGACGATAACGATTACCGTTGAAGATGACGGAGCTGGCAAAGGGATCCATTTCAATTTTGTTGGATTGTGGATATTTCAAAAGTTCAAAGTGAGCGGTATTTGGGTAAACAAGGACCGATATAAGCAATATTATTTGATGGATCCGGGTGATGTGTTTAATCCCGACAAGCATGAACATGCAATGCGTAAAATTAAGGAGGTCTGCGCTCGGGACGGTTTTTTTAATACCAAAATAACGAGTGAGTTTGTTCGTGATGCCAGCACAAAGTCGGTGGTTGCCCATGCAACGATCAAACGCTCAGATCGCTTTGTAATGCGCGATCTTTCTTTGGTGGTGCGGGCCGAGGGAGTTCCCGTCGATGAAATAAAGGAGATTGAGGAGCATCTTGATAAGAAATATATTCGTCCGATGCGCGGCACCAAATATGCAAAAAGTTTTATAGAGCGTCAGGCGCGGAGTATACGGCAGTATCTGATTCATTGTGGATTTCTCCAATCCTCCATTAAGCTGTCCGAACGGTTGTATCGGGCGGATGGTGCGGTGCGTCTTGTATGGAAAATTGATCTGAATAAACGGCGAAGCTTTATTTTTTTTGGTAATAGAGCGTTTTCGCATTATCAGCTTCTTGATCGTATTTTGCAGTTTGGCAGATCAGCATGGATTGTTCCTGCGTCGATATTGGCTGATGAGCTCAAAGTGGCATACCGTGCTCGCGGGTTTCTCGATATTTTAATTGAGGCGCGTGATGAAGGCAATAGATCCTTTTTTGTGATTAAAGAGGGAAGGCAAGCAACTATTGATTCCGTTGAGATA
>Ga0114925_10000460_pt1 | contig 17979 bp, 17 predicted proteins | sample SumtaG_2_FD_87287 | JGI IMG/M metagenome (GOLD analysis project Ga0114925, IMG submission 87287) | Deep subsurface microbial communities from Indian Ocean to uncover new lineages of life (NeLLi) - Sumatra_00607 metaG | ecosystem: Environmental > Aquatic > Marine > Oceanic > Sediment | place... | reverse complement strand
TTTTGAATTCAATTCATACGCCCGTTGAGCGACAATCATATTTACCATTTCCTCAACAACCTGGACATTAGACATTTCTAAAAATCCCTGCTGAATCTTTCCCATTCCAAAAAACCCCGGTTTCCCGCCTACAGGCAGCCCTGATGCAGCGCTTGTTTTTACCAGGTTCTGGCCAATATTCTTTAGGCCTGCCGGATTAACGAACCTGTATATTGAAATCCGGCCAACTTCAATAGGGGTATCGTCTCCTGCAACTTTTACAGTAACAAGTCCATCCTGACTTATGGATATATCAGAGAATACAAACTCCTCCGGCATAATAATTTCAGGACTCAGCTTATATCCGTTACTGTTTACAATCTGGCCATTGGAGTCAATCTTGAATGTTCCATCCCTGGTATATCCGAAGCTGCCATCATAGAGCTGGACACGGAAAAATCCTTCTCCTTCAATAGCAAGATCAAGATTATTCCCTGTATTCTGCAAACTTCCCTGAGAATACATTTTCTGTGTGGCTGCAGGTCTGACACCGTGACCGACCTGGATGCCTGTAGGAATGAGGGTATCCCTGGTGGCCGGGGTGCCGGCAGAACGAATAGTCTGATAGAGCAAATCCTCAAAATCTGGCCTGCTTTTTTTGTATCCTGCTGTATTTACATTCGAAAGATTATTTGCAATAGTATCGATATTAAACTGCTGTCCTATCATACCGCTTGCAGCAGTCCACAGTGATCGCATCATTGTCTTTCTCCTCTATAATTTTAAATCACCCAACCATTAACGTAGGGGCAATTCATGAATTGCCCCTACAGTGAATGTACCCAAATTTTATAAGGAACAAGGTTATTTTATTTTCATACCAGTATATCAGACTCTTCCAACCTCGTTGATTACCTTTGCGAGTGCAGCATCATGCGCCTGTATCATTTTCTGATTCGCCTCATACGTCCTGTGGACCTCTATGAGGTTTACCATTTCTATTACCGGGTTAACATTTGAAGCTTCAAGAAATCCCTGCCTGACCCTGGGCCTTTCATTTTGCATTATGAAGGCCTTCTCCGAATATTCTGTGTCTGTATAGAGGCTTTCTCCAATCTTTTTTATGTATCTCAGCTTCGGGAAATGAACAATTTTTAACCTGTCCAGGAGAACAGTCTGGTTCCATTCATTCTCCTCCATACTGACAAGCCTCATTGGATCATCACTGTACTCGTCGTTTTCAAATACATTACCATCTTCATCTACTATGAAATTATTTTTTTTAATCTGAATAGGACCATTTTCCCCTAAAACCCTGTATCCATCTTTTGTTACAAAAAAACCGTCTTTATCAATGAGAAAGCTCCCGTTTCTCGTGTACCTCTCACCTTCTTCTGTCTCCACACTCTCCACACTAAAAAATCCTTCTCCTTCCAGTGCCAGGTCAAAGTCGTTATGGGTCTGTTTAAATGCACCCTGTGTAAATCTTGTATATACTTCATTCACTTCCACACCTGTGCCCATCTTCCCTATTACAGGCATTAAATCATAAGAGCCAGGAGGAATTACCCTCACCCCGTCATCATTTATCCTCCTTATCAGCATCTCAGGGAAAGCTTTCATTATTGAAGTGTCTTTTTTATAGGAGGGAGTATCGACATTGGCAAGATTATTCGATAAAACGTCGATTCTCTTCATCTGGGCTATCATCCCTGATGCACCTATGTATAAACCTCTTATCATACCATCTCCTTTACCTAGTCGTATAACAGGCGGTTCAACTTAAATATCGACCTAAAGGGAAAAACCATTAGGCTAACTTTTGATTGTCCTGCCGTATAATCTTAACTATATTTTAGTCCTATCGATAAAAATTTTATTCCTATCAATAAAACGGGGGGGAAAATGGCAGAAATTACCAATACAACCGATGCAAACTTTGAAAGTGACGTAAACGAGACAGGCAAACTTGTTCTCGTTGATATGTGGGCTGACTGGTGTGGCCCGTGTAAGATGATGGAACCTGTACTCGAAGAAATAGCGGAGGAACACGAAGAAAAGGTAAAGATTGTAAAGATCAACATTGATCAGAATCAGGGAACCCCGTCAAAGTTTAAGGTAATGAATATTCCGACACTATTGTTTTTCAAAGATGGCAAGGAAGTCGACCGTATTATCGGTGCTGTCCCGAAAAAACAGCTCATAAAAAAAATGGAAAATTTCATTTAATTAAAAAAATACCTTCATTTTATTTAAAAAATTACCTGTTTAACTATTTATTTATTTTATAATAATCCGATATATTTGATGGATGTATCATGGTTAATGATCAACTCATCGAAAAGGGTCAGTATCAATATTTGCTGGCCCTTTTCTAATAATCAAAAAACAGAACAATCTTCTCCTTATCATTTATGCTCCTGTATGCCCGAACCCGTCACTATTCCGTTTTGTAATATCGATTTCTTCCTGTTTTGACACTTCAATAATTTCTGCTTTCTCAACCTTAGAAATTACCATTTGTGCTATTCGCATGCCATCCGTTACTTTAAATGGATGGCTGCCGTGGTTTACAAGTATAACCTTAATCTCACCTCTATAATCCGAATCGACTGTTCCCGGAGTATTTAAAACCGTTACACCGTATTTTGCTGCAAGCCCACTCCTGGGCCTTACCTGCGCTTCATATCCATGCGGTAATGAAATAACTATACCGGTCGGAATACATTTATAATCTCCCTTCCTTAAATCAACTGGTTGATCCAGTGAAGCGTGTAGATCAATTCCACTTGCATCACCTGACATATACTTCGGAACAGGATTTTTTTTGTCTAATCTGTAAATTTTCAAGATCATTCTTTTACCGTTATATAATTTTTCAATAGGTGCTGTAAGGCAGTAGGGGAAATTCATGCATAGCCCTACATTAAAATGAAAATTTAAATCCTTTAAGATATTTTTCTTTACCTTCAGGCCCAATGCTTGCAAAGCTGAACTTCTCCCCGGTCAGAACATCAACAGCAACTCTGTTTAAATCCTCCAGTGTAATACTCTTTATTTTATGCAGGGTTTCATTATAAGGGATCAGCCTTCCAAACATCATCTCCTGCACAGCCATCTTTACCATTTTCCATTCATTGATCTCCTGGGCCAGAACATAACTTCCCCAGAATCGACCTTTTGCATTTTCCAGTTCTTCTTTACTGATATTTTCACTTTTAATGAGTTTTAATTCATTATTTATTGCATCCAGAATGAAGGGTAAATTTTTTACACTTGTTGAAAAACTTATTGTAAACTCACCAACATCAGAGTAGCTTGCTGAAGATGAGCCTATTGAATAGCAAAGTCCCTCTCTTTCCCTCACCTTTTGAAAAAGCCGTGAACTGAAACTGCTTCCGAGTATCATATTCAATAAAGCCATGGGAAACCTATTTTCATCTCTGCAGCTGTATCCATCTCTGCCGCATATGAAATAAACCTGTTCTATATCCCTGTTTACTGTTACGTTCCTGGTTATTGATTCCGGCTTTTCCCTATTATCTTTCTGATAAACCACTTTATTTTCAGTGTTCAATTGTTTCAAACATGCTTCAGATTCCCTTTGCAACTCCATCTCGTTTACATTGCCTGCTGCAGAGATAATCATCGCAGGAGCAATATAATTATTTTTATAATAATGTTTTAAATCTTCAATCCTGATTTTTTTGATAGCCTCTTTTTCTCCAATAACCGGAAGTCCAAATGGATGACTGCCCCAGAGAGCCCTGGCAAAAATATCAAAAACATAATCACCGGGATCATCCACAGACATGTCAATTTCATCGAGTATAACAAAACGCTCCTTATCAAACTCTTTTTTATCGAATGAGGAATTGAAAAACATATCTATTAAGATATCCAGCGCTTTTTTAAAATATTCTGATGTGATATTTACATAGTAATGGGTATTTTCTTTACTGGTAGCTCCGTTTATCTCGCCTCCTGCGCTGTCAATCTCCTGTGCAATATTATAATAACTCCTTTTTCGTGTGCCCTTGAAGAGCATATGTTCTGTAAAATGTGAAATCCCGTGATCATGTTTTTTTTCATCCCTTGAACCGATATTCAACCACAGGCCAACAGAAACAGCATTACTTGCTGGAATATTATCTATTAGAAGCACGACACCATTACTGATAATGATCTTTTTTGACATACCTCATCCTCCACAAACCCTGGTGTATACAGGCAGAAAAGATTACCTATGATATTTTATGGAAATGATGTTCTATAAATATATTCTTTATTGTTTAAAATTTCCACGAAGATTTTTTTAAGTTTATTTCTATATAATAGTTTTGTAAAAACCATACACTGTGGTATATTATTAACAAAAGACCACCTCCAATGGAGGTGGCTTCCTTTTGGCAGTGAAATAGGAGGAATGGTAAAAAATGGATGAAGAAAAGAGCATTATAGAGGAAATGGATAAAGAAATTCTGGATCTGACGGGGGGGGAACCCAAAGAATTTGATTTAAAAACGATGTACAATGAAAGTCAGGAAAAACAGAAGAATCTTTATGGAGGTGGTGAAGAAAATATAAATGAGAGGAGATATCTTGAAGGATTAAAAGCAAGAGAAGATGAAGTCAAAAAGAAAAAAGAAAAATTAATGAAAGAAGTAGACGAGGTTGAGGAATTAAACGAATTGGAAGAAGATGGTATTTTTATAAAAAAATAAGCAAATCGGGTTTAACCCTAATGTGGACAAGCCACATTCTCGATTATAAAAATATTTTCTTGCAAACTAAAGTTTGTGCCTAAAAGGCAAGAAAATCGGTATTAAGGTACCATAGACAATATTCATACCTGGTATACAAAAGTATCCTGTACTTATCTGAGTACTAAGCTCCTGATATATCTCAAAATAAATTTGACATACACAAATCCTATCGCTTAAACTATATAATATGAAAGGAAAAATTATTGTTGAGATCAGGGATAAAAGATACCCTATATTGCTTGACCTCAATAAAGCATCACAGGGAAAACTCAACCTGACGACCATCATAGACTTCCAATCACGCGCAGTCATTAAAATATTTATCTATCAGGAACAGCAGGCAACTCTTATCGGTGAACTAGAGGTAAAGAATTTACCGCATGAAAAAGCCGGGGAGCCTATTATTTACCTGCTTGGTGAATTTGACGGAAAAAGTGAGCTTTCCTTCAAGGTAATTCTTAAAGGCAGAACTTATACACAAACCTCTATCAGTATAAAAAAATATACAACGGAAAAAAAAAGAGCCTTGATTTTTATTCCTGCCGCGGTAATTGTGGGTTTCCTGGGGATTTTCCTTTTATTGAAAGAAACAGATTTTTTGAGAAAGACTCCTGCGCCTGCATTTGAGAAACCGACAGCTTCTGACCCTCTGACAATATCGAAAAAAGAGCCCAGAAAAAGTTATGAATCAAAGGAAAGGGTAAAGAAAGAGAAGACTATATCTTCAAAAAAGGTGACCGACAGGGAAAAAAAGTTGAGTGAACCCGCTGAAGCTATAGTTCGGGAAAAAGAAAAGATAGAGCCTTCCAGAGTTATCAGTTATAAAGAGGAGGTGAAAGAACCCGATGTGAAAGAACTTGCCGAACAGAAGGAAAAGGAAATAGAAACTGCTGTCCTGGCAGAACAGGCCAAAGAAGATACCGAAAGGTACGAGAAGGAGTATATTCAGCCACAGTGGACATTTGAAAAGGAAGTAGTATATTTTGAGCCCCGCAGGGCTGTCCTCATACCGGAAGCAAAGCAGGAGCTGGATCGAATACTTATATCTCTTAATAAAATCCCTGACAGCAATGTTACAATTTCAGGGCATTGTGCACTATTCGGAACCGAGCAGGGAAGATATATACTTTCCGTTATCAGGGCTCAACGCGTATACAACTACCTGCGGCAATGCGGCTGGAATCCTGAGAAAAAACCTCGTATAGAAGGCCTCGGCGGAAAACAATCGGTAACAGAAGACACGGATATGCAGCGCCTCAACCGCAGGGTCGAGATTAACATAGAGCAGCAATAGTATACCTCGCCTTCAACACTTTTCTTCTCTCTAACGACTTAATTTCCCTCCATCATAGCCTTGTTTAGTACCTTTGAGTAAGGTTATTTGAGAGACCAGGTTTCCTTCTCCAGTTCTTTTGGATTGGACGCATTGTACATAATAATATTTCGAAGATGAAAGTAGCTGTCAATATCTACGGATTTGAACTCAATGCCCAGACCCTGTTCATCCTGCCGTGTTATCACACCCTTTATAGAGAGAGAAAGCTTGCTTGACACACCTGTCAATATAATCTCTATATCGCATGATGTCCCCACAGGAATTATTTTTTTCGTATGAACTAAAATCCCCTTCATACTGATGTTTTCGGATCTTGATTCTGCCAGGATATCTGACTTATCCGTCTTTATGACCGCCTGTGTCTTAAACTTGACCCTTGTCTTTTTTCTTTTTTCCTTATCCATTTCCTTGAACCGCTCACTTTGTGTCCCAGGATCACCAAAATGGTAAACACAAATTTGCTTCCTGTCAAGAAAAACACATGCGAAGTCATTCGCGCCGATTATGCCGTTAAAGTAGAGCTTACAGAAATGTCAGCATTCGGTTCACCTAAATGATATCCCTGTGAATAATCCACCCCTAATGCTCCAACTTTTTCATATACCTTTTTTGAATGCACAGATTCAGCAATAGTTTGTATACCCAATTTCTTACTGAACCCCACGATAGTTGCCACAATAATTTGAGCATCTTTATCCTTATCAACATTCTTAATAAGTGAAGCATCTATCTTGATGTAATTTACCGCCAGCCTCAGAATATATTCAAAATTGGAATACCCTGACCCAAAGTCATCAATTGCGATTTTGCAGCCAAGGGATTTCATCTGATTTATAAAATGCAAAACTTCGTCATAGCTTTCGATTCCTTCTGATTCCAGTATTTCAAATACCAGCCTTCCCCCCAAATGATACTCTTTAATACTGGATTTTAATAATTCTACAGTGTCTTTATTCAGGATGTCTTCAACTGATAAATTGATGGAAAGTTCAAATTGACTGTCCTGAAATCTGGAAAAAGATGTCTGTACTACCGCTTTCGTGATTAAAGCATACTGTCTTGATTTTTTTGCTACATCAAGGAAGGAGGACGGAGAAATAATGTTTCCTGATTCATCAATTAACCGTACAAGGGCTTCGTATTTTTCTATTGATTTATTTTTATTATTGATAATAGGTTGAAAATAAGAAATTATTCTCTCTTCTTCTATTGCCTCTCTTATGATCCTTGCCCATTGTAGATTGCTTTCATACTCTTTTTTGATTCTCATGGACTCATCATAAGAGAAATAAATCATTCTTTTTCTTTTAGCATATTTCAGCGCCATATCAGCTTTTTCAAAAATATCATTCTTATCATTTGACACTCCAAGAGTAACGTCCACTCTGATTTTCTGCCAGTAGTAAACATAAGGTGTCTCCTCTCCCGCATCATGAAGAAAGTTCAATAGTTGTTTGAATGAATTCATTTCTATTTTTTCAGGAATCAATACAGCATACTCATCAGCATGAAGTTTATACAGTTTCCCGACTGCTCCATTTATCACTGTTTTTAATCTATTCCCCAGTTCAAATATGATAAAATCACCGATTTTATTGCCGAAAAAACTATTAATTTCCCTGAAATTATCAATATTGATTAAAATCAAAGTGGGATAGAGAGCGCCTTCTATATCTTCTTTCAATTTCATTCTATTCGGAAGCTTTGTAAGAGAATCTGTATATAATTGTTCTTTTAGTTCCGTGGTTTTTTCTTCAATAAGGTGGACAAGATGTGCTTCTCTATCTATGAGAAGTTCATTTTTCTTTTTTAGCTCATCCTTTGCTCCTTTAAGCTGGATATGGGTATTTAAACGGGCAAGAAGATCGTTTGTATTAAACGGTTTTAATATGTAGTCAACTCCGCCTATTTCAAATCCTTTTACTTTATCTTCAATGCCGCTCAAGGCAGTAATAAAAATTATGGGGATTTCTTTTGTTTTTGGATTACTTTTCAATATTCTTGTAATTTCATACCCATCTATGCCGGGCATCATGATATCAAGCAGTACAGCATCGGGCTGGTATTTTTCAATAACATTAAGAACAACCTCTCCGCTATTTGCAAGCAGCACTTCGTGCTCGGTGCATTTACTAATGATAGATGCAAGCAGTTTCCTGCTTTCCCTGTTATCATCAACAATTAACACCCTGCTTTTATTCTTGCTCATTCTGACATCCCCATTATTTTAAGGCTCAAATATTAGTAAATGCAATTTAATCGTCCACACACTAACTATATTGTAATACATATATACCGTAGTTTTCCAATTTTTTTAGTAAATTTTAGAAAATAAAAGGGTCATCAGGATTTTGAATATTTTGATAGGTAAACTATATCCACAAGAAGTTTATTATAACAGATATTCTGAATAGTTATAATCTTTCTAATTCTATCACTATTCTTTTTAAAGCTTCATCATCAAAATTCTTTGCAGCAGTATATAGTTCATCTTTGATGCCATCCATATTCAGATCAGATGATATATACCACAGTGAGTCTGCAATCTCAATTATCTGTTTTTGATTGAAACCAAGAAAATTTTCCTTTAAATCAACAATTATTTTAGCCAATCTTTCCCTCATGGTTTTACCCAAAACCACAGTTTTTCTTGTGTCCTATGGTAGGGAAGAAGAGCGATTTTCCTCATTTAAATTTGTCCCGATTTTTTCCAAATATTTATCTGGTATGCGATTCACAAGATCTCTCAACTCAGCAAATAGACCTTTTACTATGTTAATATTGTAATTTTCCTTTTTCACTTCCTCATCTATTCCTACGCACAACTTATACACTTCAGTTGCACCAATGATGCCAAACCCCCCCTTCATACTATGTGCGATAAACTTTATATGCTTCTGGATATTTTTTTCAATAGCTTTTTCAAGGTTATCCAGTCTTTCTGGAAGACTTTTTATCCCATCCAGAACAACCCTTTCCAAATCCGGATCACCTCCTATACTGCTCAGCCACCGTTGGACCATTTTTTCACCACTGTTTTCCATATACACAGCCCTTACTCCATTATCCTTGTCTGATTTTTTGTATCTATTCAGCTACAGAGATTTAAATATTGTATAAAATTATTTACACTCCGGCACCAGCTTCCTTTCCGAATTTGCTCTTTAGCCCAATCCATCTGCGTGCTAGCTCCTTTCGGACCTCTCCCAGCTCTGCCTTACCCGCTTCCACCCTTTTCAGGACACTGTTGATGGAAGAAATCGTTTCTGTAAAGTAACGAATAATCTCTTGATTCATACTTCCAATCCGAGCACTGGCAGCATCCTCTCGAAGTCCTCCAGGCTTCTCTTCTTTAATGAGAGTAGATTGATGTCCCCCCTTTTTTAAGGGATCGAGCTCCTCAGGAAGGTTGATAGCAATCTCATATGGTTCATACACGCTGATTGGTTCTTTTATCCCCTTTACATTAATTAACCCTATCTCACGGCTGTGAATGTGGTCCTTCACATCTTCCTGAAGCGCCTTAGAGATTAGGATTGACCCACCTTTCGCCGAGCTTTCGAGCCTGGAGGCAATATTTACATTATTTCCAAATACATCACCTTCCCTCCTCGCAACATCACCCCAGTGAATACCAACCCTGATAGTAACCCGTTTTTTTTCCTCTCTATAGCTGTTAAACCTCTGCAGAGACTTCTGTACGCGAACCCCGGCAAGAACTGCATTCAAGGGTTTCTGAAAAACCAACAGATGCCCGTCACCCATCTTCTTGATCAGGCTTCCGTGGTGACTGGTAACCACAGGCAAAAGAATGCCTTCGTATTCCTGAATTAACGATGTCAGCTCCATGGAGGATAATTCCTGTGCTTTTTTCGAAAACCCCTGGATGTCTGTAAAAAAAACTGCCAGCTTCTGAATATGCTCCCTTTCGAACCTGTACGCTTTCCTTTCCTCTTGAAAATCAGCAGTGATTTCCCTCTCTTCTTCTGCATACTCCTCCATTCCTGAGGGCGCTGCCTCCATGCCATTTCTTACTATATCAAGGATCTTTTTCTTCGTCTCATCTTCCCCCGCACTTAAAAGTGTTTCCTGAAGTGCTTCCTGAAGAAGGTTACTATCTTCATAAAATAATGGAACAAAAAGATGGATAATTTCGGGTTTTAACGCCTCTTTCAATCCCCTCACTATATCAACCTTCTCCTCGATACTCCCCTTTTTGATTAGATCTTCCAGTATCTTCAAAGCGTATTCATCTCCCATCTTCCACAGCAGGATGGCTGACTTATACAGATTTTTATCACCTCCGCCGCGGAGAATACCGTATAAGAATTCACTTAACCCCTCCAGGTTGGTAATTTTATTTTCAGCGATCATCCGCTCAATAACCAGTAATACGAGGCCCCGCTTCCACTCTTCAGCAGCCGTGAAAATCTCCTTTAGCGAATCGAATATATTAAAATCTGCTTTTCCCCCAAGGAGAACTGCAATCCTTGAAAGAATCTCATGATTATTACCAAGACGAAGTTTTGCCAACAGCGACTTGATTATATTCCCCCCAGGGTGGCGGTCCATAGCCGAAAGCGCATCAACCAGGTTTAACAGGATATGCTGATCATCAGTATCAAGAATAAGCTTGTTCACTGCTGGTTCCATTATTACCCAATCCAGACTGTTCAACATATGTATAGAACCTATTGCAAGAATCTTGCTTGCAATCGGAGGGGTAATGCATGCCGTGCTTGCTGAAGTTGTCCCTTTTTTATCCACCTTTGCAAGTGCATAGAGTGCCGCATCAGCAAGACGGTACAGCTTTGCTCCTTTTGCCCAGTCATATATCGTACTGAAAGATGCTTCATCTCCCGCTAACTGAAAAAGGCGTGAAAGACGAAGGTTTCGAATCAGGCGGTACATAATTTCCTTTTTCCCAAGCCTGGCTATTACAAGCTCTCTTGCCACAAGTGCTATCCCGTGGCGTTTTGGGTTCTTAATGAGTTCTGCCAGGGTATTATACCCTTCAAAATGACGGACTTCCACTTTTACGGCAGAATTTTTCAGGCTCCGCAGAAGGTCCTGCTCCGTATAGTTGCCGCTACCCTTAAAGTACCGCACCAATCCATTTTGAAATTCCTCATCTGCATAATATTCCAGATACTCCTTTGACCGTGTAATAAGCCATCCAAGCTCATGAGAATCGCTGATTATACGATGGTCAGTAGCGCTCATCTGTGTAAAGAGATTCTTGATTTGTGAAATTATCCCCCCTTTTAAGGGCATAACCCTCCTCCCACCTCTGAGGTTCAGGCACTCCTCCATTCTTGTCATCGCCCCGTAAACTTCTTCTTCCAGCGTGGGTTCATTTTCTGTGCGCTCAGAAAAAAATCGCACGATGGCGTCGAATTTCACTATTTGCTCATGATCAATGCCGATAACCTGGTACAGTGCACGGCGAACCTCAGGATCAGGGTCATTCAGAGCGTCTGATAGAACCCGGTCAGAGTCTCCTTTTGCAAACGGCGATGCTATAGAAACAAGCGAGATTCTGTTTTTTTGAGACATCCGATGATACATGGCAATACCGTGGCTAATCAGAGGAGCAGCTAATTCGTTCCTGTTTTCTGCTGTTCTATATACCTCCCCAATCACTTCTTCCGATGCATCGGAGAGTATCTCCTTAACAGCTTGAACACCATCCAGTTTCAGCAGAAGCCCGGTGGCAAAAGCGCGGGTAGCCGGGCTAACAATCTGTGACCTCGCATATTCCCGAACCAGAATTACTACTTCCTGTTCCCGGGGAGATATTTTTGAAAGACTTTGAAGAATCTCACATCGAAGCTCTTCATTTTGTGTTGTCTTGAACAGCATCAGGAGAGTGTTATAAATACTTTTATTTCCAATCTCTCCTGCTGCGTGTATAGCAGCACCTTGGATTGATTCATCACTGTGGGTAAAAAGTTTCACTATATGCTTGAGACTGCTCTGATTTCCAATCTTCCCAAGAGCAGAAAGGGCAGAGGTAACAATGCCCTGCCTTGAATCGAACAGATCTTTATGCAGGAGATCAGGCACCGATGATTTATCACAAAACAACTCCAGAACCCTGTGGATGGTGAGAATGGATCCTTCTCCAAGATTCCTTTCTTCCGCCTGGTTTTGAATTGATGGTTGTGTGGAATTATCATTCGACATTACTTCCCCCCTCGTGTCAGGAGTGATACCCAAGTATCAGGAGTGATACTTGAGGATTTTTTAAAGGAACAACTTACCGGCCGGTCTCTGATATTCCTTCTTGATGATGCGAGAATTTGCCGCGGATCACTTTTACCCGCGCAGGCCTGAGGATTTTTTTTCCTATTCTGTATCCCTTTGAAAGTAAAATAATCGAAGATTTTTCACCCGTGGCATCCTCTGCTTCAATAACCTGGTGAATTTCAGGATCAATTTTATCCGGAGAACCGTCAATTACTTCTAACCCATAGCACTCATTTAAAATCCTTATCAGTCTTCCAATCAGCCGTGCATCATCACCCCGCTCTTTTTCACCCGTTGTTGCATCAACATTCTCATAGTCTGCAAGAATTGAAACAATACCTTTTATCACCTTATCTGCGCCTTCCTGTGCGGCTTCTTTATACTCTTTCTCACGCTGTGAGTGAGAATGTGTTAATTTTTCATTCAGCAACTCTATTTCCGACCATAAAGCCTTTTCTTTTGACCTCAGCTCCTGTATAAGACGATCCTTTTCATCCAGTTGTTCATTTTTATCTTCCAGAGCCGCCTTGGCGAGCATCAACTCGCCTATGGCATCATCGGAAATATACTCTTCCAGGATATGTCTCAGATCCTTTATTTGACTCTTTGGCCCTGAGCTCTTTTTGGTTCTAACCTTTTCATACTTCTTCATTCGACAACGTCTCGTAATCTGATCGTAATGTTAAAAAACGGAAACTCATACATTTCCGCTTCAAGATTCTCCACACAGAACGAAAAACAGCCTTCCGTATACGAGAATCCTTGTTTCGTAAAAGTGGCAGAAAACAAAAAATATCTCTTATTAGTCCAACGGCTGCTAGCGACTCACAGGCCACCAACCGCACACCCTCATCAGTATCCTTAAGCGCCTCAATAAGAATGCACCTCCCGCTTTTCCCAAAAAGCTTCCCTGCGGCAAAAGCTGCAGCAGATCTCACCCTGGGTGAAGAAGAATATCTCAGCCTATTCCCGAACTCATCCAGAGACATTCTCTTAACCTTTGGATCGCTGCATATCTTCCTTAAATTCTCACCTGCACGAACCTCTGTTTTACGGAGCCTATCCACTATAGTTCCATAGGCCTCAACAATCTTCCTGAACCGCTCAGATGTACCTTTCATGTGAGTCACATCAGGATGATACCTGAGCACCAGTCGACGATAGGCAGCCTGTATCTCACTAAAGCTTACATCCTCTTTTAAACCTAATACTGCTGTACTCCTCCTCCACTTCTCATGTTCCATTCCAATCTCCAGTTCAGTAAAGGTATCTCCTCATTATTTTCTCACATGTTTTCGCCCGACTGCCTGAAGGTCGTTCAGTTCAGAGGCCCTTGCTTCCATAATGATCTTCCCGACTTCATCCTGCGAAAGCTCCTTCGTCTTCTCGAGGGATATTGAATGGCTGCTCCCGGTATCAAGATCTTTCGCAGAAACATGAACAATCCCCTCTACATCAATTTCAAAACTTACCTCTATTCTCGGTTCACCACGCCGTGCCGATCGAATCCCCTGTAACCGGAAAGCCCCCAGGGATATATTATCTGTTGCTGTCAGCCTTTCTCCCTGCAGTACATGGATTATTGCGCTTTTCTGATCATCTGCTATTGTTGTAAATATTGTTCGTGCTATGGCGGGAAGCACAGTATTTCTGGACACCATGGTAACCATCATATCACCTTCACTCTCTACACCAAGCCCCAGCGGTGTTACGTCAACCAGAGCGAATCCTCTGAGCCTGCCTGCGAGAACTGCTCCTTCTACTGCTGCTCCCAGAGCAACCGTCTCGTCGGGTGAAACACCGCCTTCTGCATCCCTGTGAAAAAGTTGAGTAAGAAGTGTGCGTACAACAGGTATCCGGGTAGATCCTCCAACAAATATCAGCCTGTCTATATCCGCTGGTTTAAGCCCTGCGTCCTTTACCGCTCCCTTTGTCAGACGAATTGTCTTTTCAATATATCCCATGATAAGTTCTTCAAACTCCATTCGTGTTAAACGGGTCGATAGATGACAGAGCCCTTTCTCATCAGCAGCTATAAAAGGAACCTCTATTTCAACTATTTTCCTCTCTGAAAGCCCTATCTTTGCCCGCTCTGCCTCTTCATACACCTTTTGAAGAGCAAAACGGTCTTTTCGAAGATCAATCTTCGTCTCCTCATAAAAGCGCTCTATAAGAACTTCTGCGATCTTTTTATCAAAATCATCCCCGCCCAGCCTTGTATCCCCCCGTGTTGCAAGTACCTGAAATACGCCGCCCCCGGCCTGAAGAATTGATACGTCAAACGTCCCTCCTCCAAGATCGTATACCAGTATAATTCCCGGTTCATCTTTCTTTAACCCGCAGGATAAAGCAGCGGCCGTTGGTTCATTTATCAGCCGTACTACATCCAATCCTGCAAGTTTCGCCGCCCTCTTTGTTGCCTGCCTTTTCCTGTCATCATAATACGCAGGAACGGTAACTACCGCTTTTTTCACCGGATATCCGGTATATTCTTCAGCAGTTTTTTGTAAAGCTCGAAAAATATACGATGTTATCTCCTCGGGAGAGAAATCACGATCATTAATCCTGAAGTGCTTTCGCGATCCCAGATGCCTCTTTACCGACATAACCGTTCTGTCAACGTGAAGTATCGATACATTCTTTGCGGCCTGGCCTGTATACACCTTCCTGCCCTCATCAATGTATACAGCAGATGGAAATATCCTCTCTCCCTGTTGGTTTGAGATAGTAAAATTTCTTCCATTTTTAAAGAGTGCAACAGCTGAGTACGTAGTCCCAAAATCTATACCTACAATGTGTTCCACCTCTTCTTCTCCCTTTTATTCCTGTTTTTTTTTAAATAATTAAGGTAGAGACGCCATTATTGACGTCTCTACAAACACGACATTATCTCTATTATCGAAAAATAAAGCCAGTAAAAGACCACCTGCAAAGCAGGTGGTGGTTCCCAAGCCAAAAGTCATTTAAAGGCATAGCCTTTGAATTAAACTTTTTTGAAATATTATATACCACCTCCACAGGAAGTGGCTTCCTTTTGGCAGAGAATATATTTTTAAAGCTCTCTCCTCCCTGGATTATTTATAAAAAATTTATATCTTTTCAGCCACAGAGTCACGGAAATTAAGATATTATATAAACTATTTAAAAAATAAACTTTTAAAAGTAAAATAATGTAGAAGATTTTAATAATTTTATTAAAATTTTATTTCTCTGTATCCGGTAATACAGTTATATTTCTGTGCCTTTGTGGTTAATATCTGAATATTCCTCTTCTGATACAGTTTCTTCATCATGGTGGGGGTGTGTGTTGATCCGCTTCATCCCTGTCTCAATCGCAAGATCAATTTCAACCTGAATCCGCTTTTGCTTAACTCTATTTGGATGAAGACCACCCAGTAGGGATGTGTAATATTGTGGTGTTACATGATTAAGTGTATAGGCCGCCAGATCTAGAATACATATCGGGCATTTACAAAAATCATCCCGCTCTTCGATCAGCCGTTCAATTCGTTCATATACAAGCTCAGCACTTTTATTTTTCAGGTTTTCCATATTATATAAATTTTGAAGCCCCATGATGGTCACCCCTATTAATAGATTTTAGTACGATTTTTTCCCACAAACGTGTTTCATGATCCTCTCAGCTATACTATCAACATGAACAACCTCATCCGCATTACCTTTTTTTACAACTTCGCCATTCATCCCGAAGATCACTGATGATTCCCTGTCCTGTGCAATAATATACCCGCCACATGTGTGCAGTTCCTTTATCCCTGCAGCACCATCATACCCCATGCCGGTCATAATAACCCCAATGGCGCGCTTCCCGTACTCCCGTGCAACAGAATTTATAAGAACATCCACGGAAGGTCGGTGCCCGGAAACCTGCTCCCTTTTGTTAAGAAGCACTTTGGGGTCAGTTTTGAACTTTGTTACAGTCATATGAAAATCTCCCGGTGCAATCAAAGCCCTCCCAGCAGTAATCACGTCCTGGTCTTCGGCCTCCTTCACGGATATACTACCCAGGGAGTCGAGCCTGTCTGCAAATGCACGGGTAAAAACAGGAGGCATATGCTGAACCACTACAATGCCTGCTGGAAAGTCTTTCGGCAGGCGGCACAGTACATTCCTTAACGCCACAGGACCTCCTGTTGAAGTGCCAATAGCAACAAGATCGTAATGTTCTGACGACCCTGTAAATCTCGGTACTTTTCTTTTATCCGTACCTTCATCTTCAGATGCCGGTTCAGATTCCGGCGCTTCAGGTTCTCTTACCTTTTCCAGCTTCTTAACTTTAATTTTGCTCGCGTTTTTCACCTTTTCGATAAGCTCTTTAGCTATATCAGTAATACCCCCTGAGAGAGAATAGGTAGGTTTAGGAACAAAGTCGCATGCTCCAGTATCCAGCGCCTGAAAGGTAAGCTCAGCCCCCTTCCTCGCATGGGCACTGAGCACAACGATCGGGGTTGGTTGATTTGCCATAATCTCCCTGATGGTTGCTATCCCCCCCATACCCGGCATCTCAATGTCCATGGTAATAACATCCGGCTTTTTACGCTCAAGCTTTCTTAAAGCAAACTCCCCGTTTGAAGCCGTTGCCACCACCGAGACCCCCGGATCACTTTCCAGAATATCAGTCGCAATCTTTCTCACAAGCGGCGAGTCATCTACAACCATCACTCGAACCATCACTCCTCCTCTCCATGCCGGGTTTTAACCCTTGTATATATAGGTGACTTTAAAATCTGTGCGTACCCGAACTTTTTACTCGTACCCATTAGTGATTCTGCATGACCGATAAAAAGATACCCATCAGGAGCAATAGCAGACGCAAAATTCCCGTCCACAAGACGCCTCTGTGTGGGTTTATCAAAATAGATCATGACATTTCTGCAGAATATTATATCAAAAGACTTTCCAGGAGGGTTATCCGTCAGAAGGTTGTGAGTTCGAAAGCTAATCCCTTTTCTTGCTTTTTCTCCGACACGATACGATTCCTTTCCAACCGATTCAAAGTAACGCCCTCTTATTTCCCGAGGCACAAACCTCAGTGTGCGTCCACTGTAAACTCCCTCTCGTGCCTTCTCAATTACCTCATTGCTGATGTCGGTAGCAATAATTTCCACATTACCGCTCCATCTGCCCCTGGCAGTTTCATGAATGATAATACTGATGGAATATGGCTCTTCACCTGTAGAAGCCCCTGCGCTCCAAACGCGAAGCTTAGACCTTTTTTTGAATAACTCCGGTAAAATGACTTTTTGCAACACAACAAACTGGTTGTCTCCCCTGAAAAAATAGGTCTCATTCGTGCTTACGGCATCGATAAAGTAGGGAAGCTCCTTTTTCCCCTCTTTCGTCTCAGTAAGATACAAGTAATAATCCTTATAACTTGATAGATTGAGTGCGAAAACACGTTTTCTCAGTCTGTTCGAAACGAGCACTTTCTTGCTTTCCCGCATATTAATTCCTGTTTTCTGGTATATGAACTCTCTAAACCCATTAAACGTCTTCTCTGACAGACTCGGGATGCTTATCAATGGTAGCCCTCTTTTCAATGTTACTCTCCTGGTTCCCCTAATACGGACAAGCCGCATTCTTGATTTTTAGAATTTCCTTGCCAAAAAAGCAAGGAAATTGTTATTA
>Ga0114925_10000458_pt1 | contig 17994 bp, 15 predicted proteins | sample SumtaG_2_FD_87287 | JGI IMG/M metagenome (GOLD analysis project Ga0114925, IMG submission 87287) | Deep subsurface microbial communities from Indian Ocean to uncover new lineages of life (NeLLi) - Sumatra_00607 metaG | ecosystem: Environmental > Aquatic > Marine > Oceanic > Sediment | place... | reverse complement strand
TTGAAAGGAATTGAAAATGTTCCTCAAAATTTAATTAATACCTACACTAAGAGAATAGACCTTTTGGAGAAATTTGAAAAATTTATTAGAATGTATTATCCTGGTAGAATAAAGAAAAAGGAAATACCCCAAAGACTGCGTACTGAATTTCAAAAGATAAAGAGATTAGTTGACCAATCCCAGAATGAAAAACCTTATTTTTACAGAAAGTTCTTATTTTTTACAGAAGAAACTCCTCTCCCAACAAAAATAACAACAAAATTGTTTTTGGAAGAAAAAGTATTCGAAAAGAATAATGTTGTTTCAACTGAAACTGAAGTATACACAAAAGAAGTTTCATCGCTTTTGATAAGAAAAATAAACGAATTTGTTGAAGGTGATGAAAAGGAGGCAGGGTTTAGTGTTTTATTATTTGGAAGGACAGCTACTGGAAAAACAACTTTCTGGCAAGAGTTTGTCAAAAAGTTTATTGAGGATGAAGATTATTTGAAAAGTGTTTTAGGATCAGAAAAAACTGTTACTATTAATGATATTGAAACAATAGGATTTTACACAAGTCAAGCTGGAAAAGCTATGGTATTCAATTTTCCAGTTACAAATGTTGTTGATTTACTTTTAGGTACAAGAAATTACAAACTTTGGAACCTAAAAACCCCAGATATTTTACAAAAGAATAAAGGAGAATATAATGCAATGGTAAAAATTAGATGGAAAAAGGATGGAGAGCAATGGGCTGGTGATAAATATATGGATGAGTATGCTGTAAAATTTCCAGAATTTCATGAATCAAAAGGTGCTGATTTATCAAATATTGATATCATAAAAAATGTTATGTTGGATGATAGAATGGAGGTAAAAAGATCGAAAAAGACACACTTGTCAACTAGAAATCATATTGTGAAAAGAATACACTTTGTTCCGGTTGAAGATAAAGCCCGTTCCTTTTACATAAGTTTTTATGTATTTGCTGGATCAGAAACTGCAAAAAAAACAGTTTTCAATTATGGGAAACCAGATCAAGATACACTAACAAAGATTGTGGATAAAGAAGCACAGTTTTTGATTAATGATGATCTTATGATTAAAACTCTCCTAACATCTGGAAACATATCTGATCAAACTGATACTTTAAAGCGTATGACTCCAGAGGCACAAATACTAAAGAAAATTGGACTGAAGGATCAAATTTTCAAGGGAAATGTAAACTTTTTGTTATTCACATGGCCAACTGCTCCAGATTTTGAGATGAAGCAGGATCTCTATAAAGAAATGAATTTGTATAGGATAATGGCGAAACAAATTCTAAATGATTATGCTCCAAATTTTTACAAAAACTTTGGACCAAGAGGACCAAAACTGGTTACTGAAGAAATCAGAAAGATGATTGAAGCTCTGCTTGTCCAATAAATTCTCTTTCCCATCTATTTAAACTCTTTTCATTGTAATTAAAAAGAAAATCTATATCCTGTTTCTTTCCTATCCATAACTCAAAGACAGTTAAATTATTATTGGAAATTAATAAAACACTCAATTAGTCTAAATTTCCAAAGAAAGAAAGTTTAAAGAAACATGCCAGTTCCAACATTCGTGGGCGCAGTACTTTGGACCTGGGTAGGAACATTTTACATTGGATATCCATTCCTTTTCCCAATGGTCTATGCTACTGGTCTTGTTATTACTTACATGGTTGGAGGATTGTTCATCGGTGGACCGAATGATGTCTGGTTTTTAGGTGGAAGATTTCTCCTTGTAGTACTTACTTCGATATTGGCATGGGTTTGCCTAATATCCATGAGTGTGCGGATGGCAGATTACGGGAAATTGTTCTCATTCAATCGAGGAGCCATTACATTCATATCCTCTTCAACAAACATTTTAAGTATTGTGGTTTTTGTTGCCATTACTATTTTGGCTGTTATTTATGAATTTGTAGCGATGTTTGGAATAGGATATGAAATCGCACTTATTTCTGCACATTTGATTATTGTCATAATCGCTTGGTTAATTATGTATAGAGTAGGATTCCCTAGAAGCCCAAAAGTTCACAAAATGCATATTCATTTTTTTGTCTGGTGGGTGTCAATTGTTTGTTCAGTTGGTGTAATTATCATTGGACTGTCCTTGTTGTTCAGATTAATTGTTTGGCCATTACCAGAACCAAATTTCTGGTCAATCTTATCCGGAGTAACGGCATTGACAATATTGACCATTATTGTTTTGACATTTGCTATTATAAGGTATTACATGGATAGAGAAAGACATCTTAGAAAGAGGAGATACATGTCGAGAAAGGAAGGAGAAAGAGAACCATTTTTGAGAGAGAAAAGACAGCCGATGGAACAATTTAAAAAGGAGGGAGAAAAACCATCAGCTCCAGGAGAAACAACATTTGTTTTAGTCACCCCAGGATTTACTAAATACCCATATGGCACCGTTAACTCTATAGATAAAAAGAAGAAAGATCAGAGGTACAGGAAATAGGTTATTAAGTGAGGTGAGGGAGGAAAAAAAAGGTGTTTTTTTTTTGATATGGTTACTACTGCTCGTATGTAAAATAACAATGGGAAATTTTCAAAAAAAATAAATTGAGAATTCTTTAATGTTTTTTTCCTACTCTTCACTGCCCCATTCTTCAGAAATACAGTCTGAAGAAACTACAACTTTCTCAAATGCCGCACCAGGAATCTTCTTCATGGTGTACCCCCAAATACTTTCACCATTCTCAGGATCACGATCTATTGGATCCAACAATGGAACAAATCCGTATTTGTTCACAATCAATGAAATAATCTTGATTTTAAACAAGTAAAACATCATCTGTCTCATTGTGACCAAATCCTTCTCAATATGTTTATCGTAATTCTTTGACCAAGTATTTGCTGATTTTCTTCTGTAAACATTTTCAACAAGAGCCTTGTATTCATCAACATCCAACCAAACAATTTCAACATCAATTGTTTTACCAGTTACTTCATCATAAACTTCAGATTGTCTCAAAGAAATCAGGTTTTTATACATTACTACTTGAGTAGACAGTTCTTCGTAAATAACTTTTTCATATCCAACTCTGTAAAATGGTTTTCTGACGTAATCTCCACCTCCAATTAACATTGTAAACAGTTCATAATAAACAGCAAGTTTTTCACTGATTCCAAATCTTTTAAAATGTTCCTTTATATTGATCACTAACTGACCACCATCAAAAATATCTGTAAACCTTTCCTTTTCAACATGGAATCTATCTCCAACTCTGTAACTTTTCCCACCTTTCTTCTTCCTTGAGTAATTTTTAATAATCAATATTTTCCTTTTATCCAAATTAAGTGTTTTTTCATTCGCTAATACAATATAAATCGAATCCACGTCGGTTGTTATCCAAAACAGGTGCTTAGGATATTTTCTCGAAAAATATGGCATTGCGTTCTCCCCTTCATTGATCGACGATGCTGGAAGTACTTCAGTACTTTGTTTACATCCATTCAAGTAAGTTGTTTTGATAATATAATAAGAGGTTTCCTTTAAACCCAACAACAGCTCTTCCTTTTTGATACAATTATCAAATTCGACAAATTTCTTTCCTTTTATCTTCCCATTAAGTTGAGTTTCTCTCATAAATCTATCAGCAAAATACCAGTTAATCTGCTTTCCAAGAACGGGATTCATTTTCATCGAAGTCCAGTTATCTCCCTTAGGAACAGACAGATTTGTAATAACGATTGGATCCTCTTTATCCATTCGCATTGGTTTCTTGTTCAATCTTCTTTTCCCACTTGTTTCCCAATAACATATTTTAGCTCCGTCCGATGTTTTACTATTATCATTCGCAACGAAAACACCTTCGCAACCTTCCAATTCAAGACAATGTTCAATTGCGGTTTTAACACACTCGTACATATCGTTTCCATTAACATCTTCATCGGTATATCTGGACATTTCGATATCCTGTCTGATATCAATAACACAAGCGAATTTACCATTAAGTTCATATTTTTTAACATACTTTTGGATAAGGGCCTTTGTACTCATCGTTCCCTTTTTCATAGTAATAACTGCACCTTTTTTTTTGTATTTTCCTTTGAATTTCTTCAATGGTACATCACCAGCTGGTCCTTGTCCCATTCTTTCTTCTTCTTCTTCTTCTCCTTTTTTTTGGAGGATTGGGCAAAAATGGGGTGGAAAAAAAAAGGAGGAAGGAAAAGACAAATAGAAATGAGCAAAAAGAGAAAAAGAAAGGATGATGATGAGTGTGATGTGAAATATGAAGGATTAACAAAGAAATTGAAAATAGAACTTGAAGAAGTGCTAAAAAATGTTTTATCTAAAGAGGACGATCTTGTAACATTTTTAAAGACAAATCCAGAAACAAGTGACGAAGGATATGAAAAGTTTGAAGCAAGTTTAAATCTATTGAAGAAATTGATCAAGCATAAAGAACCAAAAATAACAAGAGGAGAAACAAAAAGGTTTGGGATATGTACCGTTGATTATAACATTATTACATGGGAAAATGTCTTTGGTTATGAAGTATTTTATGCATTTCATGCAAGAACAAGATCTCTTTTCTTGGAAATTGAGGATTGTGATCTTAGGATCTTATACACAAAAGCTGATACATTGGAATGTTTAAAGAAATACGTATATGAAAAATTCATTGAAACTTGGGATGGAGTAGTAGAAGAAAAGAAATTCGAACCAAAATCCAAGTCAACTAAACGAAAAAACCCCGTCGGATGTGTTATTACATAAACAATACTTAATTATTTTATTAATATTAATAAATTAAACAACGATTCATTTATCATGAAATCGAGTGGATTAAAAGTGATGATAACTATGACTAAAGAATAAAAATGTATCACAATAAATAAACATTTTTTGAACAATATATTCATGATTTTTGATTCCATAAAACTAAAAAGAGAGTGTTAAAAAATCATGAAAAGGAGAGATAAGATTATAGGTAGAAACGATTCTAATGGAGTGAAAATTTTTATAAACAAAACTTTCGTTACATTTGTTGCAATTTTTTCGACTGTTACAATCTTGTTGAATGATATATTTGGATTTGTATCAACAACAGTCGTTACACCAGTTCATTTTATTGTTATTCTGTCAATTTTACTCGTAATGCCAACTAATGAATTGATTGCAATAATTGCCTCTGGAAATGTGAACTATATAATACGCCACATCTTCATACATGAATACACAGTGCAAATGGTGATGCTTTCTGGTGGTTTGTTTATGATTTTCATGGTAATACTTGGAACCATTTTTCAAGTATTCGTGTTCTATAGTGTCTGGATCACAATATTGACAATTGTTGTTCCGGCAATTTTGTATGCAATAACATTCATACTTCACCTGTTTTCGTTTATCAGTTTGAGAGGTATTAAAAACAAGTACATCCAATTGCAACACAAGAAAATAGTTAGTTTTTTGAAAAGTAGAAGAGTAGGAGTTGGTTGGAGACGTGGATGGAAATATACACCCATTAATCTTCTGAACGTGTTAATGGGTGGTATTTATATTGTAAACGTGATTTTCTCAGTTTACTTTTCATTTCGTTTGAAAGTTTCCTCGTATATATTCCTTTTCTCAAAGTTAAACCTTATTGTAATGTACCTCGGTAAATTTTACGCAGAATTGATGAAAACAAACAATTTTGTTAGGGTAGTTTACCTTATCTCCTTGTTGATTCACATACTGTTTTTGATTGGAGTTTTTGTAACATACTGGATTGTTTGTGGTTTGATTCTTGGATTATGTGAAGTTAGTAGTCCTGAAACAGATTGGTTGATTTATACATCAATGATACTTACTGTGATCCAAATAATAGCCGAAGTAGTTGCCCTTATAGTTGTTTGGGCATGGTCTAAAACAAAGAGAGGTAGAAAGTTCGGAGGAGAAAACATTGAAGCAAAACAGCGAGGTAAATTTATTACAAGAACTGGAGAATACAGGGATTAAAGAGAAATTCGGATGAAAAAGAAAGAAAGGAGGGGGAATGAAGTTGATAGAGGTTTAGTGAAACAATACCACCAAGAACTATCCAATTCTCTTCTGTATTTCAAATTATCCTCATTGGTAATAAATTTGGGTTATGAAGGATTCTACTATTTTATGAAAAGTCACGGTTACGAAGAACATGAACATGCTATGAAAATATATAAATATTTGATTAGAAATAGAATTCCTATAACTTTCCACGAGATTATCGAGAAGGATAAAGGAGTAGGTGATTTTAAAAAGAATTTTCCTCTCAAAATTTTGAGAATATCACTTCAAAGAGAAAAAGAGAATTCAAGAACTTTCATGAATTTGTTCAGACTTTCAGATCAAATAGAAGACTTCAAGTCCCAAACCCTCCTGACTTGGTTTATAAATGAACAAAGAGAGGAGGAAGCACTTTTCAAGAAATATATTAACATGATTGAAATTGGAGAGTTTCAACTAGAGGAAGTGGATAGACGGTTGTTGGATGAATATAAACCTTCTTTAAAAAAAGTTTCGTGTAAAATAAAACAAAATCTGAATAAGGGTAATAAACAAACTCCATTTGGGAAAATTCCCTCAATGTGAATTTTTTTTTTCTTAAACATTAGTGTCAACACTATTCTTAAGTTCACCACTTTCACTGGAAAGCATATCTCTAATAGCTCTTTCCAAATTATGAGATGTAGATGCTGACGTGAAAGATATATTGAAAGGTCCTTCGACCACACTTCCACTATCATACTTGTAATACATCCTAATTAGTGTCAAGCCACAAAACTTCCTAGTTTTTATCTCAAGACGTCCAGTCTTGATATTAAATTCCTCGCTTTCAAATCTGACTGGTTGAATGTATTTGTAACACTTAATCTTATTTCCTTCCTTTATAATTCCAGTTTCCACGTTAACAATGTTCCAAATCAATCCATACAAAACTGGAAGAATAATAATCGACAAAAATATGATCATAACAATCCAAGACTTATCACTACTAACCAAAATCATAACAGCAGAACAAATTAAGGTTACTGGTATAGACATTACAATATAACAAATCATTCTCAAAGCATAAGAGTCTATAAATCTTTGGTTTATTGGCATTCTGTTACTTCTTTTCATAAACTTCCTCGTTCCTCCCACTAACTTTTTTTTTCCACCTTAGACTTCCTTCCCCGTCTCTCAAATTAGGGCGGAAAAAAAAAGGGAGTGGGGGACGAAAAAAAAGGACGAAAGGAAAAAATGAATAATAGTCATTATTATTTTTTAATTACTTGTTTACTGCTGTCGTTAATTCATTGTAATAATCATGAACCTGTTAAGATTAAAATTGAGTTAGAAAGAAACATAAATAACGAAGTTCCTCGTTCCCCATCAGTAACTTTTTTTTTCCCCCCACCTTCCTCCCTCATTTTAAGGAAAAAAAAAGAGGACGAAGGAAGAAATTAGAGTTGAAAATATATCTGTCCTTTACTGTGACCCATCTTTCAAAGAATAAAAAAAAATCATGAAAAGAAGAAGAAGTAGTGAACCAAAGGACAAGGGAAGAAAAAGGAGTACTAGCAACAAGAATAATATGTTCCCTGAACTCAATATACAGAAGAAGAAAAGGAGGAAGATAAAACGTAAAAGAAGTAAATCTGGTTTGGAAAAATGGGTTGACAAAAACATAATCAATCTGTTTTCCAACGGGAAATTGCTATATCTCAACAGTTTGGTCAATACTATTAGAAACATGGATTTGACATTTTGTGAAGATGAGTTTAGTTATACATTTCCGTTGGTCGAATTACTTCTTGATACAGATGAAGTCAATATTGTGGATTCATTTTTTCTCAAAAAAATCATAATTGAAGACAGTTTAAAATACAAATTACTAATGAGAGCGTTAAACTTTGGTGATGGTCATTTATTGAACGACGTTGTTGTAAATGAGTACCTTGTTAAAGATCCAAGTACAAGACGAGACGATTCCAGGTTGGATCAATTTACTCCTGAAGCAACTGGTTTGTTGGAGAAGAGTATCGAAGTTCGCAATTCGAAATCACAACACGTGAAAAAGAGGATATGTGCTATCCGAACGATTTACACATATTTCAATTATTTTGTATCAATGACTAGGGATACTGATTTCAACAGCTGGAAACTTCCATTAGGATTCATTGATACAATCAAATCGAATAATCTTGTTGATTCTAATGTATTAACACACCAACTACTGAAGAAAGTTAATAAGATTAGGCTCAATTATAATGACAGTTTTGAGTGTTACAGAATATCCTACGCTATAAAAATAATGTTACCTGTGTTAATGAAAATGACGAATCACAATTCGATAAAAAAGTTTATTTTCCAAGGACTACTTGATAGTAACCTAGAAAGATGCCTCCCTAGAGAATTATTGTTCATTTACAAATCAACACCAGAGAAAAAGTTCAAAAAGAAGATGTCAATAACCAAAAACAGTTTGGTTCTGTCAAAAGAAAATGAAGATGAAACTAAAGTTTACAAAATCAAAATGGGTCAGGAAATAATACTGTTTAACAGATGGAGTTACATACAGTATTCTGATACTACTAGGAACATTAGCAGGTCAGAAGTTTTTAAGATGTTTGCAGAATACGTAAGGTCAATTCCAATGAAAAATGCGACTATTACAACTGACATTGAGAATACAAGGACTTATTTTAGAAAACAAGTGTTGAAAAAAACAAAGTTTCTGATTCCAACTACAGGTGATAAAGCAAGATATATTACATTTGGAACGAATAGTGAATATACAAATGATGATGAATGGTATGAATTTGAGTAAAATGATAATTTTTTTTTGGTTATTCTACACACCTTGAAGCAACTTTCAACTTCTGAATCAGTCCATTACACTTTTTAATTTCTCCGTTTTTGTATGAAGTCATCAAACAACCCAAGTTCTTGTCAATATCCTCAATATCCAACTGAATTTCATCTTTCAAATAAAAATATTTGCATTCGTTATTACCACACTTCACAAGACCATACGTTTCTTCCTGACATGCTAAACATTGTTTTTCAATGGCATCTGCCTTTTGAATCAACAACCTTCTTTTGTGCAAATATTCAGATAGCATTTTATGTTTCTCTGGAGCACATTTTTCACAAAGACAATCTTCTTCAACATCCTGTTTCTTCCCCTTTCTTGATTTCTTAACTTTCCTTCTCTTCTTGGAAGGTACCACCAACTTTGTTTTACATTTCAAACACTTTGGAATTCTAACCAAAAACTTTTCAATTGCACCGACTCCATATGTTGGTTTCTTTACTTTCACTCTAAGATTTCCGAATATTATCTTTTCAGCAATTCCAATGTTTTTCTTGATTATTTTGTTAATTTCATCCTTTCTCCTTTTTTCATTCCAATTCTCATAATCAATTTTACCATATCCACCACTCAAGATAGATGCGAAAAACCTGCATACTTCCTTTTTCAACAATTCTGCATACTTCCAATACGCAATCGGTAAATTGTGCTCCAATACATCTTCTGGTCTAGCTGACATTTTATGAACATATGATTTGTGACCCTTGTCCACCAAGACATAAAATACTCTATCCCCAGCTTGAGGTTCTGTGCCAGGCCTCCTCCTCTTTATTCTTCGAACCAAACTTATGTGAGCTGGAACTCTGTTATCTTTGGCATATTCATCTTCTGGCTTACTCATTCCTTTACTCAAGATTAACTCCTCAAATCGAACGTTTCCCTCGAGTGTTCGTCGATATTCATCTCTGCAAATTGAAATAGCATAGTCTGTCTTTGTTCCTTCAAATTCTTTCGGAACAGCCTCTTTATTCATGTAAATATTTGCCATTCTAACCAATAACCTTTTGATTAACAAACAAGTATCTCTTCTTTTATTGGCAACACCCTTCGCGTCATATTTTGCCTTTCCATCCGGTCTTTCATAAAGAAGTCCAACATACTTTTTCCTTGAGAACAAAATGTAAGGATAATATATCTTTTCAAATTCCAAGCTGATTGGAGGTTGATTGATTGCCTCCGTTGCCAATTTTGCTGCTTCCTTTCCTATTTTGTACGAATCTTCCAGATTGTCTGCAAGTATGACCATTACACTGTCCGTATCACTAGCGTGTATATTAGAACAAAGTAAGGAATAAACAAACCCGTATATGACCTTCGCATCACGAGGATAACCATTTTTCACAGTAAAATGTTCTTCCATGACCTTCTTGGATAGGAGAATAACATGTCTTCCGACACCAGTAACTGACTCACAAACATCTATATCACGATATGCAATTGATCCGGTAAATCCATAAATTGAGTTTGCAGATGTTTTCAATGCCATTTGAGTACCGTTTTTAATTGCAGCTTCAGTTAAATCTCCCCTTTTGTAAGCAGCCTTCATCAAAACTTTTTGTTTCTTTCTTTCTTTCAACAAGTGTTCTAATATCTCTGGAATAATACCCTTACGGATTTTCGGTGTTACAAAGTACCTCACAGGAGTCGTAGGAATTTTGTAATATCCAACTCCTTCACTAATTCCAGCAGCTTCTAACTCCCGAACTTTTGCAAAACTAATTTTCGTTGTATAGCAAATGTTGTAAGCAATCATAATTGACGGATAAAGTGAAGCAAAATCATCAACAACAACAGGATTATTCTTATTTTTCAGTGAAGATAGATCTGTTGGATCCTTAACATCACCAATGGTTTTCTGAACTAATTTGGTTTGATAATAATCTTCTGCACTAGAGTACAATCCAGGTATCGGATCAGCAACCCAAGCTCCTTTGAATTTTTCATGAACAGCATTTCGATCAACATCTCGTGTTAATTGAACAAATCCTCGTTCTCGACACTTTTTCAGGTATTGACATTTAACCTTCACCGTTTGACCCTTATCAATGATGTAGGATAGAGGTGTGTTGGTGATCCTCGACATCATAACGTTGTTAACATATTCCTGACGGTTAATCATCAACAGAGCAGGTAATAGAGCATCCTTAATACAATACTTGAGTAACAACCATCTACCCTTTGCATTACTATCACATAATGGAGAAATTGCAGAATGATGAATATCATCTTTCAACATACCAAGTAATTCTCCTGCAACATAGTTCAGTTTGTAACTTGGCAATTTGTAGTTTTTCCGCATGACTTTAAACATATCCATTGTGACTCTTCCAGTACACAAGTGACGAAAGGTTTTAATTTTGGCACTGACCTGCTTGGAACTATCGGTCTTTTCAATTAATTTGACATAATATTTTGCTCCGCCAGGCATCCTCAAAACCCTAGAATATAGATTGTATCTCTTATCTATTCCAATATTTTCTGCTCTAGTGGTAACATAGGGGATATCGAATCTATCGATGTTGTAACCAGTTATGATGTCGGGATCAAATGCTATAATCAATTCCTGCCACGCAAGTATCAATGCACTTTCAGTTTTAAACCTCATAACATGTTTTCCTTTAACATCCAAACAAGTCCCAAGTGTTAATCCTACAGATTGATATATTTTAGTTCCAACTTCATACAATTCTACACAAATCTGGAAAACTGGATCATATTTTGAGTTTGGGAATTTATCACCTCTTTTTCGACACTCAATATCAAAGCTTAGTATTCTGTAGTTTGGAATTGCTTTCCATCTAGAATCAGTTTCCTCCAAATTTGGATTGTGAATCTTGAGGGAATCAGTGTTTGTTCTGAACTCAATTTGACAATTACTGTGTCTCTCAAACTGATTATAAGAAGTATCCTTATGATCAACATGCACATATGAACAACCTGGAAGTTTCTTATCGATACAAAATCTCAGAATAAATTCAACCTTGCTTTCGTAATCGTTTATAACATCAAAGTTGAGAGAATGGAAAATTTCTTCTTCTTTGATTATTGTTCTCAATTTTCTAATACCCCTCGGAACTTTCAGTTCTATTTTGTACAAATTCGATATTGGTTCTCTTCTGTAACCATCAGTTGACCAGTATGGTCCAACCTTTTCCATTTTGACATTATTAGGATAAACACTGTTTCGATTCAATGCCTTTTGCATTATGTCAATAGCTAATTCCTTCTCATCAACATTGATCTCTCTTGATAATTCGACGAAAAAGTATGGATAGAATCCAAAAACCTGACACATGACGCTATTACCTTCTTCCGTAACGCCGAATAGTCTGACAACAGGTTCTCTCTTGTACATTTTGTAGTCCATATCTATGACGCAAAAATTATAGCCATTTCGAATATAAAAATGCTCTCCCTGTAATGGTTGTCTCTTGTACTTGAGAAAGGAATTGATTACTAAATTTTGATCATCCATCCAAGGATAACTATTACAATTGCAAAGGTCACCCCTCTTCATCATACATTCACACTTGGCGTCCAACATGACCTTTTCATTAGCAATCCACTGTGTCTCGCATAATTCTTCTTTATCCTTCTTTCTTTTATCCTTCTTTTTCATTGGAAAAGAAATTTTTTGTATTTCCCAAACATTCCTCAGATCTCCCCCCGTGTAAACAAAAAAAAAGAAGGAATTCAATTAAAAAATGGAATTTTGCTTATTAGAGATGACTTCAGTACAAGATCCAAAATATCGTGTACTTACAAATGTTATTAAATCATGTAAACACAAACAAGAACAAATTTACAATCATGCAGCATCTATAGGTTACAGACCTAAATATCCCCTTGAAAACACTCAAGGTTGTTTGTTTATTGAAACTGAATATCTCGGAATAAGTATAAATGTATTGCCTTCAGTTACAAATGGATCATATTCTGAATTTTTGATTCGAGGTATTGTCGAAAACAAATTACATGTTGTTAATGAAGATTTTCCTCATAAATTTCCATATGATGATGTTATGAGATTCAAAACTTTAGAAGAGACATGTAAAGAAATTAGTAGGATAGTAAACGTTGTAAAAAAGTCTAAACGTATCAATGAGACCCGAGATTGTATTAAGGATGGTCCAAACATGGGGGGGAAAAAAAAGAAGAAGAAAATGTCCGAGAAAGAAGAAAAGAAGAAAAGGAAAAGAGATGAGGATGACAAAGACTCATTCGAACCACCAACCAAGAAGGTCAAAATTATTACACCAGAGAAATTTGTAGATAAATTCAGAAAATACAAGGAAATGAAGGAACAAAGGAAATACGATAAAAGGGTTGAGAGTGAAAAGAAGATTCAAGGTATTATCGATAGAGTTGTTGAGAAATTCAACGAAAAGGCTGAAATAGCTGCTCAATTGTTAAAAAAGAGAATTAGAATTTGCAGATTGACCAAAGAAGGAAAAAAAATGGGGATTGAGTTTTTGATATTGTTAGAAAGGATTAAAACGGTATTAGGAGGCAAATATGACATAAAAGTTGGTACGATAGAAGAAATGGAGGGCTCATCATCTTGGTCAGATTATATTTTCATGAATAATGAAAAGAAAGATACGGTATATATTTATGCTATTGTCTATCCTAGGTTTTGGCGTAGTATGAAAAGAGATGTTGAAAAACAATTTGATGAAAAGTTCAAGAAGAAATATGAATAAATAAAAAGTTTCTTTTTTCCATCACTCTTGTTAATTAAATGACACTTTTGATATAAAAGGCAAATATTCGTTACTTTGATATGGTAGAGAGAAAAAAAAGGAGGAAGATACATAATGTCCAATAAATACAGATGTAAAAAATGTAAACTTTCTGGACCATTTTTAACTCAGAATAAACTTTGTGAAGCTTGTACAAAGAATCAACATGATATTAAGTTAAAGTGTAGTGATTGTAACGAGTATAAAAAATACTTGAATAAATATGAAGTTTGTGAGTTTTGTGTCGTTAAAAGATGTCTTAATTATTGTTCACCAGAAACACCAAAGAAAGAGATTATAGAAAGAATTTATTATGTCACAAAAAAATTCAATAGAGTTGATGTTACAAAGAAGGACCGTGTTTATGATGAGATTACGAAAAGTTGATTTTCCACAAATTGATACTCTTATGATAATTCTTGGATTAGTACTTTTTGCTTTTGGTTTAATTTTGTTTTTTAAGTAAAAAAAATTGATATTGATTAAAACCAACCAACACACCTTACAATTTTGTTTCTTATAACATGAACATTCAGCCTAACCATATTATTCTCATTTCTATTTATTTTGATATCTTGACCATCTCTTCTAACAATTCGTATTATGAAAGATGGACATGTCCGTCGTGCATATAAAAGATCTTTATTCATAATTCTCTTTTCAATTCTTTTCCTCTGAAATTGGATTGGATGTAAAATATTGCCACCACCACCTCCATCATCCCTTTTCATAAGATCTTCATCATCACTTTCACCTTCTTCCTCCTCCTCCTCATCTTCAATAATTTTATCGTCTTTACTTTTCATCGTAATTTGCTCACTTTTGTTTACAATTTGTTGTTTTGATTGTCGTTGTCGTTGTATTGGCAACCTTTGTTGTTGTTGCCGAAAATTTCCATATTGCGGCTGACTTGGAGTGTACTGAACATTTCCACCTCTGTAATTTGTCCTAGAAGGATTGTATCTAGGTGTATTAAAATCATATTGCTGTTGGCTTGGAACATACATAGAATTTCCACTTCTATATTGTGGTTGAGTTGGAGTGTACTGAACACCTCCTACTCCTCTATCATCATCCATTATTTGATCATTTTCATTCATTTTCTGTCGTCTTACTTTTTTTAACAAATAAACAAATGAATTTACTTGATAATAATTATATTTACATCCTTCAGAGAACTAAGAACAACCTTCTTCTCTTTTTTTTTCCTGTCCATCCCCCACCCCTCTCGTTGGAAAAAAAAACACCAAGAAATGAAACGAAGAAGAGGAGAAAATCAAAATCTGATTGTAGGAAGCGAATGTAATGGTGGTAGAAAATCAAAAATTAGGAAAAAATGTGTATCCTACTTACGAAGAAACAGTTTTCAAACTTACAAGATAGGAAGAAATGTTCCAGACAAAAACGAAAATCAATTGAGACAAATACGATTTTTTACACGATTAGATAAAGCTAAGGAAGTTGGAACGAATGTTGGGTTGGTTGATTACTATAACCTGATAAATGACGAAAATACAAAAACTCAAGGATTTCAACAACAAACAACTATTTACAACTCTGAAAACAGACATTATTGTAAAGAACTAATAAAAATTAAGGACGAACTTGTCAATGAGGGTATAAGTTCTATGTATGGAAGTAACACTGGAGTTGTTTCTACCAACAATTATATATCACTGGACATTTTTAGTAACATTATCAAATATCTTGATCCTGTAAGCACAATGAACATGAAATTTGTTTGTCGATCTTTGTATAATGGAATTACCTGGAAATTGATATGTTACAAGTTTATAGAGTATACTCACAGAATGCCACACATTTATGAAACTGACGATAGATATTACTTTGATTTTTACAAGAGAGTTTGTGAATGTTGGATTCAATTGATAACGTTTATTGATGAGTGTAACTATGTGACTCCAGACACATTTTTCTATTTCAAAAAGAGAAGAAAGTTCTTTGAATTGAGGACTAAGACTTGTCTAACAAAAAAGTTTTCATATGTTAGGATCAAAATAAAATTAAATGGAAATTTAGTTCCATCATATGAAGAGAAATGGGAAAATATCAAATTAAGAATGAATAGTGATGATGATTTTAGAATGGAAAACATTGATATTATGCCAATGAGCGAGCCAAATATTTTCCTACCTATAACACACAAGCACGTAAACATTGAAAGTTTGTCCAAAATCTATTCTGTAACTCCAAACATTATTACTGAGACGAATGAAGAACGAAGGAGGTTGAGAGATTTTATTGTAGATTATCATAATGAAATTAGCGATGATGAGGAACGAGAACAAGAAAGGATTAGAAATTATCGAATGGGGGTAAAAAAAAGAAGAAATGTCCGTGAAACAATGTAAAAAAAAAATCAAACCAACTTTTCCTTTATTTGTGATCTATCCAAATAAACACTTGATTTCCCAAAAAATTGATAATAATAAGGTTCAAATATTAGTTCATTTGCCAAATCATAAGGAACTACTGTACTAGTGTTCATACTTTGTGGGAAAATTTCTGCAATTTGATAAATTTTCGAAACAAGTTCTGAACACATAAAATCCTCCCAATCATTGATTTGAATAATTCTCTCCCTCTTTTTCTTTTTCTTATGTTTTTCGGAGGCCCATATTCTCATACCATTAATTAGATCGTAAGATGAACTTTTGACTTTTTCAGAAATAAAATCATCTATTGGGATGAAATTCCTCCTGATTTTGGGTATATATTCCTGTTTAAGGGGTAATAAAAATCCCCAACTGAAAACATTTTCAAGTTCTTTCAATCTTTTACCCAATTTTTTCATAACTATACCAGAGTCATATTGGTCAATAACTGCTTCAACGGAATACTTTACACCTCCTTTTTCGTGAACGTAAATTACATGACAAATATTGCTCTTGGTGATCAATTGAATAAATTTTCCCAACCCACGACTCGATCCTGTAAATATTACATCACCTGGTTGTGCCATTTCTACAACCTCTTCACGAGTGATAACTTGATGAACGTTGTAATATTCAATTGATCTATAATATTTCCCATCTCCAGATAGTTTTTCTTTGTATTTTTTTCGAATGTAACAATCACAAATACAATCGACAACCGGCAAAATCAACAAAGGACAACACGAAAGCATACAATGGACTAGATCATTACAAATTGAATCACATTTGTAACAACATCGTTTTTCCTCCTTTTCCTCCTCATCTTTCTCCTCTTTTTCCCTATTCTCTATTTTTTCTTCAATTCTTCTTTTTTTGACAGTATCATCTTTTTTGCAGATGTAACATAGAGTTATGAAACTTAGGATAGTATCAACTATATGTAAGAAAAACAGAGGATAAAATAAAATCGAATAACATCCTATTTTTCTTTCATTTCTCATTACCACCTCTGGTTTTTTTCCCCCCCCCCTTTTAGGAATGATTACCAATATATCTCTCTTATGTGAAAATACTTATTAAATACATTTCTTAAACTAAATTTTTTGAAAGTAAAATGTTTTTCTTATAAATATATACACTCAGATTATCTGAAAAAAGGTAGATAATTAATGGAAAATGAGGAAGAGGAGGAGGAGGAAGAGAGGGGAGAGGAGGAGGAAGAAGAGAGGGGAGAGGAGGAAGAGAATTCGATATCATCTACAATTCCAGGATCAATTATAATAACTCCAAGGAGAGGAAGAAGATTATCAAGAAAAAGTTCAAGTAAATACGAATTTAAGAATGATTCGTCCGATCATAACATAGAAAAAAGACACAGTAGTTTTAAAATCGAAAAAGATTATACTAACAGTAGAAAGATTGACAATTTAGCAAACCAATTATTGTTTGATCTTGAATTTTATGAAAAATACTGTTATTTAATTCGTTGCATATTTTGGCTCGTAGTATGTTTTATTTGTTTGGGGATTATCATCACTCCAATTATTATTGTTGTAATTTTATCAAATCAAGAAAACATTTAAGACTTTTTCATTCTCTCTCCCTTCCTCCCTCTTCTCATTCCCAGAAAAAAAAATGAAAACAAGGCGACGTCTGAAACTGGAAATTTATGAGGAAGTAAGAAAGGCAAAAAGAAGGAAGAAAAGTAAACCAAAATATACTTGTGACAAACAAATTGATATATATAAAAATGAGATTGATGAAATACAAGGAAACATTAAAAATACACGAAAGAATTTGGATGAATTTTACCAAAAAAACGGATTGAATACATCTCTAATGGGATGTCGCGTAATAAGATCACACAGAAGAAACCCCAATCCCAAATATCTTGAAAATAAAGAAAAACTTGATCAATTGAGAAAAGACAAGAACTTCAGGAAAAATGAGATTTTATTGAGACGGGAAAAGGGGAGTTTTTTAAAACAAAAAAGAGAAAAAGAAAGAC
>Ga0114925_10000457_pt1 | contig 18009 bp, 16 predicted proteins | sample SumtaG_2_FD_87287 | JGI IMG/M metagenome (GOLD analysis project Ga0114925, IMG submission 87287) | Deep subsurface microbial communities from Indian Ocean to uncover new lineages of life (NeLLi) - Sumatra_00607 metaG | ecosystem: Environmental > Aquatic > Marine > Oceanic > Sediment | place... | reverse complement strand
GGAACATGGAGTTTAATCCGAAGGAAAATATCAAGGGTGATTATCAGGTCATGGCAAAGGGTAGTACTTCGCTAATCGCAAGAGAAGTAAAAGCGGAGTCACTGATTACCTTTATGAATGTAACCAATAATCCGACTGACCTTCTTTACACCAAACGGGACAACGTTCTGCGAGAGTACACCAAGGTTCTTGATCTGGACGATATGGATTTGATCAAAGACCCGAACTCTGTCAAGATTGAAGAGAAGAGCAGAGCCGAAGCCGCAGCAGCCGATGCACAGTTTGAGAAGGACTTGGCTATGTTGAAGGCGCAGTCTGGTGGCCATGTGAGTAATGATCCGGGCGCAGCGGGAGATACCAATAACGCTGGCCCCGGCAACCAGAAGGATTTGAGTTCTGGTGGTGGTACAGAAATTAAACCAAACAACGGTCTACCAATAGGAGGATCACAGTAAGGAGGGAGTTATGCAGCAACGTAAAATAGTAATGGCTGAATGCAAGGAGTTTGCACAGACAGACGCAGCCCGTGCATTCAGAAAACTCGTAGGTACATGGATCAGTGACCTTCGGGAAAAGAATGACACAGCGGAACCTGACGAGTTCCTAAAGAATCAAGGCGCAATCAGAGAACTTAAACTGATGCACAAGGGGATTGGCCCCAAACTCTCAGTCGCTGAATATGACGGTGCCTTTGGAGAATAACCCGACAGGAGGGAACCTGTCAATTAATGCCCTGCCCCGCAAGGGATACGGGATACGTTAGGAGACGCTATGATTACAACAGAACAAAAAGCACGGATAGAAGAGTTAGAGGCAATCGAAACCTTAAAGGCTGAGGAAGCCGAAGAGCTTAAGACACTCCAAGCTCTTGTACCCGAAGACCCCAACCAAGATGAATTTGATGCTGGATGGGATGAACTGGAAGGAAAGACACCAGCGTTAAAAGCTGATGCAGATGATACCCGAACGCCAGAGCAGATTGAAAAAGATCAAGAAGCTCAGTTAGAAAAGGACAAAACGGAAAAGGAAGAAAAGGAACAGGCTGCTAAAGAAGCGGCTGCCAAAGAGTCTCAGTCCACTGAGTCTGGTACAGATGGCGATATCCTTAACGTTGCCCCGGCTAACTCCGATAAGAAACCGGACAGCGCCGATAAGGATAAAAACATTGACCCCCGTGATGCAGAGATTACGGCATTAAAAGCTGAGCAAGAAGCACAAGCTCAGAAGATGCGATCATGGGAAGGCAGACTGAAAGCTGCGGATAAGCGTGCAGTAGAGGCTGAACAAAAACTCAAAGACACGAAGGGAAAAGATAAGAAGGAATCGGATGATGTCTCCCCTACTGAAGACGATGTCGAATTGGGAAAGTTCTTTAAAGAGTACCCTGATCTTGAAGCCCCGATGAAGAAGGTAGCAGAGAAGTTGGCTACCAAGATTTTCGAGGAAAAGATTGGCGACAAAATTGAAACGCTGGAAACGAACCAAAGTGAAGCGCAGGAAACAGCAGACACAGAAGCTGACAGAGTTCATATGGCTTCTATTAATGCTGCCCACCCTGATTGGGAAAAGATTTATGACTCAGGGGCGTTACATACTTGGATCACACGCCAGCCCGGATATTTGCAGCCAAGACTTACCGAAATACTTAAGAAGGGTTCGGCACAAGAAGTTATCGACATGTTTGATAGCTACAAACGTGCTGCCGGTAAAGGCCAAGAAACCGCAACCAATTCTGCAAGTTCCGAAGAAACAAAGAAGAAGGCCGCAGCGTTAGAAGCAGTACCCGCCTCCAGTGGAGGCCCAAAGAAGGGTGCTGTGAAAATCACTAAGGACGACTTCGATGGAGCTTGGGACGAGTTAGAAAAAGAGGATAAAAAGCAGAAGTAAACTTTTAAGGAGACACCATTATGAGCCAAGTTATTTATGGAGACATTAGTCCCCGAACCGCAGCCTACGTTGTCAGAGAACTTCTGAAACGTGGAATGCCAGTACTCGTTTTTGAGAAGTTTGGTCAGTCGAAACCGCTTCCTAAAAACTCGACAAAGACAGTATCGTTTAGACGGTACTTCCTGAAAGACGCAGCCCTTTCGACTTTTACCCCGGCAGCGTATTTCTCCACCGACAACTTCGATCCGACCATGAAGCAACTGACTGAGGGTGTAACGCCGTCAGCGACCGCTCTCTCCAAACAGGATTTGACAGCTACGCTCGTGCAGTACGGCGACCGGGTTGAAATTTCTGATGTGGTCATGGACACTCACGAAGACCCCGTTCTTCAAGAGGCCATCGAAGTCCTTGGTGAGCAAGCACCGATAATTCTGGAGTCGGCTCGTTTCAACGTTCTTAAAGCCGGTACCAACGTTATCTATGCCAATGGTACAGCACGTACCGATGTTAACACCATTGTTGCACTGGCAGACTTTCGCCGGGCAGAGCGTACACTTGAGCGGCAGCTTGCAAAGCCGATCATGAGTATGGTTCGTTCGACTCCGTCCTACGGGACAGAGGCTATCCTGCCAGCTTTCGTGGGTGTGTGTCATACCGACATGCGTTACAACCTCGAAAAACTTACCGGCTTCACCAGCCCGAAAGACTACGGTTCAGTTTCACCGTGGGACAACGAGATTGGTGCGATTGGTAAAATCCGCTTTGTCGCCTCTACACTCGTAGAGCCGTGGCGTGGTGGTGGTGCCGCTGGTGGTTCCGATGTCCTTGAGACAGGTGGAATCGCTGACGTTTACCCGATTCTCATCTTTGCAAAAGACGCTTATGGTCTGGTTCCGCTGAAAGGCAAAGCAGCCATTACGCCGATGATCGTGAACGCCAAACCTTCGGATTCCGATCCGCTGGCACAGCGTAATCACGCATCTTGGAAGTCGATGCAAACTACGATCATCCTGAACGACTCATGGATGACTCGTATTGAGGTCGCCATTTCGGACGATGACGCTCTTACTTAAGCCGATTAAGTAATTGCTAATCATAGCCTCTGGTCGGGAATCCCTCCCCCGGCCGGGGGTTAGTTCGTTTATTTAAAGTGGGGGTTATTGTAATAGGAGGGCAACCTGTTACCCATCAGAGGACAAGGAGAATAAATCATGAGTACAAAAGCAAACATCTGGAGTTGGAAAGACTCCGAAATTCAGGGTGAGTTAGAGCGCCTTGGCATTAAGTTGGAAACGTACAATCGGAAAGAAGCAATCAATGCAATCAAACTGGCCGAAGTTGAAGGCGAAGTGACGGATACCAAAGAGCATGTGCAGGAGTTGAAAGACAAAGGCATTGATCTTAGAAAGGTTATCTTCCACTCAATCGGAGAGCAAGACATTCCGTATGTCTTTGTAGGCCACAATGGACGTGCCTTTTACATTCCCAAAGAGATTGAGGTAGAAGTACCTTACTACATTCTCAACTCTTGTATTAAGGATGCCGTTGAAGATCGTCTCTATCCCGCAACACAGATAGACGGCAGCATCGAATGGAAGTCACGGAAAGTCCAACGTTACCCTTACAGTTACGTTGACTAATCGGAGGATTAAATGGCTGAGACTTATCAAAGCATAATTGATAAAGCAGAAATCATACTACAGGATGAGGACTCTGATCAATCAACTCGCAGATGGACAGAAGCGGAAATGTTGGGTTGGGTCAAAGACGGAGAGTTTGAAGTAGCGAAGTTAAAGGCAGACTCCTATCCTGTAGTTGAGGCCGTTCTACTTTCAGCAGGTTCACAGCAATCACTACCGTCACGGGCAGTGCAATTAATTGATGTTCTATGCAACATGGGAACTGATGGTAGCACTCGTGGTGATGTAGTTGAAGTTGTGGAGAAGAGTTTGATGAACGCAATCAATCCGGGCTGGATGGCAGACACGGCAAGTGCGGTAGTTACGCATGTGATATATGATACGAAGCGTGCCCCTAAACTCTATTGGGTTTATCCGCAATCGTTGGGTACGAATTACCTTGAGATCATGACAGGGAAGTTACCGGATAACTCTGCAAAGGTTATCGGGGATGATATCATGATGGAAGACGAGTATGCAAATGCGTTAATGCATTATTGCATTGCTCTATGTTTTTCTAAGGACACTGATGTGATTGAAAGCATGGCACGTACACGGGGCCACATGGATATCTTTTTGGAAAGCCTTGGACGGAAAGAGGGCACCGAAGAAATCTATAGTCCTAAGAAAACAAGGGAGATAAGTTAATGGGAACAACAGAAATAGCCGAATTAAAATATCTGGTAAAGCCAGACGTTCTATCTTGCCCTGACCCAATCGTCCAGCGGGAAGTGATAACTGTTATTCTGGACTTCTGTAAGAAGACAAATATCTTACAGCGGGAGTTTGAGTTAGAGGTTGATGATGGTGATATCGACACAGATATTCAGAATTGCATTGACTTTGATATCTCTGAATTTTGTCGTGATCTGCGGCCAGTGGTTCTTCTTGAAATGATGATTGATGGAGAACACTACGTACCTTACAAACGTAACGTGCGCAACACCCTAACCAATTGGGAGCAAACATCGACCGGCGCAGGTAGTGTTATTGCAAATGATAATCGGTTTAAGTTCTTCTGGATTCCAAACAATCATACCATACGAGTTTTTGATATGGATTCAGACATGAGTACGATCTACTTTAAACTGTCTGTAAAGCCCCTGAGAGACGCTACAACGATTGATACTGATCTATTTGAGGATTGGTCAGAGGCTATCGTGGCCGGTGCTAAATTCCGCATTCTAAAGATGCCGGGCAAGGCATGGACAGATGGCCCCTCAGCCGGTGACTACCGAAGAGAATACCGTAAGTATTTATCTCAGGCAAAACGGGCATCAATGTCTGGTGGTACCTCAACCCATCAAGAAACAATCAAATGGAAAGAATTTTCCGGGGGAGTATAAATCATGGCCGACATAGCCTTACAAGTTACAAATAATGCCACCGGGCAGTTAGACGCTGGCATAGCAGCCGGTGCGTTAACTCTGACATTAAAAGTTGGTGAAGGTGCTGAGTTTCCTTCAACCGCTGGTACCAATTACTTCTATGCCACATTGCAAAAGGCCGATGGTAATTGGGAAATCGTGAAAGTCACAACCCGCACCGCTGACGTGTTTGATGTAATCGTCCGTAACCAAGACAGTTCCACTGGAGCAGCACAAGCCTTCTCTGCGAACGATATTGTTAGTCTACGGCCGTGCGCTCAGATTATTGAAGATATTATCACAGAGATTGTCTCGCATCAGATTCAGTTATATGCTCCGGTCGGAACCAAGATGTATTTCTATCAAGACACCACACCGGCTGGTTGGACAATTGATGGTGCGGTAGCTGATACCCTTCTATCCATCAAGGGTGGAACGGCTGCGTACAATGCAAATGGTGGAACTCAGGCTGGCTCATGGACACCCACAGGCCATACACATACTGGCCCAAGCCATACGCATACCACGCAAGATCACATTTTGACTGAAGCAGAAATGCCAAGCCATACGCATACCACTGACTCACAAGGTAGCCATAATCATGATCTGTCAACCCGAACAGGAAATCCCGGTTCATCAACCGATGCAGCCGTTGATGGTGGTGAGGGTGATTCCCATCCCATCACTAAATCTGGTCACGTTGAAACCACAGGTAACCATACACATACCGCTCTTTCAGCGGGATCGGACACTGCGCATAATCACGGTGCTACAGACGCAGATGGTACCGCCGCTACTGGCTCCAGCAATGAGCCAATCACAGATCGACCACTGGCCGCAATCGGTATTATCGGAACAAAAGATTAACCTTTAGATTAGGAGGGAACCTAATGAACGTACAACCAACATGCCACACAGGATGCAAGTATTGGAAAAAGTATAAGGAAAACTGTCCACACTTTTTTAAGACAACGTGGACACCATCTGATGGAGCGCAGCCGTATCAAATAGATGATTGCGCACCAAAACGATCTGTTCTATTAACGATGGATTTAAACAATCGGCTCTTAGGTTTTCAAAAAGCCGCTGAGGAAGATCGGAATTTACAAAACAACAATATCAAACTTCTTTTAGCTGATATGATTAATCAGCAAATGGAAGTTCCTCAAATAACTATCAAGGATGCAGAGGTATTGCAAATTGAAGATAACCATAAATAACTTTGAAGGTACGCAACCCAAGTTATCCACACATTTACTTAAGGATACTCAGGCACAGATTGCGCAGAATATCCGGGTGGAGAAGGGTGATCTTCGTGCATGGAACAGAAATGAAATTCAGCAGACGATTGCGAATGCTGCGTACAAATCTCTCCATAGATATATAGAAGGTGTAAATGAAAATTGGTTATTCTCTGTAAACGATTTGGATTACGCAGAGAGTCCCATTGCCTCTGATGCTTTCGAGAGGCTTTACTACACAGGTGAGGCCGAACCTCGTGCGCACGCAAACGACCTTGACAGCGCACCGTTCGATCAAACTGTAGACTTCTATAAGATTGGGCCAGCCGTTCCGGTTGATACGGAAACATGGGGCTTTGTCTCAGGACATGATGGTGGCGCTATTTACAGAGCGTATGTTTACACCTATGTCTCACGATATGGTGAAGAAACCGGCCCTATTAAAACAGTCCTTGCAACTGAAGTTTATGACACGGGTGACGTGATCATTGAAGACTTCACGCAGCCACCCGCAGGTTTTGGTCTTCGGACAACTGTAGGTGGAGAAATTCCGTTAGTGCGAATATACCGTACCAACTCGTCAGTGTCTGGTGCAGAGTTTCAATACGTTGGAGAGTTTAATGCCTCCACACATACGTTTGGAACCGATACATTCACGGATGATGTTGACAATGCTGATCTTGGAGAAGTGCTACCCACAGAGCTTTATGAAGGAATACCATCAGGGATTAAAGGATTGATTGGTTTAACCAATGGAATCTTTGCTGGCTTCGTAGGGAATAACTTATATTTCTCAGAGCAGTATTTACCGCACGCATGGCCAGATGAATACGCAATGACTTTTGATTATGACATTGTAGCTCTTGGTAGTTTTGGTACAACGCTGGTCGTTCTAACGCAGGGTGTCGCCTATCTCATTACTGGAGAGACACCGGCCACGCTGCGTAAGCAACGGGTGCCCGGCTTCTATCCTTGTGTCTCAAAGAGAAGTGTCGTGTCTACTGTCTATGGTGTTTTCTTTGCATCTAATGAAGGGTTGATCAAGATTAATTATAACGGCCCTGTGAATCTTACCTTTAAATATCTAACACCGCTTGAGTGGTCTGCGTATACGCCCACAACTTTGCATGGTGGTTATTTTAATGGTAAGTACTTTGCCTCAGTCAATACCGATGAAACCTTTGTTCTGGATATAGAGAATGATACCTTCTCCAGTGTAAATGAATTTTACCATACCTTCTATCGGTCTAAGGATTCAGGTGCGTTCTTTAAAGTCTTTACTAATCCAATTACAAATGGCACCCACATCGAAGAGTGGGAAGGTGATCTGTTTAACTTCATGTACTATACATGGAAATCAAAACGGTTTCTCCTACCAATGGATATGGGCTTTTCTTGTGCGCAGGTTGAAGTAGACTCCGAAGCGTATGCAGATTTGGTTGACCTGATGGAAGAGAATGACTATTTAGCCACACTGAATGCGGCTCTCTTTGCAGCAGGTGATTTGGAAGATGTGTATAACTACGGTGACGGTCAGACTCCATCAGCGTATCCAGACAATAAGGACATGACCTTCAATCACATGCGTTTTAATGGTAGTAATCTAATTGACCTTAACTTGGTGGAAATCTCCAACATAGTTAAATTTACGTACTTTGTGAATGGAACACAGGTCATGCAAAAGAATATCACAACCAATAAACCATTTCGTTTACCTCCAAAGAAGGGGAGAAACGTAGAGGTTCAATTACAGGGCTACATTCCAGTTCGTGGTTTTTCCGTAGCTCAGTCAATGAAGGAACTTAACTAATGGCACAACCAATCTTTGAGACAGTCTACGAAGTACCGCAGGAGACGGAATACTCCTTGTGGTCAATTCTGGATTCATTAAAGAAGGTGGTTGAGAAGATGGTCACCCGATACGCTATGAACGGAACGGTATGGACGTATCCCGGCCTTTTAAATTCATGGCAGAATTATGGCACTCCCTATCAGGGTGCTGCTTATCGAAAGGACTCCGCTGAGATGGTTCATCTATCCGGTGGAGTCAAAGATGGAACACCGGGGGCAACAAGCATCATCTTTGATCTTCCAACCGGATGCAGACCGGACGCAACCTTACGGTTTGTGGTAGCTTCGGACAGCGCAACTGACCCGGCCTACGTTGAAGTAAATACGAATGGGCAGGTAATCATTGTAGCTGGCTCGACAACATTAACTTGTTTAGATGGAATAACTTTTAGAGCAGAATAAAATTCAGGTGGGGGTTGCGCCGATAGGCTCCCCACCAAAATTAGGAGGGGGCAACATGGAAGGATTACAATTTACTTTGTATCAGCGTATTGATGGTATACCCACAATGCGAGATAGTGACATCACAGAGCTTTACCAACGAACGGAAACGGCCGGGCTTACCCGGCTTATGTTTGACGATGGCTCGATACGTAATGCAGCAGAGTTCGTGGATCACGTCACATCGTTTAACGTTCTCTTTTTCGTTATAACGTTAGCGGGTAAAACCAGAGGGTACTTCTGGCTGAACCGAATAGAGGCCACTCACGCATATTGTCATTTCATGTGCTTCCCCGAATTTTGGGGCAATCATAATCTCAACGTTAGGATTGGTCAGGAAGCAATGAAGATGTGCCTCAAAGAATTTGCTATGATCATGGGCATGCTACCCACGAGTAATTCAATTGCAATCAATTGGCTGATGGACGTTGGCCTAAACGTTGTCGGTCGCATCCCAAAACTTATCTGGAGTGAGTCACTTCAGAAGCCCGTAGAGGGCATGATGCTCTCAACAACAATGGAGGATTACGAATGAAGGTCTATACCAAAATTGTCATAGACATGGAGAAAGGCTCAGTCATTGAGGACGAAACAGTTTTCACGCATTACACCGGCCCCGTGGCCGAATGTAAAGGTGGCGCTGAGCCAGAGGTTGATAAGGAATACAATGCGGGTATGCTGGCCATTTCGCAGAAGCAGCAAAACATTGCAGACGAAATGTTCAACTACTTCAAGCACGGTGTCTCTTACAATCCGTATGATGAAAAAGGTGAACTCACCGAACAGGCACAGCGTGAAGGCTATGATCCCGAAGCTCAGGTTTCGGAAGCCGAACTTATTTCAACTCAGTTGGAAGCCCAAAAAGGATTGATCCCTCTGGAAGTTGAAAGTGAGAAGGGACGGTTTGCTCAGATGGAAGAGAGACGTGGTGTTGTCAGTTCTGTTTATAAGTCGGCTCTGGAAGGTGTTGATGTTGAAGGCAGAGTCTCTGAGCATAGAGCAGGTGTCCAGCAAGCCTTCGCTAAAGAAGGTGAAATAGCAACACGTCAATTATCTCGTATGGGAATTGATCCCGGCTCTGGCAGAGGTATTGCAGCGTTCGCTGACGTTGGTTTGCAAAAGGCAAAAGCAACTGCATTAGGTGAAACCCAAATCCGCAGGGGAGCAGAGACTGAGGATTTTCAACGAAGAGCAGTAGCCGCCGGGTTACCGGTAGCATAAGGAGACAACATGGCAAGACGATTTATCGGACAATCCTCTCCCGGCTTTGTGGAGAAGGCACAGACAGGTTTGAGTCAAGCAGCACAGTCCTATGCACAGCAAGATCGTGTCATTAAAATGGGCGAAGAAAAGAAAACCGCAGGTGGTGCATTAGGTGCCGCAGCAGCGGGTGCTGGAGCAGGAACAATGATTAACCCCGGATGGGGAACCGCAATCGGCGCAGTCGTAGGTCTGGCTGGCTATATGCTAACTTAAGGAGAATATAACATGGCAGCAATCGTACAACAAAGACGACCTAATTCTGGTGATGAATGGACGAGGGGTATTCAAGCTGTTGGTAGTGTAATCGGTCAAGTCAAAGCGGCCGGTGTCGCACAGGCGCAAGAAGCCAGAGCGCAGGAAACTCATGAGGCCGACATAGCCGGTAAAGGCATATCCAATAAGGAAGCTCAATTAGAACTTGATCTGAAACGTGAAGCTGTTGAGATCACAGGTTACAAAGATGATTTTGAGCAGGGCAACCTTCTTGCACAAGAGCAAGGTGTCCAGTACAAACCATCCTTCAAAGACTTCACACCACGACAGGCCAGAGCTTTCAGTGATTGGCAGGTCGAGCAGATGGGTCAAGATGTCAAGCTGACAGAGGAGTCCATGAAGATGCACAAGATGCAAGCCTCACAGCAATATGAAGGCATCCAAAAGGAATGGCAGGGAGCCGTGGGCGCTATGTCTGGATCGCAACCTGATATGACTACTGCAATAAAGCATATGGAAGCTGGCTATGAAATGCACAACGATGGTGCTGACATTATCTTTAATGCGGATCAGAAAAGTTACACTGTCAAAATGGCTGACGGCCAAACCAAGAGTGCGTCCTTTGATAGCTCAGAGGCAATGTTTCAGGACTTCGCTGATAAGATGGCACCGCTCCAAGGTGAGAAGGGGCAGGAGAATTATTTTAATACCTACATCAAAGATCAGAAAGACCGGCAGAAGCGTAACGCTCTTGGCATTCTAAAGTCAACCTACTATACCAATGAGAAGGGTGAGGAAGTTCAAGCAGCCAATCTTGAAGGCCCGGATGGTAGACCTGATCTTCGGTTCCGTATGTGGGACAAAGATGGTAACGACATGGGCATGATCTCAAAGGAAGCATTCATGGCCGGGAAGTTTAAAGATGTCACCCAACGGAAAAAGGAAGCTGACATTGGTAAAGTCAAAGCAGAAGCCGCAAAGGAAAGACGAGTCGGTGTAGCCGAAACCCGGAAGGGTTGGTCACCAGAGCGAAAGCTGGCTGCTGATCTTGCTGATACCATTAAAGCCTTAGATGGTGATGTTGACAAGGCTATGCGTATGGTACAGAAAGCAAAGAACGCTAAGAATCTATTGGCCGCACAAAAGATTGCGACTGATCAATTACTCTTAGACCCGAATACTCCAGAGTTTGAAGCGTTCATGAAAGCAGTTACTACCAAGCTGCCACCGAAAGCCACAAAGGTTAAACCGGTAGGTGGACTACCTACGGGAACAACCGGAGCAGATGTGGATAAGGCAGAGTCAGAAACTGGCAGGGGTGTTCAAAAGGAAGCCGCTAAAAACACACCACCGAAAGATTATCCGAATGCTAAGCAAGCACCGGATGGCGAATGGTATATTCAAAAGGATGGTAAAACTTTTAGAGTAAAACGTTAACCTAAAAAGGAGTCGTAATGTCTAAATTGATTGAAGTAAAATACGACCCGTTTTCAGAAGAAGAGGATTTAGAGGAAGTAGATTTTGATCCTTTCAAGGAAACGGACGAGGACGAGGACGAGGATCGTGGTGGTGACATCATTGCAGGTGGAGACGCAGATGTCGAGGAAACACCAGAGCCAGCTAAACCAGAACTGTTTGGGCCGAAAGCACCAGAGGGTGTCGAAGAGATACCAGAGGCTGCCCCTGCGCCCGAAGCAAAACCTACCACAAAACTTCCACCTTCTTTGCAGACTGAAGTTGATCGTCTTGAGAAGTCACAATCAGCCGCCGTGCGCATTCCTAAGAAGATGCTACAGTCGGCCGGTCAGTATGTCGCAGATATCTTTAGAGCCGCAGAAGGTCTTGCTGAGCAACGTGAGGCCGGGCAAGATGTATCAGCTATGGAGGCGATCAGTGATCGTGCCCCTAAAGACCGCTTCTCATTTGAGTACAGAGAGTATGTCAAAAAGTATGGTGAAGTTCCCGAACGAAAAGATCGTGATAATCTACAAGCTAATGTTGCTGATGATGTTGCTGAGGTCAAAGACTATGCACGGAAGTTCCATGCAGACCACGACCGCATGCCTACCAATAAAGAGATACGTGATATTCGTACTCTGGCATATGACAAAGAGATCAAACGCAACATAGAGAACGCTCGAAAAGTCTATGAGGCATTTCCAGAAGTGGATCAGGAAACCTCTGGATTTTTAGAGGACACGCTTGTGGGTGTATCCCGATTCATCCCGCACATGTTCTTAACAGCCGTCACCGGAGGTACCGCATCTTTCCCTGTATTGCTGGCCTCTCTCACAGGTGATGAATACACCAAGTTTAAAGACGAAGGTCTGGACGTTAAAAAGGCATGGAAGTACGGAACGATGTCTGCTCTTGGTCAAGCTGTATTAGAACAAGGTGGTACCATATTCCAGTTAGGCAAAATGGGTCAATTCTTTAAGGGCACGGACAAAGCTCTTTGGAATCGGGCTATACGGATGCTGACTCAGGTATCCGCATCAGAAGGAACAGAGGAAGGTCTACAGACCGTTTCTTCTCGTTTCTTTTTGGAGTTGGCAAAAGCTGATGGAGATATAGCAACAGCCACGAAAGTCACATCTAAATGGGCCGCATCAGAAGAGGGTCTTAAAGAGATTGGCCTGTCAGTGGCCGGTGGTGCAGTCGGTGGTCTTATGCTTGGTGGTGGCCCCATTGCCGTTAGAACAGTCAAAGATATTGCAGCCCCATCCCCACAACAGCAATTGCTCAAAGAGAATCTACTGGTTGAGAAGGAAGACTTCTCTACTGTAAAGGAATCAATCGCTGATGGTACGGCTGAAAGAGTTGAACCCGGACAACTGTCTACTGATACAAATACAGAGGGTGTGGCCATAGCTCGTCAAGAGCAAGAGACAATCAAAGAGCGTACAGAGGCCGTCCAAGAAATCAACCGTCAGCGTGTCGAGCAAGTCCAACAGCAAGAGGCCGACCGGCAGAAAGCAGCAGAGCAAAAACAAATAGCTGAGGCGAAGCAGCGAGACGTAGCTCGTTCACAGCAACGGGATAGCTTTATTCAAAAGGTGTCAACTCAAGAGGGTGTCATGGAAGAGGCAGCCAAGTTAGATGCTAAGCCGATCAATGAAGCCCACAAAGCTCTGTCCATTGGTGAGGACAGTATTCAAAAGCTGAAAGGTCTTGAGTATGATCTTAAGAATGATAAGGAATTAAAAGAGCAACCGTTTGAATATCAAACCACAGCCGATGCTCTCTCTGAGCATGTGCGTACCCGGATCAATAGACTTGAGGACGCAGAAGCGGCTGAGAAATACATTGATGAAAACCGTAAGTTCCAAGATCGACAGATAGCCGAAGAAGAGCAAGCAGCTAAAGAAGCGGAAGCCGACCTCAAGAAAACCGAAGCAGCGGCAAAAATGAAGGTGCCCCTGCCCTTGAGGAAGTTCCCGCATCAACCGTGGGTGATCTGTTCACAGAGTTTGAAGAGAAGGAAGAGGTTTCAACCGATGTTGAAAAGGTTAAGCCTACTGAAAAGCCAAAGATTCCACCCAAGAAAAAGCCCACAGAAAAGCAGCGGCTGATGTTTAGAGGTCGAGCCTTTGCACGCCGTAAGGCAGCCGGGATATCTGAACGGCAGGGTGCTAAGCTGGATCGTGCCTTTGCGGAGCAGCGCCGGGCAGCAGAAAAAGCTAAAAAACGTACAGCAGAAGAAGCTAAAAAAGCTCCGAAGGATTTACAGGCTGCGATTAAATTTCCTGACGGGACTATCCTAACCGGTACGTCTCACTTCGATATTGTCAATCAGGATTTAACGCTGGAGCAAAATGAAGCGATTGCTTTGAAGAAAGCTACCTCCGGTTTTACCAGCGAACGTGATGGCTTCATTACGAAACTGAAAGCAACCAGCCAATACGGTGTACGTGACTCTTACGAGTTACCCGATCAACGTTTAACGAAGGTCGATCCCACGTTAACGGATAAAACCGAAGTGCCAAAGGTGTTGAAGGAAAAACTGGAAGAGCGGATCGCAAAGAAAGCGGAGAAGCTCAACCTTGGAAAAGTAACCGTTGTCGAGCAATGGCAAGACCTGCCTAAGATCGAACAAACCGCAGAGGTACGCTCTGGTGAAGTCGCAGGTTTCTGGTCGCCTACTGACAATACAACCTACATTGTGGCAGCCGGTCATAGTAACTTTCTCGAAATCTTAGATACGGCATGGCATGAGACAGGTCATAACACGTTAAACAATCTGGCGAGAGCGGGTAAACTTGGTGCAGAGTTTAAAACCATTACCGATGTAATCAAGGCACGCTATCCGACTGAGGTTAAAGCATTCAGGGATGCTGGCTATTCTACTGACGCTCTGGCCGCTGAGGAAGTGTTGGTCAATCTGTTTGAAAAGAAACGTGGCGCTCCTATCAGACTGCGTGTGAGAGGTTTCCTACGCAAGCTGGCTAAGGCGTTAGGCTTTAACCCCAACATGACTGACGTTCAATTGGATGGCATCATCAATACCATGCGCACGTCTATCAAGCGTAAGCAGGTCGTGACTGAGGGTGCTGACGTAGCTGCCTTCTCTGACACCGTCCAACGGTTGAAGAAACAGAAGGCTAATCTGGATACAATGAATTACGCACAGGCCATGCTGGACTCTATGCCCGAAGCGTATAGAGAACATTTTGAAGTACTGACTTCGGAAGAGGCCGGTACCGCATCCGTGCGTCTTGAGAAGATGGGTGAGCTTAATGAGGATGCCAAACACATTGTCACCTTATTTAAAGACGGTGACGTTGGCCATTTCCTTGAGGAGTTTGGCTACTTCGCTGCAAGGCGTTTACTTAAGAAGGGTGAGGCCAAAGGCTTATATAATGAATGGCTGAAAACCAAACCGGAAGGTGTTAAAACTCCGGTCGATTGGCAACGATGGTTCGCCTCAAGTTTTGCTGAGTGGAATCTTGGCCGTCAATCAGCACCAACCTCCAACATGACAAAGGCATTCAATAAACTTAAGAATGTTATAAAGGCCGTCTATCTGCGCTTCAAGGGATACAAGACAGAGCAGACAGAGGTTCAGTCTATGTTTGAGGATATTGCTACTGGTAAAAGAGACATCGTCAGTGACAGGTATTTTTATTCCGATAAGAATGTCATGGACAGGTTTCTGTTTGGTAGTGATCCAACAGCAAAGGATATCTCGACTCAGGGCTTCTCTAAAAATAACAAAACCCATTTCAGTTATGATCCGGGCAACATCTGTCCGAAGACCGAAGAGTTTGCGAAGTGGTTGGAGAATGAATTTGATAAGGGTGCGGTTACGCTTGAGGACTTGACAGAGCAATCCGTTTGGGTATCGCTTATGGATCAGGCCCGGATGGAAGGCCATGATGTGCCTTGCTCGTATTGCTACGTGGAACAGAATAGACGACAAGCTGTTATTCTGCATAACGAAGGCGCAGCCAGAACTCGCATTGATTATGAAAAGGTCAAGACCATGCTTACGGCCATTCCGTATGTGGACTACCTTATCAAAAAGAAAAAGAATGGTGAGTTTGTATTCTCCGATGAGAAGGTCGCTGAGGCCAATCAACGTGGTGGACTTCGTATGTTCAGCTTCTCTGACTATATCAAATCCGCTCACCGGGCACAGATTGAGCTACTGCTTGAGCATGCCAAAGAGCGGGGGTTATCCATTAAAGCGATTACGAAACGTCCAGAGTTCGTTGAGGACTTTGCGCATACGGGTATAACCATTAATATGTCCATTGACGAAGAGGGCACTGGTATGGATCAATCCATTGCCTTTGCACTGCAAAAGAAATATCCGAACGCTCACGTCCGAACGGTTGCTAAGAATCCAGCCGACTTTGCACGTTTGGGTGAGGAAAAGAAAATAGGTATCATCACTTTATTTCATGGTACCAAAGAGCAAACGCCTCCGGGTTTCGAGAATATGTCATACAAGTCGAAGTCCGTTAAAGATATTCTTGAAAAGAATCCTGAGTATCGAAACAAGACCTGCTGCCTGAACGAAGCCAAGTGTTTCAATGGCAAGAAGGATACGCAGTGTGTTGCTAACTGTGGTGCCGGGATGGGCAATCTATCTATACCTAATATTCTGACAGGTAAAGAAGCGAGAGCCGCTGTCACCAACAAAAAACGTTTGCGGATAGCACCGGAACTCTGGAGCCACTCCGGTCAGGAGATATCCAGCGCCGACACGTCCATAAATGAGAAGAAAATGCCCACGTTATTTTCGAAGTATACTTTCGAAGCAGGTGAAACTGTCTTCGATCTTGGTGGTGGTAAATTTGATAACGTCACTGAGCATCTGAGAAAGGCTGATGTGATCCACCGGGTCTATGATCCATTTAATAGAACGGCAGAGCATAATGATGAAGTGTTATCCGGTACGAAAAACGAAGGCGGGTCTGATACAGTTTCGGCGGCAAACGTTCTGAACGTGATCGCTGAACCCGCAATACGTAATCGGGTAATCCGTCAAGCTAAGGATATTGTTAAGCCGGGTGGTCGAGCTATCTTTCAGATTTATGAAGGTGACGGGTCTGGTAATGGAAAAGAGACTACGAAGGGGTTTCAAAACAATCTCAAGACCGCTGAATACCTCTCAGAAGTCCAATCCGTGTTCCAAAATGCTGTTCAAAAGGGCAACTTCATTGAGGCCACCTCAGAGGTCGCTGAGCCAACGATCCCTAAAAAGGCTGACGCTGATATAGAGGTACCTGAGTACGTGGAACCTGTGGCCACTGACGAGGTCGAATCCCAAAGATTCTCCAAGAGAAACGTGAAAGATCGGGTTTCCCCTGAACAATGGCAATTAATCCAACAAATCGGTATCAAACCGACTCCATTTCGGGATAAGATCAGAAAATTCGTTGACAGCTTTCGGGATCATCTAATTGTTGGTCTGGCCGATCCACTTTATAAGATTGCCCGGCTTCAAAAGAAGGCTGGAGAAATTGTGGTGGGCGAAGACGCTTATATGGATTTGAATATGCTGTCCAACTTTGAGACGATCTTTAGATCATTTCTGGAGGACGGCCGTCTTGAATGGAAAAATAATTGGGTACAGTACAATAAGGAAGACACCGGCCGTGGTGGGCTGCTCAAAGTATTTGAGAATCTTGGTGACGATGCGGAGCTATTTCTACTTCGGCAGCAAGCCAAGTCAGCGCAAGAAATGTTGGATAAGGGTCGAACTGAATTATTTGGAAACGATCAGGAAGGCAACCTTATTAATGATCAGGAAATGATTGACACCATTCTGGCCAGTACAGACGAGATGTATAAAGCGGATAAAGAAAAATGGGATAGCTCAGAGAAGCGTCTCAAGGAATACAACAAATCTGTATTGGATATTTTAGAAAACTCCAGCGTCATTGATGGGAAAACCAGAGCGGAGTGGGAGCGGGAAAACTATATGCCTTTCTTCCGTACCATGACAGACTTCCTTGACGGTGATGTTAAGATGCTTCATCCGGGCGCTACCGGTGCGAAGGTCAGAGGCATGAAGAGACTGAAAGGCTCACGTAAGAATGTTGGTGATCCGATGTCTAACCTTTTGAATGCGTACTCTTCCGGTATTCATAATGCCCTGCGTAACGTTGCACGGGTCAAAGCTCTCAAGCTCCTTAAGAAGTTTGATCTGGCTGAGCCTACCGACCGCACCAGCGGCAAGGGTGTTGTCCAGATTAAGGTGAGAGGTAAGGATCAGTACTGGCAGGTTGAGGACAAGCTGACATTTAATGCAATCATGCATCTGGATGATATGAGTAATGGTACGTTCTCACGGGTACTGAATGCCCCGAAGCGGTGGTTAACGCTGGCTGTCACGCAGAACCCTGCCTTTAAACTGGCTAACTGGTTTCGTGATTCAATCACAACCGCAACCTTAGAAAAGGAATTTATCCCGATCATTGATTCTATCCGGGGTATGTATCACGCTGGTATGAATACCGACACTATGAAAGAGCTACGCTCAGTAGGTGGCGCTTTCAGTGGTGCTTATCATTAAAGAGATATCATGGCACAGACAGAGCGTGGTATTGCTAAGCTCCG